>CEPX01415010.1_pt1 | contig 10426 bp, 9 predicted proteins | sample 361361 | NCBI WGS metagenome assembly CEPX01 (sample SAMEA2619974, study PRJEB7988) | marine metagenome | biome: marine biome (ENVO:00000447); feature: mesopelagic zone (ENVO:00000213) & marine oxygen minimum zone (ENVO:01000065); material: "saline water (ENVO:00002010), including plankton...
AGATATGTAGGCGTTCCGAAGTTCATTAGCCAAGCTTCTTTCTGTGCCACATAAATTTGGTTATTACCTCGTCAACGGGCTCCTTCATATTGATCAATGCATAATCAACTCCTTCATTTCTGAAGTTTTCCCGCAATTCCTTTATCCATTGATTCAAGCGAATCTGATAGTTCTCCTTCAAAGCCTTAGGATCGATTTTTAATTCTGATCCATCTTCCAAATCTTTAAATAAGGTTGTTTTGTTGAAGTTGAAATTGAGTTCATCTTCACCCATAATATGGAACACAATGACTTCATTTCTTCTGGTTTTCAGATTCCGTATGAAGTCGAGCCATTCCTCATCTTTTTCATAGAGATCAGAAAACACTACGAACAGTTCTTTTTCCTGAACTTTCGGAATCATTGGTTTCGAAAATATTTTTGAGTCTTCCAGGTGGATCAGATGGTTGAGGAATCTCTGCCAGTGTTTTTTTCCAATATGAGGAACAACACCTAAATCACTTTCATGAACTCCCGAAATACCATATTTGTCTCCATTTTCGGATGATAGGTAGGCCAGGACAGCCATCAATAGTTTAGCATGAGCTTGTTTCGACCAGCCATTTTCCACATACTTCATGGAAGCACTTTGATCCGGAATGAAAGTCACTGAGATGTTGGTATCAATTTCGGATTGCTTAATATAGAACTTATCTGTTCGAGCATAGATTTTCCAATCCAACTGGCGCAGATCATCACCCTGACTATACGGTCGGTATTGGCTGAACTCTAATCCAACACCAAGTCGCCGGCTGCTTTTCTTGCCGATATGCTCACCTAAAGCAACTGTCTTCACCAGCCAATCGAAATCCTCGATGGTGGATAGCAATTCTTTTTTGAGTCCTAATGTTCGATATGGATCAGACTTTACCACTTAGAGTTTTGCCGTGTTTACCAATTCTTTAATTACCTGATCAGTAATGATGCCTTCTGATTCTGCACGGAAATTGAGCATGATTCTGTGTCTCATTGCTGGATAAACCACACTGGTAATGTCTTTTGGAGTTACCGCTAATCTACCATGAAGTAAGGCATGTGCTTTAGAGGCAAGAATGATTGCTTGTCCAGCTCTCGGGCCAGCTCCAAAATCCACATAATTCTTGACCTCTTCCACCGAGGAGGATTCTGGCCGAGACAATCTTACCAGTTTACTCACCTTATCAATTAGTTCATCTTCAATATGGACGTCTCTGGTGAATTGTTGGAGTTTGATGAGGTCTTCTCCACTCATCACCGCTTTGATTGGTTCTGGTTTCTTGCCGGTAGTTTGTTTTAGGATTTGTGATTCTTCACTCTCCGTTGGATAGCCGATCAAGACATATAGTAAAAATCGATCTGTTTGGGCTTCAGGCAGTGGGAACGTTCCAGACTGTTCTACTGGGTTTTGAGTCGCCAGGATGAAGAAGGGTTTGTCCATAGCATACTGTGTACCTCCATAGGTCACCGAATATTCTTGCATTACTTCCAATAAAGCCGCCTGTGTTTTAGGTGGTGTTCTGTTGATTTCATCAGCAAGAACGATATTCGAAAAGATTGGTCCTTTGTTATATTTAAACTTCTTGTGGCCATGTTCGTCTTCTTCAATAACCTCAGTTCCGAGGATATCGGTAGGCATCAAATCTGGAGTGAACTGGATTCGTTTGAAATTAAGACTCAACGCTTGTGAAATGGACTTGATCATCAACGTCTTAGCCAATCCTGGCATCCCCTCAACTAAGATATGTCCACTAGCAAGCATAGAAACGATGATTTGATCAAGGACTTCTTCTTGCCCCACAATCACTTTATGAATTTCTTTTTTGAGATCACTGAGCTTGTTAGTCAACTCATTTACCTCCTGCTCTATTTTTTTTAAATCTTCGTTCATTCTTTCTGAATGTTTAGGGTTAAAACCCATTTTATTTATTTTAAGATCTCCGGCCTGAAGGCCGGAGCAAAGCATATATTTTTGTCACGGGCTTTAGCCCGTGTTCAATGTTCTTTTTTTTTATTTGGCTTTAGCCTTAAATCTCTTTTTCACTGTCCTTGAATTTGTCAAACCCAAACTTCTCTAAGAATTCTTCATACTCTTCTGTAAATGATTTCTTCGCATGATGTATCTCTTGATTTTTGATGTATTCTCTAACTGATGAGAGTCCAGATTCACTCACAGAAACAGCAAAATACTCACTCTGCCATGTTAGCTTTTTGGAAGTAATTCCTTGTTTATTAATCCAGAAGGCAGACTCGCCTTTTATTAATTGGACTACCTGTGCTATTGATTGATCTGGTTTCAAAGAAATCAAACAGTGTACATGGTCTATATGTCCATTGATGAAGTCTATGTAAATATTCTTTGTCTTTGCATTTTCTCTAATATGAGCAAAGAGAATCTGGCGTACTTCTTTAGTAAGAAGTGGCTCTCTTTTTTTGGTTGACCAAACCAAGTGTACCCATACTTTAGTATATGCCATAGTCATTGGCTAATGCCCTTTTCGTTTATCTATCTTAATACACAGCTCTTAAGTGCTGTGCAATTCAATTAGTTTTTTAAACTCAGGTCTAAAGACCAGAGTGATTTAGCTCGTCATTGCATGAATGACGATGTTCACTGCAAATCGAGTGTTATCAATTTTGTACCAACGCTTGTTTCTGAAATCGTAATCCCATTCACAGCCATAGTCCTTGTTGCTGTACAGCACACCTATTCGGTCATTGATGTTAATGGCTTTTAAATAATCATGGACAATATCATCTCCCCAACCATTCAGTTCTTGACTAGTGGTAGGTGGTCCATCAAAGTCGAAAAATGCTGTATAGATAGGGTGATTATTGGGGATCTTTTGGAGTTTACCAGGCCAGATTTCTTCCATCTGTCGCTCAAATGATTTAGCAAATAATCCATCTATGTCATGATTGCAATCATCAGCAAAGACAAAGCCTCCGTTCTCCACGTACTTTTTAAAATTCTCTCGTTCTTGTTTGGTGAATTGTACCAGTTTATGACCAGAGATATAGCAAAAGGGGCAATTGAATAGTTCTTCACTTCCCAATGGAACAATGTTCTCCACCGTATCTACTGGAAGGGTAGTGTACTCAATCAAAGAATTGAGGAGGTTGGAAGGCATGCGCTGATCCACATCCCAATCCCCGGATTCATATTGAAGTCTTGTAAAAAAGAATTTTTCCTGATTGTTCTTCACTCAATGAGTTGGTTGAACGCTTAATAATTTTGGATCAGTTTTAGGTATTCGTGGGGGTTAAAAAAAGCCACCTTCTCAAGTTCGAAAAGGTGGCTTGAGTTATTGTATGGTTTATTATACCGCGTCAGAAAGACTAGTGAAAGTAAAGTCTCTAACTTTCATGTATGGAATCAAATTACCATTCACTCTAACCTGTTGTCCTAAAGTTTCCAGGTTGTTAAGCATGATAATCGGACTCTCATTGAAGCGGAAGTTTTTAATTGGATGTTTGATTCTTCCATTTTCGATAAAGAACGTACCATCTCGTGTCAATCCTGTGTAGAGCAATGTCTGTGGATCTACATTTCGGATATACCATAGTCTGGTTACTAGGATTCCTTTTTTAGTGTCTTTGATCAGATCTTCCAAGGATGCATCACCACCAACCATAATTCCATTGCTAGGGAATGGCACCGGGTCGACACCTTTTTCTTTTGCCCAAAAACGAGAATAAGCCAGGTTTTTCACTACACCATTCTCGATCCAGTTCATTTTCTTGTATGCCTGACCATCTCCACCCCATGGACTTGTAGGTACCAATGGGTTTTGCGGGTCTGAGTAGATATTGACTCTTTCGTCTACAATTTTTTCACCTAATTTGGTGCCTCCACCTTCTTTGGACATGAAACTACGTCCTTCATCGGCTGTTCTGGCATTGAAGGATCCGAACATGTTTCCTAAAAGCTGTACAGATGCCGCTGGCTCAAGAATTACGGTGTATTTACCAGGTTCGATTGCTTTCGCTTCTCTTGATTTAATGGCCTTTTCAATCGCAATCTGAGACGCTTCCTTAGGGTCAAAACGATCAACATCATTGAAATCACGTGTTACCCAGCCAGAGCCGGTTCCATCATTGGTACGCATGGTTACAGTAAAGTCCACATTCGTTGACCGATTGTACGCAAAAAGCCCAGCACTATTGATCATCGCAGACATTCCCGCTGAATCATTCAAGAAACCAGCAGCTGTCACGTCCTTAGCTCTAGCCGGTTCAATACTTGCTGCAGCTACCTCCGCACGATATTCAGGTGTGATTTTGGCTGTAGATTCAGAATAGGTCTTGGTCTCCAGATACTCTTGCTGCCCTAGAGGAGGCATAAATTCCGGGTTTTCTGGAGAAAGTTTGGCTAGCTCTTCAGCTCTTCGTACAACCTTCTCAAGAGATGCCGCATCAAATTCGTCAATTGTTGCTACACCTACTTTGTTTCCAAAACTTGATTGTACAACCAACGTCTGGTTGGACTGATATCCCGCTGTGGATACAGTGTTTCGGGCATATCGAATATTTCCTTCATTCGAAGCGTTTAAGTTGATCTCGCAAGTTTCAGCTTTCGAAAATGAAAGCGCCTTTTCGAGAATCTGCTTTGCTTCTTCTTTCGTGTATATTGCCATTTTAATTAAATGCTTTTGATTAAATATTTCTTCCAGTGTTGATTACGTTCACTCCGTTGAATCTGGAAGTTGCAGATCCATGAGATACAGCACTTACTTGTGAAGGCTGACCTTTTCCATCGAAGAATGAACCAAATAATCTGTAATCTGACTCATCACAGATCTTTGCACAAGAGTTCCAGAACTCCTGAGTGTTAGACTGATAAGCCACATCGTTTAGCATGCCCACTACTTCACCATCTTTGATTTCGTAGAAGACAGTACCTCCAAACTGGAAGTTGTATCGCTGCTGATCAATAGAATAAGATCCTCTACCAGCTATGTAGATTCCTTTCTCAATATCCTTGATCATGTCTTTTGGAGAATATTTCTCTTTTCCAGCTTCTAGCGATACATTAGGCATTCTCTGGAATTGTACATCATTCCATGACTGAGAATAGCAACATCCATGAGATTCTTTTTGGTCGATCATGTGTACCTGGTCTCTAATCGCCTGATAGTTCACCAATACGCCATTTCTAACCAAATCCCATTTCTTGGTTTTTACACCTTCATCATCAAATCCGACAGCACCAAGCGAACCGGTTTGAGTTTTGTCAGCCACAAGATTTACGATATCGCTACCATAGTTGAAGTCTCCAGATTTCCACTTATCAAGTGTTGCGAAACTTGTACCCGCATAGTTGGCTTCATATCCCAATACACGGTCAAGCTCTAATGGGTGACCTACAGACTCGTGAATAGTTAAACCAAGGTGATTTGGCTCAAGCATCAAATCATATTTTCCTGGCTCTACTGATTTGGCAGAAAGCATCTCTTTTGCCTGAAGTGCTCCTTCCGCAGCATCTCTTACGATATCATATCGGTTTCTAAATAGAGTTACTCCACCAATTCCTTCAATGCTTTCATTGGCATCTGGAGTCATGTACTCATAGCCCATACCCATTGGTGCGGAAAGTCCTTGTCGGCTTTTGAACTTGCCTTTTTCAGGATCAATCACCGTCACGTTCATATATGGCCAGATTCTGTGGACATCCTGATCGATGTAAGAACCTTCCGTAGAAGCGAAGTATTTTTGCTCATTTACCTGGAAGAGTGCACTATTAACATAGTTGGCACCATTTTTCATGGCCCCAGCATTTGCCTCTAGTAACAATTCCACTTTTTCAGAGATAGGAACCTCCATGGCGTTTTTAACAATAGGTGTTTTCCAACTAACCTCACCATGAGATTCTACTGGCGCCAGAACTACAGGTTCCTTTTGGATTTTAGAGTTTGCTTTGGCAATTGCCACCGCTTGTTCCGTTGCTTTTTTGATCCCCTCTGCTGTTACATCATTGGTAGATGCAAAGCCCCAGGTACCATTGGCAATTACTCTAATTCCTATTCCGAATGATTCTGTGTTGACAACATTCTGAACTTTATCTTCACGTGTGAACACGTATTGATTCAAATATCTTCCAATTCTTGCATCAGCATAACTAGCGCCGAGGCCTTTGGCAGCATTAAGTGCTACATCAGCCAAAATCTTCTTTTGACCTACATCTAACCCCGGACTGAGTAAATGTTCGGGAGAAATTATTTTGCCGAATGAAGTAGCTGGAAGCATCATTGCTCCTGCTCCTAAACCCGCCAATTTTGCAAAGTCTCTTCTCTTCAAAGCCTATTGAGTTTTATGGTTAAACTGTTATTTTGACATAAGTTATTCCTCCCTTTGGCGAAACCAAATAAGATTTATTTAAGCGGTATTTATTTCAGATAAAGGAGAATCGAACATGTGATGCTGAAAAAACGTACTTTCGTATGTTTTTTGAATCTCATGAAAAATAGAAAAGCAGCAATTGGTTTTATCCTGGTAACGGTACTAGTTGATGTAATTGGTGTGGGTATTATTATTCCTGTTGTACCTGCCCTGATAACAGAACTGACTGGAGGGAGCATAAGTGATGCAAGTATCTGGGGTGGATGGTTAATGTTTGCCTATGCTTTGATGCAATTTGTATGTGCCCCAATTGTTGGAGCTTTAAGCGATCAGTATGGTCGTAGACCGGTTCTCTTATTATCTCTTTTAGGGTTTGGACTAGATTATATTTTGGCTGGTTTTGCTCCAACTTTAGGTTGGTTATTTCTTGCCAGGATAGTAGCTGGGATCACTGGAGCAAGTTTCACCACAGCCAATGCTTACATCGCAGATATTTCTGCTCCCGAGAAACGTTCTCAAAATTTTGGGATGGTTGGAGCGGCATTTGGTTTGGGATTTATTGTTGGCCCACTGATAGGTGGAGTATTAGGGGAATATGGTTCACGAGTTCCATTCTTTGCTTCGGCTGGTCTTGTTCTTCTCAATTGGTTGTATGGGTATTTTGTATTGCCTGAATCCTTAAGCAAAGAGAATAGGAGGCCATTTAGCTGGAGACGAGCCAATCCTTGGGGAACATTGATGCAACTAAAAAAGTATCCAATGGTGATTGGTTTATTGGTTTCGTTAGTGCTCGTTTACATCGCTGCGCATGCTACTCAAAGCACCTGGACGTATTTCACGATAGAAAAATTTGACTGGAGCGAGGCTGAAGTAGGGTACTCACTGGCTTTTGTAGGATTTATGATTGCATTGGTGCAAGGTGTAGCCGTGCGTCCCATTATTAATAAAATAGGTCAAGCTAGAGGTGTGTATGTTGGATTAGCTTTCAACTGTCTTGGGTTTATTCTAATAGCCATGAGCGGCACGGGGTGGATGCTTTACCTGGTGTTGATTCCCTATGCATTTGGAGGTATAGCCGGGCCATCATTGCAAGGATTGATGTCCAATAGTGTTCCAGCCAATGAACAAGGTGAATTGCAAGGAGGACTAACAAGCCTGATGAGTTTGACAACTGTTGTTGGGCCACCCTTGATGACCAATATTTTCGGATACTTTACAGATGCATCCAGAGAGGTCTACATTCCGAGCGCACCATTTTATTTGGCTGCAGTATTTTCGTTTACAGCGATGTTGATGTCTTATCGATTTCTGAAAGGCAGATCTGCTTAATCTTTCTCTTGAATTTTTCGCACCATTTTCAATACCATTTTTTTAGGTGCAAATTTGGCACTCTTAGCCATAATTGCATTCATGGTGCCATGTATTGACACCATTTCACCTTTCATCATTGCCTTATATCCAAATGCAGCAACCTCTGAGGCAGTTGGTAGGTTTTTGCCTTTGAACAGTTTGGAGTCCTCCATCTCAGCAACTTCGGAAAATCCAGTATCTGTTGCTCCGGGGCAATACGCAGTTACCGAAACACCAAATTCTTTCCATTCTTCGAAAAGAGCTTCAGAATAAGCCTGAACATAATGCTTGGTGGCGTAGTAAACGGCCATTAATGGGCCAGGCTGAAATGCTGCTGTAGAAGAGATATTCATAATTCGTCCATGACCTCTTTTCACCATATCAGAACTGAACAGTTTTGTGAATTGAGAAAGAGCGAGAACATTCAGGTTGATCATCATTTCTTCCTTCTCCCAGCTGGTTTCATGGTACAGGCCAAAATCTCCCATTCCAGCATTGTTGATTAGGTATTCCGCCTCAATTCCTTTCTCCACTACTATATCATAAACTTCTTGAGCAGATTCAGGTATAGACAAGTCTTTTGGGATATTCAATACCTGAATGCCGTACTGGGATTCAAGTTCATTTTTCAGTTTTAGAAGTTTATTCGTGCTTCTAGCAACCAGTACTAAATCATTTTTTTTGGAGCCGTGAATTTTAGCAAGTTCTAGTCCTATTCCACTGGAAGCGCCTGTGATTAATGCTACATTTTTCATTCTGGTATTGTCCTTTCTAGTACCTACAAAGTAGCTGATTCTAACAAGAATTAAAACTAATCTTGGTGGGAAGAGAAGGAGATACATGAGTGTTTATATCGATGTTTCATAAAGCATTGGCTGGAATGCCGGAGGTAGCGATCATAACTTGAGCACGAGAGTTAAGGCTATACACACCCTGACTCAGTTCTTCACAGGTGTCAACCAATTGATAGTAAGTCATTGGTTTTTCTTCATATCGAAGTGTGCGTCATTTGACTCTCCATTTAGCGTAGGATTTTGAGTAACTGGCGAATAATCCAATGCCACCATTGATATTGGAGTAAACCTGAACAGGTTCAGTAAATCGATATTCGTTAGAATTACTTTGTAGCTCAAGCGTACGATGGTATAAGTAGTACGACTCAGATACATGCATGAGCGTTAAGACAAAGTCTATATGGTCTGACTTGAAATTATCTTCATTGGCATAGTTAAATTCAATAGTTCTTGAGTGATGGAGACCATCAAAATTTTCATCTGAAAATACACGTGTGGTATCTTTTTCTTCCAATGGGTCCAGGCTGGAATTCACTTCCCAAAATTTTACAGGAAAGCGTGTCTCCCCATTTTTTGTGGTATACACGATATTTAAATCTGCAACATAATAATTGGCGCCGAGTGGATCATCTATTTCGTAGGTGAGCCTATACAGGTTTGGTTCTGTTAAACTACCTACTGGTTTCGGGCTAATCGTTCTGATTTCGACATTATTTAGGATTTTTGGGGTGGTATGCTCTGTGCTTACAGGTGGATATCCATTGGCATTAACCATGATTTTGTAGGTTGCATTGGCTTTTATATTCCTTCTAAAAGAATAACTACCAAGTATTGTTGATTCCTCGGCATATTCGATGAAAGAGTCATTTTCATATAAAGCAATTTGAGCACCGTTGACCCCTTCATAAGTCCTGGAAGAATCAAGGATGTCAAGAGTGTGTGTCAACTCAATAGATGTATGACTCATAGCCCAGCTAGGTTTTTCATCAACAGACATTAGGCAATAGAGTACCAATTGCTCTGTAAACTCCTGCTCTTCCAATTCTATGAGTTTTTGACAGCTTAGAAGAGCAGGGATGAATATAATAAAATAGCATTTTCGTAAAGAGCTCATTTTAGTTAATCAGTCTCGACATCTAAAGCCAGTAGGTAGCTCCCGTATCCAGCAAATACACCATAACCATTTTCAATATTATTGTATACTGGAGCAGGTTCAGCAAATGGATTTTGATTGGCATTGATTTGATTCTGTCTTGATACGGAATAGTTGTAGTAGGGATCAGAAACGGTTCTTAACTCTAAATAAATTTTCCGGTCTTCATTAAAAACGGTGTCTTCATAATAATTGTAGTTGTTATAATGAAAGTTAATTTTTTTGGTCAATTTCTTTCCATTGAACAACTCATCAGATATAACCAGTGATTGCTCATTATCAGAAAACTCATCCAGATCAGCCCCTTCTTCATTGTAATAGATAGTGTTTCTCCTCATACCCAAATAGATATAATAGCTTGTATCCTCATCAGAGAAGTATTCATAGTAAGGCTCCTCTTCATAAACTTCGATCTGGTAATAGTTTTGATCTATAGGGTCTTCAAAGCTGTATGTCAAATCAACTCTGTATAAATATTCTCGTATTTCTTTGAAGCTTAATTCCTCAATGGTTAATGATTCATTGACTTCAGGAGTCAGGTCAAGTGAGGTGGCTGTAGTAAATCCATCTTTTGAAACACTTATAGAATATGTTTTTTCAGTTTTGGGCTCATATTTCAATATGTAATCTCTAGTATCATCCTGAATAGCAAAGCCGATTGAGCTTCCATCTTCAAAGAGCTCCACAATCGCACCATCAATGCGTTGCTCATCTTCATAATAACCAAAATCATTGTCCTCAAGTATTCCTATAGTTTCGTAGACGCCTATAACAA
>CEPX01017138.1_pt1 | contig 10420 bp, 14 predicted proteins | sample 361361 | NCBI WGS metagenome assembly CEPX01 (sample SAMEA2619974, study PRJEB7988) | marine metagenome | biome: marine biome (ENVO:00000447); feature: mesopelagic zone (ENVO:00000213) & marine oxygen minimum zone (ENVO:01000065); material: "saline water (ENVO:00002010), including plankton...
CAAGCTCTTGACAAATATAAACCATATATTGAAAAATTAAATGATTTCTTTGGAGAATTTCCAGAAACATTTGGCCACGACGGTGCTACAATAGATGAACCCAGGCATCCAAATTATTATGGTACTGACCTAAGCGAGCAAAATGAATCTATTATTAATAGAATGAAACCTAGTGTACGCCAAACAATATTAGAAGCAAAGTCTGCACAATATCTATACCATGCAACGTTTACTAAAAATGTTCCTAATATAATAAACAAAGGACTATTACAATTCCAACCTAGTTTGTGGATTAAAGGACCCGGCGGCAGTAGGTATAATGAAGAAGCAGGTATATTTGCTTTTGATAATCCAAAGGATGCATTAAATTGGGCCGGTAAAATGGAATGGGAATTCCGTGATGACGATAAGGATATTTCCATTGTACGTATTGATATGGAAGAATTTTGGGGCGACGACCCTGCTGAAGATCCTTTTATTGCTCAACATGGCAGGTCAATGCGTAGTGCCCAAAATATTAAAGCAGATAAAATTATAGATGCTATTAAACTAGATGATTTGGGCAAACCTGGCGATTTGGGTATATCACGTGATGAATGGTTGGATCAATCTAGCAAAGTATTAGGTGAAGGATTGTGGGACGATATAAAAAACAAAGTACGAATTTATAATCCAGAATTTAAAGTTGGTTGGGATAGCAAAGGAGATCCTACTGCTAATCTAGTTTGGCACGGTAAGTTTGATAAAAATTTTAGCCGGTATGATACAGGTGATTGGGTAAATCCAAATCCAAAGAAGTCTGCATGGGTAGATCCAGATAAACTAGCTCGAGACGGTACTGCCGGTAAACTAACAAAAACATCAACTGGGTACCGAATGACAGAAGCAACAAAAGAAAAATTAACTTTAGCAAAATTGCCGTATGCTAAAAATGCACTTGCACCTGTAATGGGTAAGAAAACGTTAGATTATCATTACAGTGGGTTGGCAAAAGCATATGTGGATAAGTTTAATTCAGGTGAAGGCGATGCTAAATTTAATGAAGCAGGTGCTTTCTTACATAATATATTCTTTCCTCAACTACAAGCACCAACGAGCGGAAACAAACCTAGTGGCGTTTCGTTAGATTTAATTAATAACAAGTATGGTAGTTTTGATAAATTTAAAGAAGAGTTTACAAATACTGCTATGGGCATACAAGGGTCTGGTTGGATATACTTGACAAAAAGTGGTACCATTAAAATAATAAAGAACCATGCTATTAGAACAGACATTGCAATGTTAGTTGACTGGTGGGAACATGCATGGGTGCTAGACTACGAAAAAGATAAAGGAAAGTATTGTGCTAACTTTTGGCGCATAATAAATTGGGATGTTGTAAACGAAAAACTAGGACAAACTATACAAGAAGGTAAGTTACCTAAAGGACATCGTAATTATAAAAAGCAAATGGCGGCAATACACGCAGAAGATGTAGAATATGATCATCAAGAAAATACATATCCTGAAATAGAGTTTGTATGTGCTAATGATGAATTTTGTGATGCAACAGATCCAGAAGCACAAAATGCATTATGGAATAGTTTAAGATCAGTAGAAGGTATTGTTTCATATAAACAAGATTGGTCACATGATGATCCTGTTGGTAATCCTGTTAGTATGGCAGTTATTATTAAAGATCCTACTGCATTAAGTAAAGTCAAAGCATTAGCAGACGAACATGGTGTGGAAATAGACTTAGATAGTATAGAACGTAGAAATGAAAAGTATTTAGATACATTAGCATCAGGCGAAACACCATATGTCGTTGATGTTATGTTTCATGAGGAAAACAACATGAAAATAAAAGATATTAAAGAGACTATACAAGGTAACTACAAGGGCATGGGTTACCAAAAGAACAAAAATGATAAATTTGCGTTAATCGATCATACGTTTGAAAAAGTAATATTAACTACTAATGATTTCGAAGAGGCAAAAAAAGAAGCTGTTGAATGGGCAGAATATGATGATATTCACGTATCAGTAGTTGATAGAAGCTTTGGCCTTCCTGGGTCCACAGTTTTTGAACTTGATGGTGCAGCCGACGCAGAACAATGGCGATCTGATAATGATGAGTGGGATGAGGTTGAAGAAGATGTTAATACTTTTGCTAACGATCTTAGATCTAGATTAAACAGAATAAAAAAAGTAGGCGAAGATGCAGCCGGCGTGGGTAAGGTAGTTAAAGGTGTAAATACTACCGCTGATGTTAAAAAAGGCGAAACAAAACGACAAGCTGCAAAGTTTGGAAACAAATTTCCGCCTTCAAAGTATAAATAATACAAAGGACAGGACGAATTTATGAAAGTATTTGAAATAGCAGGACCAGTTTTTTCAGGACCAAGTGGTGATTTTGCACCCACCACACCGGCCAAAGAATTAGAAAAAATGGCACCAGAAGACGAATTAACGTCTAATGCAGATATTGTATTATCTAAAAATGGCGAACAAGCAGTTAGAGATTTAAAACTATCAGATCAAGAAGTTGAAGTACTTAAAGCAGTAGCACTAGGTTGGGCAGATCCGTCCGACTTAGGTGATTTAGAACAAGACATTTTTGATTATTGGTTAGACAATAATCCAGAAGATTTTAATCCTGATCTACATGGTGGTGGAGCAGATCCTTCCGATACAATATTAGACGAATTAGAGAGTTGGTTCGAAGATGCAGTTAAAGAATGGTCCAATAAAGGAACTACTGCTGCCGCCGATAAGGACAGTAGAAAAGTACAAAGAACAGGCACACATGCAAATCGAAAGTGGGCAGTACCGGAGAATAATGAAGGAGAGTCTGTAATGAAGGAAGAAGATATTTCAAGAATGCGTAAATTAGCAGGTTTAAATGAGGAGCGCGATGATGATAAATGGTCTGGCGCAAATGTAACCCCAAAAAATAAAAGGCCAGAAGTGGAAATGCAATTTATGACTGACCCGGAGACTGGAAAATGGGATGAAGTGTATGCTGATCCAGATGAGCTACGAAATTGGTGGTGGTCACATGAAGATCAAAAAGCGGCGGCACAAACTGCTGGTGCTTCGGCGGCTGGTATGGATCTTAAACGTCGACGTGAAGATATGAGACAAGCATGGTTGCATAATAATATTAAGTTAGTAACTCATCCAAAAGATAGAGCAAAACTTGAAAGACTGGTAGCACGAGGAGGCGGCCGAGGAGATGGCTGGAGTCAGATGTCTAATCCTCCAAGGATTGCTGGAGAAGACCCAGACTTATTTAAATATGCTCAGAAAAAGAATGCTCAGAAGTATTATGCAGATCAAAGAACTGCAATGGATCGTGCAGGGAAAGCTGGGAAAAATTGGAATGAATTATCAAAAGCCGAACAAGAACGTTATTGGGAAAGAAAAATTAATCCTAGAACAGGCGACCCATATCCACATTGGACACCTGATAAGCCTGACTTATTTAAATATGCTCAGAAAAAGAATGCTCAGAAGCGGGAACGAGATCAAAAAACTGCAATGGATCGTGCAAAAAAAGCTGGGAAAAATTGGAATGAATTATCAAAAGCCGGCCAAGACGCTTATCGACCAAAAACCCCGGTCGACCGGGCCCGAGACCATGAAAATAGATAGTCCTTCCGGAAGATAAAAATGTTTCTTAACGAATTATTCGAAGACCGTCATGACGACTTGACAAAAGATTGGAAGTCTTTGCCTGATGATTATTGGGTTTTAGTTCAAGGTAGAAAGGTAATTAAATCTGGTAAAAGAAAACCTAGATTAAATCTAGAAGGGTTACGTCTTAAACGACACAAGAACGAACTGAAGGAATGGATGCCTAATATATTAGCAATATCTAATATTCCCCGCCCAAAATAACCACATAAAATACTAGGTTTTCAATCTTTTTTTGGTTTTCCTTTAAAATCAACGACTTATATACCTAGCAAAATCAAACACTTACAAAAAATGGCCATTTTTTTTGGTTTTCTTTTTAAATCAATGACTTATAATGGCTCAAAAGGTTGACAGGTACACCAAGACATCTTATAATGTATATATAGGATAAGGCAAAAGGGTAAAAGAGTTAATGGCAAGAAAGACAATCAACGTTGAAACAATCAAAGATTGGGCCAACGAACAACTAGTATCGGACTCGCGAATGGGACAGTTTCGACCGGGTGGTATAATTAACACTTATGCCGGCCGTGGCTATCGACATGGTATAATGAACATGATCGAAAATGTTCTTATGTCTACCGACAATTACAAAGGGTTTCGTTACCTTGGCAAGGATGAAGTACCGAAAGGACATCAACCAGGTATATACCGAAACCATCGCGATGAACCAGTTTTTGAAAATACAGACAACACACGAGTGAGGTACTTCTAAGATGCCAGCAACACATGTTCGACCAATCGGTATTGATGTTGATTCCCGATTTAACGGGGGCAAACTGCTCGCAGGATTGAAAGGTAAGACGTCAACCAGGTACGGTAACAAATACGAACCAAAAGCAGAAATGGTTGAGCGGAGTGATGGGAAGGAATACTTTGCATTCAACGCCCAGATAAGTAAGGATAAGAAATTGATCCGACTTTTTGGTTTCAACCGTTATAATTCAGAATCAGACAATGGTTACTCCAATGAATTTCAAGTAGGCGACACCGCTGAATATGATTCATACAATCTGTCGTACACAGGTGAGATTACAAAGATTACCGAAAAGACTGTAACGATCATGGCTTACCCAGATAGTCCGACTATGAAACGAGCACACCGACTTGATATTCATCAGTTTGCATGGCGCAACTATGATTTCAACAGGGAAGAAACTGCTCGCAAAAATTCAGAAATGATGATGACGTTATGAGTTGTCAGGAGAACGATTTACTACTAGAGCGCCTTTATGAGGTTGCTCTAGAGCAAGGATACTCCGACGAAGAAGCACAACAACTCGCCAAAAAGGGATTAGAGACTGGTCAAGTTTCATTTACACTCACACCGATAACAGACAAAGAAATTAAGGCATTACCGAAAGCACCATGGCTGATATAATTTTTGATGTAGACGGTACGTTAATGGATGTTCAGCACAGGCGCCATTTCGTAGAGCAGTCGCCCAGGAACTTCAAAGCATTTCGCGATGAGATGGTTAACGATACTCCTAACGAGGATATCGTAATGATGGCTAACCTGCTGAAAGAGGCCGGCCACCGTATTATTATTGCAACTGGTAGACTAGAGGATGATGTTCCTCTTACCAGGCGGCAACTCGTTGATGCTGGCGTGAGTTGGGATGCTATGTTCTTTCGTACAAAGAAAGACGAGTTCAAGCCTGATTCAGAGGTTAAAGAGAAATTTATTGCTCGTATGAGAGCCGATGGGTTCGACCCTACAATGGCTTTCGACGATCGTCAGAAGGTTGTAGATATGTGGAGGCGTAATGGCCTTCGAGTTTTTCAAGTCGATAAAGGAGACTTTTAAGTGGGCATGATACATGAACGACCGATGAACCGGTCAAATGGTGAAGCATGGGAATTGTTAAATAAGGTTAACTATAACGAGTTAACTATGGATGAACTTGATATAATGAGAAAGGTCATTAGTGAGGCTCAGGCACGGATTGGCCACAGAAACTTTTCAACTGTTGCTGTGGGTGACATGGTTCGTGTAGAAACTGGTCGCAAAAGAGCAAATGGTCGGATTCCTCCTGTTATATATGGTAAGGTAACCGGTCACAAACGAACCAAGGTTGTTGTTAATTGTGGTACTTATGGTTCGTGGCGTGTACCAGGATCATGTTTGGAAAAAGTTGACTCTGCAACGGCTCAAATATCATAACGGTCCGTTGGTGTAATTGGTTAACACGCTAGCCTGTCACGCTGGTATTAGGGGTTCGAGTCCCCTACGGACCGCCAAATTATTATGGCATATCATCGCGGAAATATAATAATATTACAAAATGAGGAAACCGGAGAGAAATTAACTGTTACGATAATAATGCATGACACCATGCAGGGTTTCTTAGCAGAAAATAAGGAAGGGGACTACATTTGGTATCGAGAAAAATCTAATGCTGAGCATGGATGGCCCGGGCCGTATTATGCATGTATTAAAAAAGTGCCAAAAAAGCAGAAGAAACGAAAGAAAAAAAGTAATTGACATTTGGCAATAAATCAAGTATACTTAACTAATCAACAATTATATGGGGAAATATATGAAAATGGAAACTGTAATTGCAGTTATAATTGCAACATGTCTTATGGGCGGTTGTGCCGGTACTTATACCAAGAAGGATACAGGTACAGCACTGGGTGCTCTTACAGGAGGCGCACTAGCCTACGGTCTTGGTAAAAACTCTAGTAATAAAGAAATCTGGACAGTACTAGGCATGGGTTTAGGTGCTATGATGGGATCCAATATTGGTGCTCAATTAGACCAACGTGATCGTTTGCTTGCTGGTAAGGCATTTCAAACTACTATGGAAACGTTACCTGATGGCCGCTATGGTGGATGGAATAATCCTAATACTGGTAACAATGGTGTTTTTAGGCCAGTTAGAACATTTGATAATTATGGGGCGGTATGTCGTGAATTCACACAAACGATTATTATAGGTAATAAGCCACAAGAAGGTTTTGGAATGGCTTGCCGTGAAAACGATGGTAGTTGGACAATTCAATAATGACCGATCATATAGCAATGTCTAATCCTGGAATGTATGCTCAAATGACATTGCAAGAATTTTGGGACATGCTTAATCGTCATGATTGGTATTATCAATTTAGTGATGATCATCGTATATGGTCTGAAGGTAGTAAAAATTCTGATCAAATTAGATTATTGTCAGACATATCCCCCGAGCATAAAAAATTATATGAAGGATTTTGTAAACACTTTTTTGGTGGAGAACATTTTAATAAAGTTGAATCACCTAAACCTGAGAGACCGTAAATATGTTTGAATGGTTTTTAGTAGTATATCTTACTATTACGATGCAAGGAATTGATACTTATTATGCAGAATTTACATTTGCACAAGAAGATGAATTGTCATGTGTTTTAGAACAAGAACGGACTGCTGAAGCAGGCTTTTATATATCTGGTGTGGTAGTTGAAATGCATACAGAGTGTGTAGATAAACAAACTCTTCAGATTCGCCGGCAGGTATTAATAATTGATTAGATGTGGATGAAATAACAAAAATAAAAAGCATCCTGACTGAACAGGCGGATCAAACCGGTCTGCCTGTTTTTTTAGAATCTGAATTGACAGAATTCAGAAATAATTATAGTATGAATTCTGCAAGGACAGCATTGGCTGAATATATTGTAGAAAATAATATTCCCTTTCCAATGCAAGAAATTCTATATAATGATGTTGTCGAAAAGTTTTTAAAGTTACATGCAACACCATTATATAATTTTTTGTCTACAAATACAGATATAATAATAGATAAATTTAATGACTACAAATATTCTGTACAGGATTATTGTACAGATGTTGTAGAATTTGGTCATTATTATAATGATATTAGTAACTACTTTCATCAGGAAACTCGTTTAAGATGTAATGGATATAATATATTAAGTCCTCTTAACACATGGGAAAATACCGAAGCATTAAAAAAATTTAACTGGACATTTTGGCGCGAAGGCGTAGTACAATTTATAGATCAAGGCAAGTATAGAGAAGCATTTAGACTTGGCGCATATACAGCGACACAGTTTAAACCTCATGTTGCTAAATTCATATATGATCGTTTTGGTGCTAAAACAGTATTGGACAGTAGTTGTGGATGGGGAGATAGATTGGCAGGATTCTATGCAAGTAGTGCAGAAATATATGTAGGCTGTGATCCTAATCCTGATGTGTATAGTAGATATATGGACCAATGTACATTTTATGAAGGTCTATTAGGAAATGCTAATCCAAAAATATATCAAGGAGAAGGATATTATAGTGTTAAGGGAGAAAAAGAAGTAATCGTTTTTTGTGAAGGAAGTGAAAAAATGGGAGACCAATGGCCTCATCTAGATTATGATTTGGCATTTACTAGTCCTCCTTATTTTGGCACAGAACGATATGCCGAAGGAGTTGCAGAAGAAGGACAAAGTTGGCATGCATATCCTACATATGAATCATGGCTTGATGATTATCTTTTTAAAACTTTAGATGGTATTAATAATGTAATATCTGAAACTGGTGCTATTGCTATTAATATAATAGATGTTAAAATGCAAAATAAAAGATATTTTGTATGTGATCCTATGACAAAGTATATGAAGTCTATGGGTATGCCGTTACAAGAAGTTATAGGTATGCGAATGAAACAACGCCCAAAAAATGTAACAGGAGGAGATGTAGAATACATGCAAGAGTGTTTTATAGAACCCATATGGGTGTACAGTGCTAATAAGGAAAACATTGAAACACCATTTCAACGATTATTTACATAATATGATAGTTAAACTAACAGGTGAATTTGCAACCTTAACCGGTAGAAAAGACGTAGAGATATATGGGCCTACTAATATAAAGATAATCCCAATGGTTCGGTAGATAATATAGCAGGAATATTTAATAAAAAAGGTAATGTATTAGGAATGATGCCACATCCTGAACGGGCATTTGAAAAATATCATTGTTCGCAGGATGGTTATAAAGTCCTTGATATGTTTATTCAATAAATACTATTATAATGAAGCACGTATTAGATTATCTTAAATCAGAAGATGCTCATATTCTTACACCAGAGAGTTTCGCGGGTGGTAAAGAAGAGTTCGAAGTAGCAATTTTAGTATTACATCTACTAGTAGAAGCATACGAACAGGGTGTTAAAGATATGACAACAGGAGATTTATGTACAATATTAGGTGCTCCAGAAGACATAGTACCAGCAGAATGTTGGCAAGAAATAATCGAGGTGAACCCAGAATTTATTCAGGTTGCAAAGTTAACAGTAGATAGATATAATAATACCTTACACTAAAACATGCCCGTGTAGCTCAGCAGGCAGAGCAACTGATTTGTAATCAGTAGGTCATTGGTTCGATTCCGATCACGGGCTCCATATTATGAAAATAGCAGTTTTAGGTTACGGCATAATAGGTAAAGCGATTAAGCAATTACTCGATAATAGCCATCTTTCATCTAGAATGTCACCTTTAGGTAAAAGAATAGAAGTAACCGCTTATGATATTATTGAACAACCGAACTGCACAAAAATAAATCATGTAAAAGAAGTAACAAAAAATAACGATTTGGTAATTTGTAGCACACCCTATGGTGTTAATAAACAAGTTGCTAAATCTTGTACTAAAAACAATTGTCATTATATTGATCTAACAGAGGATACAGAAAATACTGAATACATAAGAAGAATTGCAAATAAACAAATGTTTATACCACAATGCGGTCTTGCCCCTGGTGCTGTTAATATTATTGCAAATAATTTTGCAAATAAATTAGACGTTGTAGATAGTATTAAAATAAGAGTAGGTGCTTTACCAAAACACCCTACAAATATTATGAAGTATAGTTTTACTTGGAGTCCAGAAGGTGTTATCAATGAATATTGCAATCCATGCGATGCAATAGTAGACGGTGAAAAAGTTATTACTCGACCTCTAGAGGGGTATGAGAATCTTTTTTTAAATGGCAAACAATTTGAAGCATTTAATACATCAGGTGGGGCCGCTACATTAGTAGAAACTTGGGAAGGAAAAGTACAAAATTTAGACTATAAAACTATTCGTTATGTTGGACATCATCATTTAATGAAATTTTTATTAGAAGATATGAATATGGCAAATAATAAACAGCAAATCTGCGATTTGTTAAAACAGAAAATGCTTGACAAAATAGAAGATATAGTGTATATTTTAGTTAAGGTATCGGGTATTTTGAATGATAAAAAAGTTGAACATGTTTATCAAAAGTCAATTGAAGGATCAGATGGTCTTTCGGCGATACAATTAACAACTGCGGCAGGTGCTTGTAGTTGGGTTTCTAATATAGTAGATGAAGATTTTAAAGGCTCAGGGTTTATTAGACAAGAAGATTTAGATTATGAATTGTTTGTCTCTAATAAATTTGGGGGAATTTATAAATGAGTAACCAGATTGAAAAAGTAAACCAGTTAAAAGAAAATATAGAGAACATATTACATTATTATGAAACATTTTTAGAAGATGGTAAATGTCGAGCAGTAAAAACTAGAAAATTATTAAAAGAATCCGAAGCATTGATTCACAGTATTGAAGAAGATGTGTGGGATCGTTTAATTGAATTAGAATTATATGAAGAAGCACGAGAACTACGACCAAGACGAGAACTAGATTGGTCAACTCGCGCATTTGATTTAACTACGGATCATGCAAAAGGTATTAAACAAACAAGAGAAGGTGACATTG
>CEPX01194646.1_pt1 | contig 10418 bp, 10 predicted proteins | sample 361361 | NCBI WGS metagenome assembly CEPX01 (sample SAMEA2619974, study PRJEB7988) | marine metagenome | biome: marine biome (ENVO:00000447); feature: mesopelagic zone (ENVO:00000213) & marine oxygen minimum zone (ENVO:01000065); material: "saline water (ENVO:00002010), including plankton...
CCTGAGGGAACATTCTTTATGTGGGCGCAGGTTCCAGACAACTTTACCCCTCTTTCGTTCTCCGAGAAGCTGCTTGAGTTTGGCATAAACTGTGTTCCAGGGAACCTTATTAGCAGAGAGGCAAATGGGATTAATCCCGGGGAAAAATTTGTGCGCTTTGCAATGGTAGCTTCCCTTGAAAAAACAAAAGAAGCTGTGGAGCGGTTGAAAGCATGGAAATAGACTTCTCTAAAATTCATGGACTTGGAAATGATTTTGTTGTTGTAAACGAGCTGCAAGAAGTTGTCGTGCAAAACAAAGTCGAGTTTGCAAAAAAATTCTGCACCAGAAACAAAAGTATTGGTGCGGATGGAGTACTCTTTCTCTGTGAAAGCGGTAGCGCGGACTTTAAAATGCGAATCTTCAATGCGGATGGTAGTGAGGCAGAAAACTGCGTTAATGGATTGAGATGCGTTGCATTACAAAAATATTTGCTGGGTGGGCGAAGTCAGGGCCGTTATTCTATTGAAACTCTTGCAGGAAAAGTTAACGCAAAAATTATTTCTCTTGAGAACAACATTGCTCTGGTTGAAATAGAATTTCTCGGCAAAAAAGATTACAAAGAAAAAGATACAATAAATATTGACGGAAGAGATTTTGATTACCATTTTATTGATGTTGGGAATCCGCATGCGGTGTTCTTTTTGGATGAACCAGTGAAAGACTTTCAGGTTGAAGAAATAGGCCACAAAATAGAGCATCATGAAAAGTTTTTTCCAAGTAGAACTAACGCCGAATTTGTGAATGTTATATCAAAAGAAAAAGTTGAAATGAGGGTTCATGAAAGAGGTGCGTGTGAAACAATGGCCTGTGGCTCCGGGAGCATTGCAATTGTTATTGCCGGCGTAAAATCAGGTTTGATTGAAAAAGGTGCATGGATTAAAGTCCAGCAGCCCGGCGGAACAATTGAAATAACCTTTGATGGGAAAAATATACTGTTGAAGGCTCAAGCAGAAAAAGTTTTTGACGGAACTCTTGTATGGGGGTAGTAATATGTGGTGGGAATCCGATGGACACTTGGAAGTAATAAACAACCAGTTATTTATTGCAGGAGCGGAAGCAAGTGTGCTCGCAAAAAAACATGGAACTCCTTTGTACGTTTACAATGGCGATAGGATAATTGAGAACCTTTCCGCCATTCAAAACGCTTTTGCCAAGAATAATGCAAAGCCAAGAATTCACTTTGCAATGAAGGCCAATTCCCATCTTGCAATCCTGCAGCTTTTGTTTAAGAAAGGAGCATGGATTGACGCGGTTTCGGCCAACGAAGTAAAACTTGCTTTAAAGGCAGGATTCCCAAAAGAAAAAATTCTCTTTACAGGTACAAGCGTAAGCAACGAAGAGTTAAAATCTCTAATATATTTGGGGGTCAGAATAAATATTGATAGTTTCTCGCAGATGCAAAGAATGAAAGAACTTGGTTTTAAGGGCGAAGTTAGCATTAGGTGGAATCCTAGTGAGGGTGCGGGCCATCACGAGCACACTATTACCGCTGGAAAGTTCATAAAGTTTGGAATTCCCGAGGACAGAATTGAAGAAGCATTTCAACAAGCCAGGGAATTTGGCTTCAATGTTGTGGGTCTGCATCAACATATTGGCTCAGGCTGGCTTGGCAAGGATGTTGAAGTTTTTCTGGACACAGTTGACAAAACAATTGCGGTTGCCAAGAATGTCCAGGAATTGTTGGGCAAAAACCTTGAGTTCATAGATTTTGGAGGCGGTCCAGGCATACCCTATACAAAGGAACAGCAGAAGTTTCCTTTGGACAAGTATGCAAAGGGCATAGTGCAGAAGATGGCCGCAAGCAATCTTAAAGCCGAGATTGCAATTGAACCAGGGCGCTATATTGTGGGTGATGCAGGCATTCTTCTAATAGAAATCAATACCGTGGAAGACAAAAACATCCCGATGCTGGGCGTAAACAGCGGTTTCACTCATCTCATTCGACCTGCTTTTTATGGTGCACATCACGAAATTGTCGTGTGTGATAATGTTGGCGGTCGGGACAGTGGAAAGTTTATGGTTGCAGGAAACTTGTGTGAGAGCAGCGATGTTTTCAATGAAAGCAAGCAGGAACTGCGCGAGCTCCCAGTTCCAAGGGAAGGGAGCATTCTGACAATACTGAATGGTGGGGCCTATGGGTATTGTATGGCTAGCAACTATAACAGCAGGTCAAAGCCAACAGCCCTACTCTTGATGAACGGGAAAGAACAAGTGATCGCGGAAAAACAGGTTCTTGAGAATATAATTCAAAATGAGAAGGAACTGCAGATATAGAAAAAACTACTTTTTCTTAGAACTGCCTTTGCGTTTTCCCTTTAACCTGGCTTTAATCCGACTGTGCTTTTCTTTTGTCTTCAAAAGAAGGGTCAACTGTTTTATTCTTTCCTCGAATTTGCTTTCTTTGTTTGCCTTATCCCCTGCAATATTTCTGAATGTGCTCAGCAGGCTATCTTTCTCCTTAATTTCTTTCTTTAGTGCATCAATACTTTTCTTGAATCGGTCCTCAGCCTCCTTCTTGGCCTTTAGTTTGTTTTCCTGCAGCGAGAGCATTTCGCTTGTGTAAGTATTTCTTAATTGCAGGGTTTCGTGTTCAACATCCAGCACAACTTTTTTCGCGTAGTCCCTTTCCTTCTTTAGCATTGAAATTAATTCTATGTTCTTCTCCACATAGTTGTCAAAGGTTTCCTGCATCGAATCAAGCCTCTGTTTTAGGGAAGCATAACTATTCTCAATAAACTCAAGCTGGTTTTTGTGCAACGATATTTCCTTGCTCAGCTCATTGGCGTTAGCAGCCATTCTCATTGAGAGCTCACTCAAATCCTGCTCGATGTCAACAGAGGTCTGTTCCTGAACATAACCCAAATAACTTCTCTTTCTGATATCCTCATACTTGCCGCGCAGTTCCTCAATCTCTTTCTCTTTTGTCTGCAAGAGATCAAGCATCTGTCTAGCAGTACCTTTTCCCTCTAGAGGGGTTGAACTTTGCCTAAGTGCAAAAACGTTTAACCTTTCGGCCATATACCTTGCTTTTAGTAGAATTGTTTGAATTTTCTGGGCAAGATCCTCGTAATGCTCGGCATTCTCCTCGGTCTCAAAAATGTTGGATTCTTTTGCTCTGCTTTTTTTTGTTTTCTCCATTTGCAGATTATTCCTAAGCATTGGCAAGAGCTGTTTGAATTCGTTTAGGATTTCGCTCAAATCTGGTTTTCCAACTGCACTCTCTTTATCAAGTGCAGTTTTTGTCCTGGCAAAGCGTTCCTCAAGTCCTTTGAGGGCATCGATTGTCTTGTCCAATGAGGAAACAAAAGCACTCTGGTTCAGCGTGCCCCAGGTCTGGGCCGAGATATCTGAGTGAAGGCCGTTAATACTATCAATAATCTTTGTTACTTCAATCTGTAAGTCCATACAAGCACCTTTTTCCGCTATAATTAACAACAACCTTATTTATATTATTTTGTTGGCATGGCTTTTACTCTTGGCTTTTGAAGCCACCAGCGTCGTTAAACTAAACCCTTTTTATTTTCTTGATGCTTATTTCTTATGCATGCTTGCCTTTGAAAATGGGATTTGTATCGGCAATCTAAGTATTGATCCGAGCAGAAAGAGGTCTATTGCGGACAATGTTTTGATAAGCCATGCGCACTCAGATCACGTGAAACTGAATAAAACCAGTCGCTACTTCTTCTCGCCTCAAACCAAAAAGCTTGTGGAATCACGCTATGAAAAGGTCGAGAATTCCAAAGGAATTCCTTTTGGGAAAAAAGTAAAGATTGCAGACCTCCCAATATCCCTTTACAACAGCGGGCACATTCTTGGTAGTTCAATGGTAGAGATAAATGCTGGGGAAAAAATTCTTTACACCGGCGATTTCAAAACTCAGGACTCATTAATACAGAAAGGTGCTAAGCCGAGGAATTGTGATGTTCTTATAGTAGAAAGCACTTTTGGGTTGCCCTCATTTAGCTTTCCTGAGAGAACAGGGGTATATGAGGCAATGGGCTCCTGGATAAAAGAGAAGAGCAAAACAGGCTTTGTGGTTCTAGCAGGTTACAGTCTTGGCAAGGCCCAGGAACTTACGGCAATCTGTAATAAGTATGCCAACATTTCCCCAATAGTTCATGATCGTGTGTTTGACAATAATGAGGTTTACAGAAACCTGGGCGTAAAACTAGGGCCATACCATCGCCTCAATCACAATCTGAAAGAGAGCTCTGTTTTAATAATGCCTCCAACCCTTGTAGACCATAATCTCCAGCAAGTACTCGAGTATAGTCTTAAGAAAAAGGTTTACAGTGCTTTTGCAACAGGATGGAGTTTCCGCAGCGCCTATAACCAGATTTTTCCATTATCAGATCACTCAGATTTCCCACAACTGCTAGAGTATGTTAAGGCTTGCGATCCAAAAATCGTTTTTACAGTGCATGGATATGAGCGCGAGTTCGCATCATACATCACGCGGCGCCTTGGTATTCCTGCCAAACCACTTGCGCAGAAGGGACAGAAAGTTCTTAGCGAATTCTTCTGAAAAACTTCTTTTAGTTGCGAATCTCGGCTTAAAACTTAGTATTTTTAAATGATTTCATCCTCCTTTAGATAGGTGTTTTTGTGGAAAGAATTCATGCAAATCAGGTTAAAGACAATACTGGTAAGAAAGTGCTTGTAAGTGGCTGGATTCATGAAATAAGGGATCTGGGAAAGCTAAAATTCCTTATTCTCAAGGATAAGACCGGGATAATACAGATTACAATGCCAAAAGGTCATGTGCCAGATGAGGTAATGAAGGAAGCCGATAAGCTGACAAAAGAAAGTGTTGTTGCTGTTGAAGGAGAGGCCAAGGAAGCAAAGCAGGCTCCAACAGGATTTGAAATTTTACCTGAGAAACTCGAGATAGTTAGCCTTGCTGATGCGCCAACTCCAATTGATACTAGTGGCAAAATTGAAACAGATTTGAGCAAGCGTCTTGACCACCGATTTTTGGATTTGAGAAACCCGAAGGGTATAGCAATTTTTGAAATTAGATCAAAGTTTTATAAGGCACTTGTTGAATTCTTTGATAAGGAAGGATTCACAAATATTAATACTCCAAAAATAACTTCTGCAGGAGCCGAGTCAGGCTCAGAACTCTTTCCAGTTGTATATTTCGACAAAGAAGCATTCCTTTCACAGAGTCCACAGCTCTACAAGCAGATGATGGTTTGTGCAGGATTTGAGCGTGTTTATGAGATTGCCCCGGTGTTTAGGGCAGAAAAATCTAATACTCCAAGGCACCAAACAGAATTTACAGGTGTTGACTTTGAAATGGGCTTCATAAAAGATACTCACGATATAATGGATGTTATTGAGGAGATGCTAAAATATGTTCTTGCGCGAGTTAAGGAAGAGTGCAAGGAAGAGCTTGCTCTTTGGAATATAGAGATAAAAGTCCCTAAGAAAATCCCACGCGTTAAAATGCCCGAGGCTAAGAAATGGTTGGCTGAGAAAGGCAAGAATTTTCCGGAGGAAGAAGACTTTGATGCAGAGGCCGAGCGAATGCTAGGTGATATAGCAAAAGAAAAGTTCGGCGAAGAATTTATTTTTGTTACAAACTATCCTATCCTAAAGCGTCCCTTCTACCATTTTTATAATGCTGATGGGAAAACAACAGACGCTTTTGATCTTATTTGGAATGGTGTTGAGATTGCAACCGGTGGACAAAGGGAGCACCGTTACGACATTCTAAAAAAACAGGCTGCGGAGAAGGACGTTGACCTGGATGAAATGGGCTTTTACGCCGAACTATTCAAGTATGGTGCACCTCCACATGGAGGAGTCGGATTTGGTCTTGACAGACTGATTCAAAGGCTATTCAAGTTTGACAATATCAGGGAAGCAATCCTGTTTCCAAGGGACCCTGATAGGCTGACACCTTAAAACAACCAATCCCTTTTAATTGTTTTTTTGCCTATTCTAATAGTTTGTGGTGGAACAATGCCAAAGGTAAAGATTGATAAGAAACTGCTTTTGAGGGTTGCGGAAAACGCTCGCCTTAATCTAAGCGACGCAGAAATAAAAGAGTTTCTGCCACAGATGAAGGAAATACTGGAAGCATTCAACAAATTGGACAATATTGATGTGGGTTCTGAGAAACCTTCCTTCCAACCAATTCCCCTGAAAAATGTTTTCCGCGAGGACAAAGTTGAGAAATGCCTCAGCCAAAAAGAGGCGTTGTCAAACACTAAACACAAAAAGGAGGGCTATTTCCTCGGCCCAAAAGCGGTGTAAATATGGTTCTCACTATTAAAGAATTTGTAAAAGAAGTCAAGATGGGGAACATCTCTGTCCTTGAACATACCGAGCAAATTCTCGAAGAAATTAACTCAAGAAATCCTGAATACAATCACTTTAACTTAATTGCAAAAGAATATGCGCTCCAACAGGCAAAGGAAGTTGAAGCAGGAATTAAAACTGGTAGACACACTGGAAAATTGTTGGGTGTACCGATTAGTGTAAAGGATTGTATTTGTATAAAGGGAATGGAAAGCAGGGGCGGAAGCAAAATTCTTACCGACTACAAGCCAACTTTTGACGCAACAGTAATCTCAAAAGTGAAAGCAGAAGGGGCAATAATAATTGGAAAAACCTCACAGGACGAATTTGGTTTTGGGACATTCTGCACGAATACAGGTATTGACTTCCCAATTCCGAAGAATCCACTTGACGTGAAAAGAAGTTGTGGTGGAAGCTCTGGCGGTTCAGCAGGATTTACAGCCCTCACAAATTTCGCTCATCTTAGTCTCTCAGAATCAACAGGGGGCAGTATTGCATGCCCAGCCTCATTTTGCGGCGTTGTTGGTTTTACTCCAACTTATGGCAGAGTATCACGCTATGGTCTTATCGATTATGCGAACAGCCTGGATAAAATTGGTTCTATGGGGAAGAGTGTGGAAGATTCAGCTCTTTTGTTAAAGGTTATTTCAGGGCACGACAAGAATGACAGCACGTCTTTGCCCGAACCTGTTTCTGATTGGGGCAAGCAGGAAGCTGTTGCCAAAGACCTCAAAGTAGGTGTTGTAAAAGAATTGTTTGAAAAGAGTGATGATAAAGTGAGAAAGCCGTGTGAAAAAGCCATCAAGCAACTTGAGAAAAGTGGCGCAGAAGTAAAGGAAGTATCACTGCCACTTAATTCTGAGTATGGCATCGCCGCTTACTATTTGATTTCGATGAGCGAGGCTTCAACAAATCTGGCAAAATTCTGTGGAATGCGCTATGGTATGCATCTTTCCTTGCAGGGGAGTTTTAACGAGTACTTTTCAAAGGTTAGAAGCGAGGGCTTTAGTAAGGAAGCCAAGAGGCGTGTTCTGCTAGGCACGTTCGCGAGAATGTCAGGTTTTAGAGACGCATACTACCTTAAGGCAATGAAAGTTCGCACAAAACTTATTCAGGAGTTCAAAAAAGTGTTTGAGGATATCGATGTTCTTGCACATCCAACAATGCCTGTTGTCGCGCCAAAATTTTCAGAAATCGAAAAACTCTCTCCCTTACAGCATTATGCAATGGATTTGTGTACGGTTCCAGCAAATTTGGCCGGCGTTCCTCACGTAAGTGTTAACGCTGGCTTTGACAAAAAGATGCCTGTAGGACTAATGCTTACTGCCGATCACTTGCAAGAAGAAAAGATTGTTAAAGCAGCCCTGGCTGTTGAGGGGGCTTCGAAATGAGTGCAGAATTGAATGCAATGATTGAAGCTGCTAAGGCAGCAGGGCAGATTCAGATGCAGAATTTTGGGAAAGGAATTAGTGCCAAGCATAAATCCCCTGGAGAACTGGTTACTTCGGTTGATATTGATTGTGAGAAAAAAATCCTCTCGATTCTACAACGTGACTTCGCCAACTATAATATTTGGAGCGAAGAGATGGGTGAGCAGGACAATGAAAGTGATTATCGCTGGATTATAGATCCATTAGATGGAACTCACAATTTCTTTTTCGGAATTCCGATTTTTGGGGTTTGCATTGCACTGGAGAAAAAAGGCAAAATAGAGTCGGGAGCAATTCTTCTTCCAGTCCTTAACCAACTGTTTACTGTTGAAAGGGGAAAAGGCGCATTCAAGAATGAGGAAAAGATGAGCGTGTCAAACAGAAAGGCCAATGAAAGTATGATAAATCTTTGCAGAGGTGTTATTAAGCAGCCAGACGGCTATGAAAAATTCAGTGCCATTAGAGCAAAAGTATTTAACACCAGGACATTTGGAGCAGCCTCCTTTTCTCTACCTTATCTTGCATCAGGCGTTATTGATGCTATATTAGAGTTTGATGAAAAACCAGGGGATTTTGCAGCAGGCTGGCTGATGATAGAGGAAGCCGGTGGAAAGTTCACAAAAATTGATGGAAGCGAGTTTGTTATGGATGATTCTCCTGCTCAATCTTACTTTGCGTCCAATGGTATTTTTCATAATGAAATTATCGAAGTACTTGGGAGTAGGGAAACTTAATGTCTGAAAAGAAAACAATTATTGGTTTGGAGTGTCATGTCCAACTTGACACAGACAGCAAACTATTCTGCGGATGTGGTACAAAAGCAGATGAGCCAAACAGTTCGTGCTGTGAGGTCTGTCTTGGTTTTCCAGGGAGCAAGCCTGTGATAAATAAAAAGGCAGTGGATTATGCTTTGAAGGTTGCACTTGCTTTGGGGTGTGAAATAAACCCTAGTTTTTTCTTCAGCAGGAAAACCTATTTCTACCCTGACATGTCCAAAAATTTTCAGATAACCCAGTATGGGATTCCTGTGGGAAAAAATGGAATGGTGACACTTAGTAGTGGAAAGAAAATTAGAATAACAAGAGTACACTTGGAGGAAGATCCTGCAGCTCTTGTGCATGAATCAGGCATGATGATGTCCAAAACAACTCTTGTTGATTATAATAGGAGTGGGATTCCTCTTGTCGAGATTGTCACAGAGCCAGATATGGGTAGTCCTCAGGAAGCCCGCGATTTTCTAGACCAGTTGACCACAATATTGCAATACCTTAAGATTTTCGATATGCAAGAAGGCACACTCAAAGTTGACAGCAACATTTCGCTAGAAGGACACAACAGAGTTGAGGTAAAAAATATTACGGGCAAAAAAGGCGTGGAGAAAGCACTTGCTTTTGAGGCCGTGCGCCAGAAAGGACTTTTGATAAAGGGGGAAACAATACCAAGAGAAACCCGTGCGTTTAATGAACAAACTCAGACCACAAGGGCAATGAGAAGCAAAGAAACGGAAGCAGATTATGGTTATATCTTTGAACCTGATTTAACCGCGTTCGAGCTTGATGATACATATCTTGATTCATTGAAAAAGGATTTGCCCGAACTTCATGACGCAAAAGCCAAGCGCTTTATTGAACAATATGAATTGGATGAATATAGTGCAAAGGTTTTGTCAGGTAACAGTGGCCTCAGCGAAATGTTTGAAGCAAGCGTGAAGCAGGTTGATGTTAAACTTGCGGCAAATTTCCTTAGCAGAGAACTTTTGGGAGTACTAAATTATAATAATCTTACACTTGAGCAGGCAGATCTTGATGTGGCAGAACTTATTGGTCTGATGAATTTACTTGAAGCCAAAGAAGTTAGTGAGAAAAATGCAAAGCAGGCTTTGATAAAGTATGTTTTGGAAAAAGTTTCCCCTGTAAAACACATTGAGATCGAGGGCATGAAAAAGGATTTGAGCAATGATGATTTACAGCAGGCAATTGATAATATGCTTACTGAAAACAGCAAAGCAATTGAGGATTTTAAAGCAGGAGAAGAGAAGGCATTGCACTTTATTGTCGGGCAGATAATGCGCGTTACTAAGGGAAAGGCCGATGCAAGGGAACTACAAAGGATGGTTAAAGAAAAATTGGGTGCGTGAATGTTAAAGATTTCCCTAAGTACAAGTAAGAGAAACCAACTAATTGCTATTACCCCTGAAGTCCAAAAAGCAGTGAATGAAAGCAAGGTTAAGAACGGCATTTGTATTGTTTACTGCCCGCACACTACCGCCGCAATAACAATTAACGAGAATGCCGATGCAAGCGTGGTGGAAGATATTGTTGGAAAGTTAAATGACCTGGTTCCTCCCAGTGGTAACTATTCTCATGCAGAGGGAAACTCCGATTCTCACATAAAAGCAGCACTGATTGGAAACAGCCGAATTGTTATAGTTAATGATGGAAAACTTGTTCTTGGAACTTGGGAAGGCATATTCTTCTGCGAGTTTGACGGTCCAAGAAACAGAAATATTTTTGTAAGTGTGTTGGAACAGTAAAAATAGCTTTTTTCGATGACTGTACTATTTTCGTGATTGTACCAAAACCCATTTATAAATGGTGAACAGCAATGTATATGTTAGGCAATTCATTCCAAAAAATGCTT
>CEPX01012508.1_pt1 | contig 10417 bp, 15 predicted proteins | sample 361361 | NCBI WGS metagenome assembly CEPX01 (sample SAMEA2619974, study PRJEB7988) | marine metagenome | biome: marine biome (ENVO:00000447); feature: mesopelagic zone (ENVO:00000213) & marine oxygen minimum zone (ENVO:01000065); material: "saline water (ENVO:00002010), including plankton...
TAATGCTGCGTATACATATTCCATTATTTTTCCTCCTCGGATTTAATTTGAGTTTCTTCTTTTGGTTTTTCAGCTGGAGTTTCATTAGTTTGTTCTGTTGGTTTAGCTTCTGCAGGTTGTTCTTCTTTCTTTTCAGTATCTGATTCTTCGCTTTTTTCCTCAGCAGGCTTTTCTTCAACAGGAGCTAACTTACCCAAAGATTGATTATTTGCATTTGCCTTAGCAAGCAAATACCCAATTGTTTCCTTACAATAATATACAATCTTTTGAGCAAATCCAAGAGCTTTCCCAGCTGCATTCTTCAAATCATTTGCAGTTTCTTCAGAATTAATTTTAATATCAGTGTAGATTTTTCCATCACTAATATTATAGATAACAACAGGTTCTAATCCAACAGTAAAGGGTTGAATATTTAATTTTTGTAGAATTGAAGCTACGTTCTCACTAATTTCCTCACCTTTTTTAACAATAACCTTTCCTGCTTTAATTGAAATCTTTCCATTTTCAACAGCAATTTGAAGTCCTACACTTCCTAATTCTGAGATTGCAGGACCTGGAACTAAGTCTGTTGGTCCTGCTGGAACATTAATATCTTCTGGTGCTTCCTGTCCAGCCTTAGCATAAACAGGATTTTTCTTTTGAGAAAGAATTCCAGCTAATTCATAACCCTCAATATCTGAGATTACAAAAGCAGAATTTTCCTGAATGTGTTCTTTTAATTTTAAAATAGATTCTTTTCCAATAGCTTTAATAGATCTTAACATTATATTTTTTTTAGCAACCCGAACAAGGGCATGCTCTCTAATAGATTTTTTAATTTCTTGAAATTGTTTAGAAGGCAAACCTTTAATTGAAACAATCATCAGTGTTTTTGCATTTTTAATTTTCTTAGCTAAATTATTAACATCTTTTTCTTTTACAGAATGTTTTTTACTATGACTTTTTTCAATAGCTTCTTCTTTTTTATGTTCTGCTTCTTCTTCAGCAGTTTCTTCATGAGTTTCCTTCCCCTCAATTTTATGAATAATTTTTTCAACACCTTTCTCAACTTTCTTAACTTCTTTTATAACTCCTTTTTCAATTTTTTTAACTTCTTCTCCAACTATCTTAACATCTTTTTCAAATTCTTTTTCAACTTTCTTAATAATTCCTTCTTTCTTTTCATGGTCTTGTTTAGGTTCTTTTTCAACCTGATTTTGTATTTCAGTTTCCATTTTATAATTCTACCTTAACAGGCTTACTCATTGTAAATTTAATTTTAACATTTTTTATATTATCAATACTTCTTGGAAGTGCATTAAGAACTTTTTTGTAAACAGCAAGGGCATTTTGCATTATTTTTTCAGTATCCATAGATTGTTTACCAATACTAACTTTGATACTAGGTTCTTTAACTCTAACCTTAACAGTAGAATTAATTTTATTTACAATAGCTTCAACTAATTTATCATCTTCATTAGGTAATATCCCTAATTGAGGGCTTGGCATTTTTCCAACAGGACCTAAAACTCTTCCAAAACTAGTTGCAACTGCTGGCATTAATTTAGCATTAGCAATAAAAAAATCATAACTCTTAATTAATTTTCTAAGATCTTTCTTTTCTTTATATTTAACAAAACTATCTTTTTTAATAGAATCAACTATTTTTGAATCTTTTTCAAAAAATCCACCAATTTTCTTATCTTTTATTTTATTAGGAACCTGAACAAACAGACTAAATGCACTTCTTCTCACATCAAATTCTTTTAGATTTATAATTAAGTCTACACTTTGATCAAATTTTATTTCTTTTGATTTATCAGCCTTAAGTTCTTCAATTGCTTTAATAAATTTTTCTTCAGTTGCCATTTTAATATTTACTACCTATGCGCGTGTGCTCAGAATATAAGCTTTAGCGATGTAGTTATCAGTAATAATATGATAAAATTAGGGTTTTTAAAGGTTTCTTAGTTTCTTAGACTAGTCTTTATCTAATTCTTCTAAATATTGTTTAATCCTTTCAATTGTTTGAGGAATAATAAATTTTTCAATAGAACTCTCAAAAATTTCACTCAAGTTTCTATGTTCTGAAAGAGAGTACTCATTTCCAGATTTTTCAATTAACATAGCATCTCTTAATCTCTTTAACTGTCTTCTAATATTACTTTCTGCCAATCCTTTAGTTTCAAGACTATATTTTTGTCTTAAGGCCGCAGTTCTCTTTCCTATTTCTTCACTGCCTAGATTTTCATTAGATTTATTAGCCTCAATTAAAACCATTAAAATATCTACAATTATATCTCTAGAATCTCCTAATTGCAACAATCCAAGGCTCAAACAGATTTTTCTAACTAATTCTCTTTTTTCTAAACCTATTGGCTTTTCATATTTTCTTAAAGTTATTTCAGAGAGTGGAATATCCTTCACCATTTTATATATAATATAATCAATATAAACTTATAAACTTAATCAAATTATCTAGATTATGGAGTTAGTAGCATTAATATCATCTGGAAAAGGAACCTGGGGACAAGTTGGTGGAGTAATTAATAGAGAAGAGTGGGATAATATTATTTTAATTGGAGATAATTTTGCAAAACAATTTACAGTTGAAAAGGATTTTGAATTTGTAGAAGTAAGTTCTCAAAGATTAGTTGAATTAAAAGAAGAAATTCAAAAAAAATTACAAGGCAAGATAAAAGGAACAGAGGTAGCTCTTTCTATTGCATCTGGAACTGGAAAAGAGCATATGGCATTAATTTCAGCATTACTTTCACTTCCTGTTGGAATAAGATTTACAGCATTAACTAAAGATGGAATGGTTTCTCTTTAAATCTCACTCTTTTTAATTTTCATTCTCTTTTTATCCTTACCAATTAAAATAACTCTTGAAAATTCATGAGAATCTAAGATTTTATATTTGTTTGTTTTCAAAGCTTTCAGAAGTTTTTTAGAAAATTCCTGAATATCTTCATAAGTTGGCATTGTTTCATAACCCATATTTTTTCTATTTCTTGCAAAACCAACTGACATATACCCCTTTACCTCTAAAAAGTCAGGATTTGCTTTTTTGATTAATTTTGAATACTCACTGATAAATTCCTCCTTCATATTATTATTTTCTCCCTTAACTAATGTCATTCTTATGACTTTTCTCGTCGACAAACTTGGAAACAAAGAAAGAGTTTGATTAAAAATTTTCCAAGCATTTTTTTCCTGACTTCTATGCCATTTTTTGTATAAGTTTTCATTAGGAGAATTAAGTGAGAGATATAGTTGAGTTGGAAGAGCATTATTTTCTTTTAATCTTTTTAATGCTTCTGGATTAAGCCCATTAGTTACAACAAAACTTGTCTTTCCTTGTTTTCTTAATTCATTTATTAATTCTCCAAGTCTTGGATAAGTTGTTGGTTCTCCTGTTAAAGAAATTGCAAACTGCATTGGTTCTTGAGCTTGTCTTAATTTTTCAAGATTTATTTTTTTATTCCCTTTAAAACCAGATAAAAGTTTTTGTTGAGCAGCAATGCATCCTGTAATGATTTGTTTTGGATTATCAATATTTTTAGGTTTCATTTCCTTACCTATTGTTAATTCAATTGCTCTCCAGCAATGTAAACATCTATTTTGACAAAATCCAACACTTGGGCTCATTTGACAACATAAATGACTTTTAATCCCATAAAATTTAGCCTTATAACATTCCCCATCATCAACTAAATCCTTTTTACACCATCTGCAAATCTGAACTCCACTATGTTTGCCAACTAAACCATAATGTTGTTTTTTTAAAACCTTTTGTAATTTTAATTTTTTAAACATGAAATTATCAAAAATAAAGGGTTTAAAAACTTATCAGAAAATAGCACCAAACCATCCAATCATTAAAAGCAATAATGCTCCAAGAATTATATATGTAACAACTTTAAAAGCAATTTTTCCAAATTTCTCACTTCCAGTTATTCCCCACATAGTTAACATAAACATTCTTCCACCATCAAAAATAGCAACAGGCCACATATTAATCAAAGCAACACTAAAATTAATTAGAGCCAACCACCAGATTAAATTATAAATAAAAATAATAATCTCTACATTAAATCTTGCTTCATAATGAATTGTAGGTTTTTTATAAAACATAAAAAAATTCAAAATTTTACCAATAATTGTTTGTCTTTGTCCTCCTGCATAACCAATGCCAATCATAGGTTTACCTTTCTCATTAGGATTTTCCCCTAATTCAAACTCATAATTATCAAGATCAAGGGTCTCTTCATTTTTTGTAGTAAGAGTAATTTTATCTCCAGGACTTAAAGAGGTTAAGAGATTTGAAAGATCTTCATGAGAATTTATCTTTTGATTATCTGCTTCAACAATTATCCCCCTTAATTTATTATCTACCACATTTCCTAATCCCTGATTAATTGCAGGCAAGTCTTCATACAAAGTAACCTCTATTTTATCTAATTCTAATTGTTGTTTTAATACATCTAAACTCATAAAATAATCTTTTTCATTTGCTTGAATTTTTGTAAGTTTTAATGTATCTCCATTAATTCCTAAACTTAAATCATCTGTAAGATTATTTTCTTCTATTAAGTCAATTAGTCCTTGATTAGTAGGATTATTAATCTCCTGCCCTCCAATCATAGTTATTGAACCAATAGCAACAGCACCTGTAACATAAGTATTAAACATTGCTCCTGCTGGCTGATAAGCTAAAATAAAAAACCCTGCAAGTAATAAGAAAAACAAAATAGCTAAAATTAAATTAGTAAAAACTCCTGCAGAAAGAATTGAAATCTGTTGGAATTTAGATTTTTTTTGCATTTGTTTTTCATCAGGTTCAACAAAAGCAGCTAAAAAAGGACCTAAAAATCCAAATCCTGTTGTCTTAATCCTTACCCCATTCTTTTTAGCAATAATTCCATGAGCAAATTCATGAAAAATAGCAATTACTGCGATTGCAACAATCCAATAAGTAAAATAAAACGGAGGTAAAAAACTAACCTTAAACAGTGAAGGTAAATAAGGAATTAGCGGCATTAAAGGAGGAATTTTTATTGCCCTAACAATCTCTGGATTAAATAGATAAATTTTAATTAAATAATATAAAAAATATAACATTGCTGCCATTAAAAAATACCCACAAATAACTGCCAAATAACTAAATACTTTCAAGGTTTTTTTATACTTCTTACCAACATAATCAATAAATCTAACTCCAACTTTAGTCCTATAAAGATACATTATCCCCTCTCTTTGAAGATTTTTTCTTCTTTTCCAAAGAAAAATTCCAACACCAAGACTAAATAAAACTAAGAATGTTAAATCATAAATATAAAATGCCATCTTTTATTTTTTTATTATCCCCTTTATTTCTTTCTAACAGGTCTAAATGATTTTTTTAAACACTTTCTACATCTAACTTTTTTTTCTAAAACCTTTCTAGGATCGGCTCTTAATTTTGCTTTGCAATTTTTGCAAACAAACACATTCTTAAACAATCTCGCCTGAGTAACTGGTAATTTTGTTGCCATCTTAAATTTTCTTTTTAATCATTTTAGTTCCTTCTGCATTCCAATATTCTATTTGGTCTCCATCTTTTATTCCTTCTTTTAATTCTTCTGGGATTGTAAGTTCTATTGTTTCATAACTTTCTAAATCCATAATACTTGCATTATCTCCTGCAATAGATAAAATCTGCCCCTTTCTTTTATCAATCATAGGAACATCTAATCTTTCATGTCCTCCCATTACAAAAACCTTTTTTTTACCATCAATAATACTTGTAGCTTCAATTCTACATTTAGCATGTCCATGTTTCCCAGTTTTACTAATATCATTAGATTTAACAACACAAGGAACATCATCTACTAAAATAGTTGCACCAGGTCTTGCTGCCGAAGCATTGATTAATTTAAAAGCCATAAAGCATAGAAAAAAAATTGATTTATAAACCTTACCCAAATTTCCTAAAACCTTAAAAACTCCCTTCATTTTTCTTTTTCATGAAACTCAAGAAAAATGATTTTATTGAAATAGAATTTACAGGCAAATCAAATAATGAAGTTTTTGATACAACTAATCCAGAAGAGGCTAAGTCAATCGGATTACAAGCAGATGTTAAACCAGTAATTGCATCTATAGGAAATGAAATGTTATTAAAAGGACTTGATGATGAGTTAGAGGGTAAGGAAATTGGGAAAAAATATTCAATTCATCTAACTCCTGAAAAAGCATTTGGACCTAGAAATCCATCTATGATAAAAACAATTCCATTAAGAGTTTTCACTGAAAAAAATATGAATCCAGCTCCAGGGATGGTTTTTCAATTAGACCAACACTTAGTAAGAATCATTTCAGTTTCAGGCGGAAGAGTTATGGCAGATTTTAATAACCCTTTAGCAGGCAAAGAAGTTGATTATGATATTACAATTAAAAGAAAGATTGAAGATAATAAAGAAAAAATAAATGCACTTCAAGATTTCTTTTTTAGACAAAGATTTGAATTTGAATTAAAAGAAAAAAAAGTAATATTTAAAGATGAAAAAATCAAACCAGTTATCAATGTTTTTAAAGATAAATTTAAAGAAATGCTTGGATTAGATTTTGAAGTTGCAGAGAAAAAACAAGAAAAAGATAAAAAAGAAAAGAAAGATTAAGGATTCTTGTGGATATAATAAGCAAAAAGAACAAACCCGCACCCAATTACCGCAACAATATTAGCAACAATTAAAGGAATATTTTTTAAACTTATTCCATAAAGTAGCCATATAACAACCCCTGGAAAAAACATTAAATAAGTTATTGGAGAAACATCTTTTGCTGACTTTCTTTTTAATATTTTTATTGCCTGAGGATAATATCCTAAAGACATAATAACACCAGCAATTGTTGCAAGAACAGCCAAAATATTCACCATATTATGATTAATTATAAATACTTTATAAACATATTTAATATCACTTCCATAATCTATATTTATACACAATAATCTTTAAATACAAATTTCTGTTTTTCCAATAATGGAAGAGGACTATCAAGGAGGAGAATCTAACGAATATTCAAGTGATTATAATTCTAAACCCAGTTCTTCTGAAACCTCTGAATCATCTTCTAATTTTTCACCACCAGATTCATCATATAGTTTTAGTAATGAATCAGAATCTTCTAATGAATCAGAAACCCCTATAACAGATTCTCTAAGAGAACAACAAACAAAACAAGCAGTAGAGAAATTAGAATCTCAACCAATTTTTAATAAAAGTCCAGAACTTTCAGAAATTGATAGGGAATTAGAAGAACTTCTTAAAAAACAATCTTCAGGTGTAAAAGTATTTGGAATTGGTGGTGGTGGTGGAAACACAGTAAGTAGAATGAGGGAAATTGGAATTAAAGGAGGACAATTTATTACAGTTAATACAGATGCCCAGGATTTATTATATTCAAACGCAGACCATAAAATTTTAATTGGAAAAGAATTAACAAACGGACTTGGAGCAGGAAGTGATCCTAAAATTGGAGAAGAAGCAGCTCATGAGTCAGAGCAAGATATTAAAAAAAGTATAACTGGAGCAGATATGGTTTTTATTACATGTGGGTTAGGTGGTGGAACCGGAACAGGAGCAGCACCAATAATTGCCGCACTAGCAAAAAAACAAGGAGCACTAACAATTGGAGTTGTTACACTGCCATTTACAATAGAGGGTAGAAAGAGAATTGAAAACTCAGAATATGGATTAGAAAGAATGGAATCTGTTGTAGACACATTAATTGTTATTCCTAATGATAAATTACTTGAAATTGCACCAGAATTACCATTACAAACAGCATTTAAAGTTGCAGACGAAATCCTAACAAATGCTGTTAAAGGAATCACAGAACTTGTAACAAAGTCTGGATTAGTTAATCTTGATTTTGCAGATGTAAAAGCAGTTATGTCTAATGGGGGAGTTTCATTAATTGGAATGGGTGAAGCAGATTCTCAAAATAGAGCTCAGGAAGCAGTAGATAAAGCATTATTAAATCCATTATTAGATGTAGATATTTCAAATTCAACAGGAGCATTAGTCAATATTATTGGAGGACAAGATATGAGTTTAGATGAAGCAAAGTCAATCATCTCTTCAGTAGGAGATAAATTAAACTCTAATGCAAAAATGATTTGGGGAGCTCAAATTTCCCCTGAAATGGAAAAATCAATTAGAGTTATGATTATAATAACAGGAGTTCATAGTTCTCAAATTCTTGGTGGAGAATTACCTCCTGAAATCCAAAAACAAATGGAAATTTCTGATGAATTAGGAATAGAGTTCTTGGAATAAATTTAAAAACTACACTTCTCAACAAAAACAATGGTAGATATAAGTTTAGAAGATGCAGAATTAATATTTAAGGCGGGAATTGATACTGGGCACTTAAGATGGGAAAACTCAGGATTAGAAAATATGTCAAAAGAAAAAGCTCGTGAAGGAGCAAGGAATGTTTTAACAGAAGATTATACTGAAGTAAAAATGAAGGGATATGTTGGAGTATTAATAAAATGTGGAATGCAAAATGAAGCTAGAAATTTAGAACAAACCTATAATGAACTAAGAGATTTTGCAGGATTTTCTCCTGTAGAGCTCAACCCCTAATTTTCTAATCAAAACCCTTAAAAACCCACCAATCTAAATTCTAACATGTTTAATATAAAATCTTTTGTAAAACAAATGGTAAGAGTTTGGCATCTTTTGAAAAAGCCAAACAAAAAAGAATGGATGACAATTGCAAAAGTCTCTGCAATTGGATTAGGATTAATAGGAGTAATTGGATTTATAATCGCTTTAGTGATGGGTTTTTTTGGATTAAAGTAATATTTTAATTAACAAAATATTTATAAACCCTAATTTTTAACTAATATTAAGCTTCTATGTTACTATCAGTTAGCGAAGCTCGAAAATAAGAAAAATAAACAAAACAAACAAAAAATAAAAATGATTTTTATTATAAAAGTAACAACAAATAAGGAAGACAGAGCATTAGAATTAATCTCTGACAAAGTAAGAAAAAAAGAACTTAGTGTATATTCTCTTGCTAGACCTCATGGACTTAGAGGTTATATTTTCTTAGAAGCAGAAGATAGAGAATCTGCAGAAGAAGCAGCATATAATTTACCTTATGTAAAAGGGATCATTGGGAAAACAGTTACTTATGAAGAAATTAAAAACATGTTAGAACCAGTTATGGAAGAAATTAATATAGAAAAAGGAGATATTGTAGAAATTATTGGAGAACCATTTAAAAAAGAAAAAGCAAAAGTTGTTAGAATAGATAAAACAAAAGGAGAAGTTATTGTTACTCTTTTAGCAGCAGTTGTTCCAATCCCAGTTACTGTTAAATTAGATAATGTTAAGGTTATTAGAAGAGATAAAGATGAAGAAGGAGCAGAAGGAGAAGATGAGGTTTCTATAGAAAGTTCAGAGGGTGAGGCTACAGAAGAAATTAATAGAAAAGGGGCTGAAAAAGAACCAGATAAAAAAGATACAGAAGAGCAACCTTTATTAGGGCAAGATTATGAAGAATCAGGAGGATTAATACCAGATGATTATTAAATTATTAATTGATGGAGGAAATATGACACCAGGCCCAGCAATAGCTCAACAATTAGGACCTATGGGAATTAATATGGGAAAAGTTATTTCTGATGTTAATGAAGTGACAAAAGAATTTAAAGGAATGAAAGTTCCGGTTGAACTAGATGTTGATGAAAAAACAAAAAACTTTACAGTTAAAACATCTTCTCCACCAACCTCAGAATTATTAAAAAAAGAATTAAAATTAGAAAAAGGAACTGAAGATCATAAAAAAACAAAAGTTGGAAATGCATCTATAGAAGATATTATCAAAATAGCTAAAGTTAAATTTCCACATATGCTTGATAAAGATTTTAAAACAGCAGTTAAAACTATTTTAGGAACTTGTACAAGTATTGGAATTTTTGTAGAAAATAAAGAACCAAATGAATTAACTACAGAAATTGAAAAAGACAAGTTTGAAAAAGAGATAAGTGAACAATCAACAGAAACTAGTCCTGAAAAGAGAAAAAAATTAGATAAATTCTTTAATAAAGTTAAATTAGCTCAAGAAGCTAAAGCAGAAGAAGAAAGAATAGCTGCAGAAGAAGCAGAAGCTGCTAAGGCAGCAGAAGCAGCAGAAGGAGCAGAAGGTGTAGAAGGAGAAGCTCCTGTAGAAGGTGAAGAAGCAGTACCTGCAGAAGGAGCAGAAGGAGAAGCACCTACAGAAGGAGCAGAAGCTAAACCTGCTGAAGAAAAATCAGAATAATAGGATAATTTAGAATAAAAACAATTAGATAATCTTATAAATACCCTAAATTTACTAAAAATAAGGGGCTGTAGTCCAGCCTGGTTAAGACTCGAGCTTTGGGAGTTCGCAACCC
>CEPX01194332.1_pt1 | contig 10408 bp, 11 predicted proteins | sample 361361 | NCBI WGS metagenome assembly CEPX01 (sample SAMEA2619974, study PRJEB7988) | marine metagenome | biome: marine biome (ENVO:00000447); feature: mesopelagic zone (ENVO:00000213) & marine oxygen minimum zone (ENVO:01000065); material: "saline water (ENVO:00002010), including plankton...
TATCAACTAAAAGTAAATTAGGACCTACTTTAACCTTTTGTGTTGATTCTTGAATTAATGAGTCTAAAAGTTTTCTCATTTCTTGTGCTAATGGCATATTATATTCCTCTATCTGATTTAATCATAACCTATTAATTCTGCTAGTTCTGGAAATGTTTTAACGAAATTCTCATTACGTAATTTATCAAAAGTTTGTATACGCCAATTACGTACTTCCTGTACAGGACCATTTACAGCCTTACCATAAAATGATTGATGACCGCTAGTTACTATTGTTATATGCTTTTCAAGCATGAAATTTATTAAAGTTTGTATGTTTTCATTTAAATCAGAGGAACTAGAATTAATATCTAACCGCCGACTTAATAAAGAATTCCATGATATTGTTTTAAATTTTTCTATAATAGTATGTTTTACATGTTCATCTAAACTTTGTATATTCAAGTCTTGTGGATCATATAATATATTAAAGTAAATACCGTCCAAGTTTGTTGTGTTTACCCAACCAAGTAACTCATCTAGGGATAATATATTGAATATACTAACAGTAATACAAATTTCTGTACCTAAATTTACATTGGTTAATTCAGTAAATCGTTGTATATTATCTTTAACTTGTTCCCACTTTGCAGGGTAACGTTGATATTCAAATCGTTCAGCAACATCGTCTATACTAAAGGATATAAGAACCCTTTTGAAATGAGGAAATATATCTTCTACTAATTCTTTAGGATATTGTGTTCCATTAGTATTATACTTAATAACTATATTCTTACTATATCCTTTTTCAATTGCATATTTTAATACTTCAAAATGTTTCTTTATTAAAAACGGTTCGCCTCCAAAAAATTCCATAAATTTTAAATTAGGAAATATAATTTTTAAGTTATCATAAAATGCTTCATTATTCGGCCAGGTACTTCGATGAATCTTTAATTGAAGATGAGTTAATGCTTCATTCATCTCATCAACTCGGCCGTCAACTTCTCCTAATTCCTTTAAAATAGTTTTGGTTTCTTTTCGAAATTTTGAACTAGCAGCAATATCACATATTCGACATTGTAAATTACATGTTGTACCTAATTTTAAATCAACTGACTGCATATTTGTAGCAAAGGAAGGGTCGGCTGAAAGATCTACTTTTTCTATATCGAAAAATCCAGACTGGGTCTGTGCTTGCCGTAAACTTCTCATGCCTGTTTTTTCATTGGTCCAACATTTATAACATACATCGGGTCTTTCATTATTTAAAAATTTCCTTCTTAAATTAATCATATCTGGACTAGTATACGCATCTTCTAATGTTGTGTTATGATCTGACAAACTTAACTCTTCCCAATAAAAGCCGCCTGCATCACGTGATGCATCTTTAATAGTCAAAATATTTTGACAACAAGGTCGAATACTACCTAAGGCATTTGCTTCCAAATGAATCCATGGGTATATACACAAATTAGGAGTTTTTTTTATTAATTTTTTATTATCCATAATTTACTAATTTCATTATTACTATTTAATCCTTTAAAGGAAACCAGGATTTCCACTCCTTAAAAAACGGTGTACATTTTTTATCCAATGGTCCGTGTTCGTTGGTTGCAATATTAAAATACCAATTACCCATAATAAAAGCATCATTGTCTATCTTTCTATAGTCACTATGCCTTGCAAGGTCTGTTACTTGCCCTTGCATAGCATCAAATATTTTTGTAAGAATTTCATTATCAAAAAAGTATTTAAAATATAAGCAAAACATTTTATTATTAACTATATTTGTATCATACTTGCCGTGAAATATTTTTGCACCTTTTTTATTATATACTAACGGTGTGGGTTTATCGCCCAATGTTCGTTCTGTGTTCCAACTATGCATTTCATCATATTGTATAATTGAATTTTCATTATCGGTCCATCCTTTAATAATGTGTGAAGTATTATCTCGCTTTAATGCTTCATTATTTTCTGCTGTCCACCTGACATGAAACGGTATTTCTTTATACTCAGGCATTAGTTCAGGATATTTTTCTTTCACTACATTAAATGTTATTTCGTCATCCCATGAATGTTCTACATATTCTAACGTTTTTTCTATTATAGGCAACATAGTTTCATTAAGTATACCAAAGCCACCTAGATAATATTTTTGATTGACTGTAAACATTTCTCCTGTATTGGTTGCTTCATATGATACTGTGCGTAATTCGTCTTGTTCTTTTGGTACATACCTTGCAAGTGTTACACCGTTAAACCATGCATCAGGTATAGGATTTATTATCCTAGCATCTGCATCTAACCAAAGTACAGTACCGAACTCCTCTATTGCCTTTTTCCAAAAACCAACTTTCATTTTACATACTTCACAATAATCATTGTTAGTAGGAATTTCATATACGTGACATGTATACCCAAACTCTAAACAACTACTAATTAATTTACTAGCAATGTGTTTATAATCTTCTGTACATAGTAAGCATATAGTAAAATTATTATTCATATCTTAAATCAAACTGTTCTTTTAACCATACATAATCATTGATCAAATGTAGTCTATCCATATTCCCTTTCGGATAAACAAGTTCTGCTTTATTCTCTTCGAAAAATTCAACTCCACATTGTGCCCCACTCATTGAATAAGATCCATTTAATCTTTTATCACCTTTAGTACACCATATATCTATTATTTTCTGCCAATCCTTATGTACATGTTGAAAGGGAATAGTATGTATCCAATAATTGTATTTAACTGTTTGTTTAAATGCGGCCTTAAATGCATTAAAAGGATCTGTATTAAATTCTGTTATGTTAGATATTTCCTCCACAGATCTAATAGAAGTCCAATGCTTATAATCGGGATTATTATTTGGCCAATAATTCCAATTGGAAAACTTACACATATTAAAATCTAAAAACCAATCTTTTGTTTTTGTTTTTAACTTATTAGTAGGATATAATTTAACTGATCCATGTGCAGATACAATACCATTAACCGGGTTTATAGATTTCCACATGTAAACATGATCTTCATCGGGCGGTTCAAAGTCAAAATGAAACGTTTCTATTATTTTAGCATCACCGTCTACAATATATAACATAGAAGTATCGCTTACTTTTGCACACCGTTGATGTGCTTTGTCTATACCCTTAACACCTTTAACTATTTTAGCATGGGGTGCTTTTTCTTTTAATAGTTCGTAGTGTTTTAAATAATCCGGCTCTTTATAACACATGAATATTACATCATACATAATTATTCCCAATCAATATATTGATTCCATTCTTTATCTGTTATTTTTGGCCATGGATATGTTTTATATCCTAAAGGTGCGTAACCTTTGTTTACGTTAAAATACCAATTACCTACAATAAAACGCTCCCCATCTATTTTTTCATACCATTCATATTGCTCTAGTTCTTTAACATCTATCCGATGAAGCATTACATCTAATAGATTATAAAAAATTTCTGTATTATAAAACTGATCAAAGTATAATTTAAACAATGCCATATTTGATTTTTGTTTATTATACTTTTGTTCCACTAACAACTTATCATTTTTTTGTCTATACACAGGTAACGGATTTCTAGGTAACTCTCTATCAACATCCCATCTATGTTTTTCATTGTATGCTACAATTACATTAGGATCTTCTGTCCATCCTTTTATTAAATAAGGTTCGTCCATTGCACATATATCATTATATGCTTTTCTATTCCAAGGTATATAGTAAGGAATTTCTCTATATTCAGGCATTAACTCGGGAAATTCTTGCATAATATAATTAAACGTTGCTTCGTCATCATACGACATAGGTATATATTCTAATACTGTTTCAACCATAGGTAGCATAGTTTCATTAATAAAACCAAACCCTCCTAAAAAATATTTTGCACAGAAGTTTAATTTGTCTCCCGACGGTGTTTTAATATAATATTTTCTTGCATGGTCTTGTTCTACTGGCATATATCGTCCAATAGTTATACCGTCTGACCAATGTTCGGGTATAGGTTGCAGTATTCTAGCATCAGCGTCTAACCAAAATACTGAGCCAAATTCGTTAATTGCTTTTTTCCAATAGCCTACTTTTTCTTTAATAACAGAACTATATTCCTTTGTAGGAATATTATAGAAATTATAATTGTAATCAAATTTAATACAATCTTTTTCTAATTGAGCTATAACGTGCTTATAACTATCTGTATACAATGCACATACAGTAAAACTCATATGTCAAGGTCCGGATTAGGCATTGTGAATAATGCTCTAACTCCATATTCTGTGGGGCGTCTTGCAAACACACACCACTTGTAAACTTCTTCATTGGGATAGTATTTTTCACAATATTCATTGAAACTTGTACCGGTAGTATAAACATCATCGGCTACTAACACAGGATCTGTTGCATCTCCCGAAGCATATTCATTTAACCATTGTCCCAACACAACTCCCCCGCGGGGTATTCCTATTGCTGTCCTAAACGGTTGTGTTTGATAATCCATAATTATTTTTGCAATACATTTCCATTCATTGGAAGAAATTGCATCGCACTCTAGTTTCCATGATAAAGGTAAGCCTGCATGGCTAATAAAATCTCCCTCTATAAATAATTCATCTGGTCTCATGCTTCAGAACCAGGGTCAGGCCACGGAGCAATTCGTAGCGTCATTAAATATTCGGGTTGTCTTATACACCATAATATTACTTTTGCTATATAATTAGGATCCATTTTATGTATCTTAGAATATGTAGAGGCCACACGAGGAGTATCTACAAAGCCTGGTTTAATGTTTATTACTCTACATTTACCTTTACTATTTTGTAACTGTTCACATGCATGATCTAATGCACATTTTTCTGCACTATAAGGGTGCCAGTACCGCCGGTACCGTCCACCCGGATGCATATGTTTTTTAGTAACGTCCGGACTTAAAGAACTTATGCATACAATTTGTTTATCTTTATCTTTCCATTCATTCCATATTGCATATAATAAATCTACTTGTGCAAATTTATCGTGTGCATTATTAACAAACACATTACATTCTGTTGCTTCGCGTACAATACGCTCAGGATTATTAATATTAAATCCATTACTACGAGAAAAACCAATCCAATTATTACATTGTTTTGTTAATGCCAATCCTATACCACTAGTATGTCCTGTTAATGCTATTCTCATTTAAATGTATTATCTCCCGGCCATAACGGTAATTTTGTTCCAGCAATACGTTTAGGTATTTTACTATCGGCTGAACTTACACAACTATTACTAATACAAACCTTTGGCCCATCAAATAATTTAAAATCTTTATGAATATATCCTAATGGATCATCGCTACAACTGTAACTGCGTTTTATACTTCCGTCTGGTTCCCGTATTATAATGCTTCTATATCCGCTACTACATTCCCATCCTTTAAAGTTATTAAAATTAAAAGCATTAAATCGTTCTGCTTCGTCCATGTACCAAAATTTTCCTTTGTCATCGACAAATTCTATACACATTTGTTGAGGTACAGTACTATCATCTTTCATTACTCGTGAATATACAAAACTACGAGGTCTTTCGATTTGTTTTTTAAAATGTGTAAATGTTCGTTTAGGCATACCATTGTGTAATTGTTCTAACATTTCATCATCATAACCAGATACAACATAATTAGCATGGTGATCACTCTGTGGTTTTAATGTTACATTAATGCCGCGCTCATGGAAATACATACATTCCTCGTATATTTTCCAAAACCATTTAGGTACCATTACACAATTAATTGTTACGTTTATATCCCATTCCTGACATAATTCTAATTTATCTGCTAATGCTATTCTCTTATCAATTGCTGAAACATATTCGCGATGATAACTGCATGTAAGTGCCGCGGAATTAACAGTTTGTACTGTACGAACATATTTGTTAAACCATTTCATATTGCGCGAACAATTTGAAGTCATATGTACATTGGTGTTGTTTGTATTAGGCATATCATCTGCTAAATGTTTTAAAATAGTTAGATAGCCTGGATGGAGAGTGGGTTCGCCCCCACTAAAACTAAAATAAAAAGAATTAAATCCTCGTTCACGTGCTTGTACTTTAATTTTATCTATTGTTGCAAGACATAGCTCAGTTGCCCTGTGATCTTTGGTATCTGATCTTCCGTGTGCCCAACAATAAGAACAATGGTAGTTACAAAAGCGGCCCAACAACCATGACACTGTAAACATGTCGGAGTATAACATACTACGCACACCTACTCTGGTTAATTTATCGAAAGGTATTTTAGTAAAGTCGTAATTACTTAATGTATGTTCCATAACTATTATTATATACGAATATGATGTTTTTTGCAACTATTTTTAATTTTATTGTAATACTTTATTGATTCCCTTATTTAAATAGATAGGACAATATTCTATATTTTGACCACCCGGTTTATCGGGTATATAAGATCTAACTAATTGACTAAATTTACTATCTTCTTTTGACATTATTTTTACTAATATTTTTATATTAGGTATCAATGCTAATTTTCCTATCTTGTTCATTAATTTTTCATTACTAAAACCGTCATGAAAAGTTACAAGTAAATATGCATCAAGCTGTGCTAATTTAATTAATTTAGTTAACGAAGCAGTACCATTGGTGTTTATATTAACCCCATAATTTAATTTTTTACCATATTGAATCATCTCTGGAAGTAAAGGATTTAATGTAGGTTCTCCTCCTGTTAAAATAAGGTTTCGATTTTTTAATACATATGGTTCTACTAAATTTAATGCTTGTTTAAATTCCTCTATAGAGGTATGTGGAGAAAAATTATCATGTACAGCAGAGGAACAATAACTACAATCAAAATTACAACGTCTTCCTATATGAAAATGTACTTCATGATCTATTGAGACATCAGTAGTTCCTACTGCTATAATTTCATCATCTTTAGTAGCAAATAATAAATCATCACTTGCCTCTGGCCATTTATTTTGAAACCAATCATATGTATTTTTATCAATTGCTTTATGTACTTTAATATCACTAGTGCAAAAACAATTACCCCGCTTAAATGCACATATATTGTTATTTGAAATTAAGGTTAATTCTGATTGTTCCCACCATGGATTAACTTTAGTAGTATGTATATTTTCTCCACATATACCACTTTTAATTTCTCCTTGCATATCTATATTAAAGATATTATCATTAATAGGGCAATACCAGTTAGTAAAATTTACTTCGAATTTTTTAAAAGTAGTTATATCAGTTTGTTTAAATTCTTTTTTACTTGTTAAAATTTTTAATTGTGTCATGCTTGCGTCCGCATCTTATTTTTTGCCATCCTCGTTCATGTAGATAGTATAGAACCATTTTTGTAACAACTTCTATACCAGCAATAGATACGGCCCAAGTGAGGCGTCCAGTTATAAAATAACTGATAATGAATGTATCTGTAGTTGCTAATACTCTCCATGATATAGTCTTAATTATAGATCGTTCAACAGTTTCCATAGCCTAACCCTCTTTTGGTTACGTATTTAGACTGGTTTAGTTTCGATTAAAGTATATATTAAACTTTTCTCCTTGCATGCCGCCGGAATTCCGTTTCGCTTCTGCCAGATCGGAGCGTACATTCAGAGTCTGGTCCAGCGTAATCTTGTCCTTCATTGAATCGACCAGCGGCACACAACTTTGGACAGACTGCTAATTTTCCTTCTGTAATAGTAGGTATATCCCAACTATCCTTAATGTTTTGAAATAATCCGGATTCTTCTATTATATATTTTATAGGGGTTTTTATTGCGTTTATAGCATCTCCTCCTCCTATATCATTAATGAAATCCCAACATTGATTTGTTTGATCATTACCATTCTCCCATCGATGTAAAGTTGCTCCCATCCAACAGCAAGGTAAACAATAACCACGAGAAGAAATATATATTTCTTGTTTTGTTACACACTTGGGCTCAATTTTTGTTGTATTATAAAAATCATCCATGCCGCGTTCGCCATGTTTTTCTTTAATTTGATCGGCTTTATTGCTTATTTCATTTTGATATGTTTCTTCTGTAGGTGGTTCTAAAATATGTGTATTATTACCATCTTTATCTAATACTTGAAATATATTTCCGGTCATAGGAGAAGATTTGCCTCCAGAATAACTATAAAATCGACTTGTTTTTTTTATTAAAAACTGATCAAACCCCCATTTTTCAGATAACTCTTTTGCTTCATCAACCTGATGTTCATTATGTTTAAAAACAAGATAATCCCATATTGCTTTTCCGCCGCCTGCTATAAATGCTTTCATGTTACGTTCTACCAGATCCCATTTAACATTTTGTCTATATATATGATTTGTATCTCGTAACCCATCGACACTAAACGTAACTTCTCCTCTACCTTTATGACAAATAATTTTTGCAAGCCTATCCCACCATTCTGCTTTACGGGCGCCGCCATTTGTATGCATACGTAAATACATGTCGGGATTACTTTTTCTAAAATATAACATTATTTCTGCTGTATCTTTTGCTAAAATAGGATCACCATAATTACCACACATATACATTGTATCTAATTGTTTAATAAATTTTGGCTCAAATATTTGTTTACAATCATCTAGAGTTAATTCTGCATTAATTACAAAAGGATTTTCTTTACCACCGTGTATATTACGTGGACACATAGGACAAACTGCTTGGCATTTTTCGGTTGGCTCTAAATGAACATTTCTTATATCTTTATACTCATACATACTTGTATCCTCGATGTTGATCAATCTGCTATAGCAGATTTCGAGATTCCTTGTCTAAGTTATCCCATTGTGCCGCAAATTTATCTAGTCCTTTAGCACACATTCTTGTGCAAACAGATAGTTTACCTTGTTCGATACTAGGTAATGTCCAACTATTTTCGATGTCATTAAAAAAATTAGTTTTATCCAATATTGATTCTATAGTATTCCATGGTTTTAATGCGTTTACGGCATCCGGGCCACCGACTTTATTCATATATTCCATTGATTGCGTTTCGACAATTTCCGCAAAGTCGCGAACAACTGGTGTTTTGCTATAAGATGGATCATCTGATTTCTTCCATCTATTATATAACGTTCCGCCCATCCAACAACAGGGAAATACAAAACCTCTAGCAGAAACATATATTTCTTTTCTTGATATACATTTTGCATCTATTTCTGTTGTATCATAAAAAGAAATACCGTGTTCTTCGATATATTGATTTGTTCTTTTAGCTATAGTATTTTGATATTTTTTGTTTGTTGGTGGCTCTAATACATATGCTAATTTACCGGCTTTATCTAATACTTGATAATTTCCCCAAAATCGACCAGTTTTTTTATATTGAAAATCTTCAAATCCTAACTTTCGAGCAAGTTCTTGCGCTTCTTCTACCTGATGTTCATTGTGTTTAAACACAATAAAATCCCATCGTGCTCTTCCGCCTGCTCCTATATATGCTTTTATATTGCGCTCAAGAATATTCCATTTAACATTTTGTCTATATATATGATTAGTGTCCTCTAATCCGTCAATGCTAAAAATAACTCTTCCTCGTCTACCTAATGTTTTTGCAAGTTTTGCCCACCATTTTATAGGCCGCGCACCGGCATTAGTATTCATACCTAACCATATATTAGTATTTTGTTCTCTAAAATATTCAAATATTTCTAATGTATCTTTTGCCATTATAGGATCGCCGAAATTACCACACATATACATTGTCTCTAATTGTTTTATAAAGGCAGTCGTAAACATTTTTTTACAATCCTCTGTACTCAATTCGGCATTAATTAAATATGGATTTTCTTTACCTCCTCGTATATTGCGAGGACATATAGGACATGCCGCATTACATTTTTCGGTTGGTTCTAAATGAACTTGTTTTATATCTTTATACTTGTACATTGTTATATTCTGTTAATAATGTATTAGGATGTATTTTTACTTTAGTAGTGGCAACATCGAAGAGACATCCACAATAATCTATTGGACAAATAAGTGTTTTTGTAGGCCATTCAATATCTTTTAATCCGGTTTTCCAGTTACCTATACGTTTTACTCTACATCTTGCTAACTCGACATGTCCATATTTGTCTAGTCCTAAAGTTTCTATACCGGCATAGCATCTCCAACCTTTCCATCTATTTACTTTATAACCTATTAATTGATGCCAGGCAACTGTTTTTTGAAATGTTTTATTATTATATTTCCAAATACATAAACCTCCTTTATATAGGGGTTTATATTTTTGCCAACCATCTTTTAAACGTTTATTTTTTTTATATTCAGTAGTATTAATTATTTCTATTTGTTCTTGCGTATATCTTTCAGTTGTTATTTTTCCATCCTTTATTTGAACATAACCTAATCTATCTTCTGGATTTAATCCGGTAGTACCTG
>CEPX01193480.1_pt1 | contig 10406 bp, 15 predicted proteins | sample 361361 | NCBI WGS metagenome assembly CEPX01 (sample SAMEA2619974, study PRJEB7988) | marine metagenome | biome: marine biome (ENVO:00000447); feature: mesopelagic zone (ENVO:00000213) & marine oxygen minimum zone (ENVO:01000065); material: "saline water (ENVO:00002010), including plankton...
CTTCCTAAACATACTAGAGATGAACCTTACCTCACGATTGTCTATCTCTGCTCTGAGATGTTCGCTGTCTAGCTCACCGTGTATGAGGAATGTTATCTGCATTCGAATGTATCTACTAAGCTACTTCTGCCGTCCATTCCTCATACGGCTTTAGCTCACCCCAGTTCTCACCTATCTCTACTTCCACTGGAGTTGGTATGCTCAACTCGACACAGTGTTCCAGTCTGTCCACTGCAATCTCAACCACCTCTTCCACTTCCTCCTCTGGACAACTGAACACTAGTTCGTCATGCACCTGGATAATCATTCGGCTAGCCATTCGTTTTCGTCTCATCGTCTTGAATATCTGTGTGATAGCCAACTGATTATGTCCAGCAGCACTCCCCTGAATAGGAGTATTCACAGCTATCCGCTCACCCCTCTGCCGCATGATCCTATTGGGTGACCTTATCTCAGGCACCTCTCGTCTGAACTTAAAGTAAGTCTCTGCATAACCTAACTCTTTGACTAGTTTCTTTTGGCTGTCTGTCCAAGCCCAATACTCAGGGGCAGTGTTTCGTAGTCTCGCAAGTACAACCGCTGCTTGCCTCACTGGTATCTCTAGAGTCTCAGCCATCTTAATGAGTTCTGCTCCGTAGATGCCAGCGAAGTTACCATTCTTTGTGTTCTTGTAGTAGTAGTCCCAATTATCGTGACTCTCCTCAACCTCGTAGATGATCTTGCAATTCTCAGTGTGAATGCTCCACCCAGGTGTGTGGAACCCTTCGATCATCCACTTGTCCTGAGACAAATGCGCAGCCCATCGCAATTCTATCTGACTCTGATCTACTGCAACGATCCACCAGCCTATCTCATCTGCTACAACCTGTTCACGAATCCGCTTGCTTTCCTTAGTCCTGATCGGTTGGTTAGACCAGTTAGGACTGTCAAACGATAACCTCATAGTAGTGGTAGTCGCTTGATTGATATTCGCGTGGAGTCTCTGAGTCTCAGGGTTAATGAGTTTCGGAACCCCATCTATGAACGTACTTTTGATAGTCTGTAAACTACCGTGCTCTATCAGTAGAGGCACGATGTTATGAGTTTCCCTGATAATCGCTAGAGTGTCCTTGTCAGTCGCACGTAATCCCGTGGCAGTGCGTTTGCCTGGGTCTTCTACTCCTAGGTCATCTAGTAACTTACCTCTCTGTGGATTTGACCTAATATTAAACTCGTCCCATTCGGCTTCCTCATGTGCGATCTGGTAAGCATCATTCTCAATCTCATTGAGCCTAACTCTGAACCCAGGCTCAAGCTCTAACCGTTTGTCATTGTCAATCTCTATCCCCGACAGTTCCTCTTTGACAACCCAAGGGGTCATCCCCATTAGGATGTCCGTAAACAACTCAGTCTGACCACGAGCTTCCAACTGACCCTCTACCCACACACCATACTTGTAACACCACTCGGCATCAGCAGCAGCATATGGGAATATCTTAGCTAACGGCGCTTCACTGACCACCTGCTTCTTTAGGTTAAGGAAACTACCTAACTCAGTCATCTCAACTGAGAACGTTCGCTTGATGATTGCTTTCAGACCTAACGTATCCTCGTTCATGAGGTACGCAGCAAGGTAGGTACAGTATGGATTGCGTATCTCGAACTCGTACTTGTCTAAGGACTCCATCTCGAACTTAGCATTCTGGATATAGACTTTAGACCTGTTCGCGTGTTCCTGTAACAGGCCCAAGACATTGAGCCTGACCTGTTGCCAGTCGTTTGACCCAAACGCAGTCGATGGTATGATCTTGTCAGCATAATCAGCTAGAGGCACGAAGTAACTCTCTAGACCTGTGTCTGTGACCTCGAATGCTAACGACAACCCGACCATCGTGTTGGTTATCGGGTCAACCCCACCTTTGTCCTCTCCTCGTCCTCTACTTCTAGCCCACTCAGTTTCGTCAGTCTCTATGTCCAGTGCAAACGTGTCTACCCTTGCTAACCGCTCGAACATATCCTGCAAGGAGTCTAGACTGCTCACTAGGATACACTCACCTGATTCAGCTTTCTTGACCTTGCCATCGTCTAAGGCAACCTCCAGTTTAGGCAAAATCTCTCGGTAGTCCTTCTCTAACTTTCGTTGAGGAGTTGCCCTATTGACACCAGCAGGGTGATACATGGGCATAGTAGGTATACCCTTGTACTCGTACACTTGACCGTGAGACTCAGCGAGACCTATCCCTAGCATAGCCTTTATAGGCACTGCACCTACTAGAAAGATAATCTCTGGTTTGACTAAAGCTATCTCTGCATCTATCCAAGTACTGCAAGCCTTAATCTCACCGGCATACGGATTTCGATTCCCTTCTGGATGGCATTTAATGATATTTGTAAACCAACACTCGTTTAAGTCTATGCCAGCTAACTTGGCAATCAGATGCCGCTTGAGATACTGACCAGATCGTCCTATGAATCCTTTGCCTTCCTTGTCCTCGTCTACTCCAGGAGCCTCACCTATCCACATGAACCTAACACGCTCAGTCCCAGGAGTATACCCAGGCACAGGGGAGTCAGACGAGTCGGTTACTCTAGTCTGCCCTTTTGGTATCTTGACAACAGGTGTGCGTTTCTCCTCACCTGTCTTGAGAGTGCGAACGTTATCCTCTCCACAGGTATAACACCCAAGGACACTTAGTCTAAGCTGTTCGAGCGTACTAACTGTACTCATGGGTGTCTCTGAATGTCTGGCACTAGAGGTGGAAAAGGAGGCTCGGGTATGTGCTTGAGCCTACAGGGAATACACTCGATCTCACTGTACTCATCTCTAGCTGCATCAGGGTTCTTACGGTGTCTCTCAGACAGCAACACCTCACCCTCGTGACCGCATTTGTAGGTTACCTTAAAAAGCTTATCGGACATCACAACCTCGCAAGTAGGTTATCGTCCGGTGCGACGATCTTAGTAGCGATGTTCTTGTTAGCACTAAATCGAACGTGCAGGTCGCACTTAGGACAGAGAATCGTGTTCATATCAAACAGTAGCGTATGCTCGGCTACAACCACTATATGGCTACTTGGCAGTGCCGCTTGCAGCTTGTATTTCGGCTTAATATGAGCAAGGGTAAGCTGGCATCGTGGACAGACTATCGGCCGCAGGTCAGCAGTATTAGGAGCCAACGGGTCTGCCTCTAGGTCTCATTATCCGTTGACCAGCACGAGCTTCAGCATTAAGGATGATAACCTTAACACGAGATAGTGTCTCCGACTCAGGGCTGGCGTGGAACTGCTGCTCGGTCATTCGCCCCTCCTCATACCCTTAGTACCATCAGCTATAGCCCTCAATCCACTAATCTCAATCGCCTCAATGAACACCTTGAATGCTGATTCTAACTTCCTCAATTCTATCTCTACCCTCTCTGAAGACTCTGCTAGCTCCTTAACACGATGTTCGAGTGCAGCCTTTTCTTTTCTAGCTTCACTCAACTGCCGTTGTAAGTTCTCAATCATTGCAGCTTCACGCTCCAGTGCTGTACCCGTTGTACCTAGTGTATCCCGTTGCATGTTTACCAATCCTCTGGTGATATACCAGCCGTGTCCCAAAAGCCCACTGGCACTTCGATAGACTCCTCAGACTTTCTCTCTATTGTCTTCAACTGATCCCTAAGACTAATCGCAAACATCTTCAGCACACTCGTGGGCATATCCACTGCTGTCACAGGAGTATTCTCTAGGTCAGTAAATGTGACTCTAGAAGCCATCTCGTCTATTTGCAGGCTGAATCCAGTCGCTTGTGGTATTACCAAGGTGGCTCTCCTAACTCTAGTCGTCTTACTCTACTGGCTCAACTCTACGAACAACCGACAGATCACCGATATACTCTCTGACCTTAGCCACGGTACTACTACCGAATCCAGGGAGTGCTCGTAAGTCTTTATCAGTCAAAGTGACTAAGTCGAAAGCTGTGGGTGCAATCTCAGCCAGCTTCTTTGCCCTCTCAATCCCAATACCTAACCGCTCATACATCTCAGCTAAAGGATTGTCTAACAAGCTCCAGTCTATCGCACCTTTTCTGCGCTTACGAAAGAAGGTCTCTTTTTGATGTGTCGGCTTCTGCCACCAACGGTACATCGAACAAACAAATGCAGCAGCCTCTTCCACCGTCTCTTCTCTACGAACTAACCCCCCTGCTGCCTCAAACCTAACCAGTATACTGTTCAAATAATGATATCTAAAGGGTGACTCTTCCCTAACCTGCTTACCCTTCTCTCGTCGCTCTTCAATCAACTTGCCTGAGTCGTTATCAAATTCTAGGTTCGGCCCAATCAACAGCAAGTATGCAAAGTCATACTCCTCTAACATCCTAGGCGGCTGCTCCATCAGTCGTCCGTCTCTGAGACTCGCAAAGATATCCGAGTTCTTCTTCAACTCAACGCCAATCTCCACACTCAGCTTACCCTCAACCCCTCTGCCAACGAACATCAAGTCAGCTGACTCTAGTATCTCCTCTACTACAGGAGCTTCACGTTCGAGGTAGCCTTTGAACTTTTTATCGACCCACTCTTTGTGCTTGTTTTGCTTGTGGGCCTCTCGTGCGTCCAGTAGGAACATAGTGGTTACCTAGGGCCTACTGAACGTGTTATGCATACTGGGCGGCCCTTGTTCAAACGTGTACGCGAACTCATTTATCGCGTGGTAATTCTCATCGTCTGTCCACTTACCACGCTTGAACGAGAACTCAGGATACCTTCTTTCATTCGCTTCGAGTGAATCCTTGTTGTGAGCAAAGACTAACTCACCATCACTGAAGTACCAGTCATCGCCACTCATATACCGTCTAAATGGCTTGTTTGTACCAGGCTGTACCTCGTTTAAATAGAGCATAACACCAGCCACGTTATCGTCAGGGGCTTGATTCCATGTGCCCTTCTCGTCGCTGAAGTGAGTCCAATCGTTATACCAAATGACCCAGTTGAAAACTCTCATTCACCTATCACCTCATTCTGACGTCTCTCTGGTGGTATCTCTACACCTAACATCTCGTCGGTTAACCTACCCTTGAAATCGCTCCTACTAAAGGAATAGTCCTCATACCCACAGGTTACGCATGTTCTGAACTCACGCGAGATCGTCCGTCCGTGAGTCCATATCATCATACTGTTGCACTTTATACTGTTGCACTTTGGGCAGACCATCTCTAGACTGCCCCCCAATTCCAGGTGTTTACGCCCTGGCGTGACCTTTGGTATTCAATCATTTCGTTCAACTTCTCTTCTGTAGCTTCTGTAATCAAATCCTCTGGCACCCAGTCGTCATGTGTAGAGGGAAATCCAGGGTTGCTTCTGATCTTCTCTAACTGCTTTTCCATCCACGCAATGATGTTCGCTAAATGCTGGTCACTAATCTGACACTGACACAGGTAGTCATTACCCTCTCGGTCAGTCCAAACCTCAATCCAAGACTCAAGCCCTAATGTACACTCATGTGGAAACTGTGCAACCACGGGCATACTCATCGGTTATCCTGTGCCCCTTGCCGCTCGTGAAAATCATAGTCAATCTCTCCATATGGCACCCCACACGCTAACCCCCGTGACTTGTGCCACATGATACTATTCTCTTTGTAGATCATAAATCTAACTGGATGCTCTACACGATGAATCCAAATCTCGTTCTCCCAACTGGTAACCGCAAGGTCGAACACTGTTGATATCCTGCTTACCATCTCTAACAACCATGTGTGGTCTTCCTTTGATGGCCTAAACATGGCAGCACTGCACGCACCTAGATAGACCTTCTCAGCCTGTCCTACTGCAAATCCTGCTGCAAACCCCAGCTTAATACTGTCCAGACTATCATAGGTGGTTACAAAAGACTCACACAAGTCCTGTTGTAATTCCCTAAACAAAGGCCCACAGCTAACCTTATTCCTTTTCACGACTTCTGCTACTCCCACTCAGTCGGAGTCATCAACTCAACAACTGAATCCCAGGTAGGACTGTCAAACTCTTCTCCTAGCAACCGCTGGTCTAGCCTACACTTTTCCACAACCCCCCATCGCTCAAGTTCAACCTCACCATCGTCGTCCTCATTCACCTCAACCCTCAACCGAAACAGTATATCCACCCACTTGTGTAAACTCCTGTTACCGTGAAACTCGAACCTACCCTTTTGCTCTTCACCCTTAGAGTTATACACGGGCCTAGCGTGATGAGTGAACACTCCATTCATATCACTGCTGGCGATGTTATCAACGATGCTCTTTAGGGCCTTGTTTGCATACTGATAGTCAAACCGATACAAGTCCTTTTTCTGCTGCCTACGCTTCTCTAAAATCTCTTCACTCTCTACCTCGTCGCACATCTGCCAGAACTCAGTCATCGTATCGTAGCCAATCGTACCACCTGCTGCCTCTGGCAGCGAGAGAATATCAGACACCTCGTCGTTCATATAGTCATAGACAACCTGCTGCTCCTCTAACGTCCTGACCATCGGAGGTGCATCACCGTTGGACATCAACGCATTCCTGATAACCTCATCAATGAACACCTCATCAGGCTTGATTACTCCTAGGGCAATAGCTCGATCTAATGCTGGCTTGAGGCTCTTCGGCTCAAGTGACATAATGTAGATAGGCGGTGGGGCAGACAGTATAAAACTGCTCTTGCCAAAGCCTGTCTCCGCCCACATAGATATAAGGTAAGTAGTCCTCTGCTCTAGGAACTCAGCCGCTGATATCATCTTCGCACCCGTTTTAGTTGCCACAGTATCTCCTAATCCTCTCTATCATGAGCTTAAATGTACCCCCCCTTGGTAATACCACCAGCAGTGTAACCCATAGAGGCGTGCGAACTGTAGGTCTTTCTCTGCTTTCGATGGTCTTGATGTCTCTACCAAACCTGTAAGGATAGTCCCACAGTCTGGACATCCCATAAGGGTAGCTACAGAAGTCCCTTTATCGGACTTACTATCATGGTTCGGACTAGACCACTTATCACACTTGCTACAGTATCCAAGTGAGACTACATTGTTCTTCATGTAGAATTGCAACCTAGATTATGTACTGGCCCTTGAGGACTAGGTACTGTGCCGGTGCCGTTGCAAGGTTTACATGGATAAAGCCCAAGGTCTGAACCATAGAAGAACTGACCTTTACCGCCGCAGTTTAGGCATGTCACCGAGTAGCACCTTACACATTCACATGCACCACAAGATGCACATGGCCCCCACATTAAGCTACCATCCTCATAGACACAAGGTGTCTCAGAGTGACTATTCTCTCTGCACCCACTATCTCCAGGCTTATGCGGTGGTATAGGCATAACTTAGTCTGGTTCCACCTCATAGCACACTCGATTAACAGGACATCGTAGACATAGCTTTTTCAGAGGAGTCCTCTTGGGTAAACGCTTTCCAGCCAACCCCTCTAGATAATAGTCCCTACGTCTCCGCATTATGTCCCAAAGCTCACCCTGTTCCTTAGCAGTCCACTCGACTCTCAGTACTTCCAACTGAGGTGGCGGTGGGTTAACATAGAGTAACGCAATCCTGCACTCACGACGCCTCCTCATGATAGCATACGTGCCAGCCTGTTCCAGCACATAGTAGTAATCACCTTCGAACAGTTCATTAGGGTCTTCCTTTTGGTAACGCCAGGTGAGTTTCGTCTCATAGTCTAGATCGTCTGATCCAGCCTCGCCTATACCAAAGTCAATATGACCCTCAATCCCTTCCTCTATCACCTCAACCTCTCTAGTACTCCCTGGCAGTAGAGACTTGAACACAGCCGTCTCAAACGCTCTCCCGAACTTAAACATAATGAGTGTGTTCATATCCCACTCAGGCATATACTTCTGCATGAGTACCGGCTGACGAATGCAGTTAACTAAATCACTCACATGAACCCCAGTGCGTGGAGGCTCGTTCTCTTCCTCTAACGCGAGCTTGTCCTCCCACTCGTCCATGTTGGCAGTGTCGACTTTGATATTGGGCATATGACAGTCTCGGTCTTAGTCTCAGCCTTGGTCTTCGTCTTCGCCGTTGGCTATGATATGATAGTTCTCGCTGATAAACCATAGAACCGCTGAGACTCTAGGACTCTTCCGTTGGTCTCCATGCAATCCGAGCTTATGGTAAATCCGAGACAAGTGCCCAGCAGCAGCACTCTCACCCATGTGGGCTAACTCGGCTACCTTTGAGTTTGACCAACCCTGAGCAGCTAGCCCTAAAACCACAAACTCTGTGGGTGTTAAACGCTGTCCATCAGAAATCGTTACAGTATTCACTAGTACCTACCTGATCTACTAACCGACTGTCCTACTGGTTGAGGGTCGACACCCCGATGTATCGACCCTCAACCTACCTTGACGCTAGTGTCTCCAACTAGGTTTCTCCTGTTGTTGTCCGCCTCCTTTCAATAGAGATTTCCACACAAGCCCTTGAAACGGGCAAGAGCTACCCTGCGTGGACTTACGCTAAGAACAACCGACCGTCCTCGTCTTTTATCAACTCGTCTTTGATTGCTTCCTTGAGTGTAGTCGCCTGCACAGCCAGCTTAATCACGTCTTCGCCTAGCTCCTCTTGGAGCTTCAACAGGCCATTGCTGAGTCTGCGTTTGGCTAACCCTTCATCGCCAGCGTCAGCTACCACCCTTGAGATGGCATTAAGGGCTTCATCTAGACTATCAGCACCGGCTTCAGGCTCACTCTCTGTAGACTCAGCTTCGCTCTCAGGCTCTTCAGCCGGTGCTTCCTCTACTGTCTCAGCCTTAGCTGCTCTGCCTCTGCCTCTGCCTCTAGACGAGCTACGACCTCTACCTCTGGCTGGTGCTTCCTCTGACTCACTCTCACCCTCATCTGCGCTAGCGGCTCCCCTTCTACTCTTCCTGCCTGACCCACCTGACTCAGCCTTAGCCTCTCCCACAACCGCATGACCCACAGCCTTACCCACGCAGTACAACACTGCGCGCTCAGTTTTCTCCTTGGTCTGAGGATTAGTCCGAGTCTCCATCGTCGCCTTGAAGTGCAAAACTAAATCCTGTGCTGGCACTAGACTAGCACTGTTGAACTTCACCTTACCGGCACTTCGTAGGCTCATTAACAACTTGACCCCACCTGTACTCCTCTGAGGTGCAGGGCCACTAATGTCCATTCCGTCTTCGCTGATCTCGTAGTCCCCACTCCCCAGGCCATACCAACCCATTGCGAACCCAGGGTTCCTATCTGCCTGTGGGTTGTACTCAACGTCATCCTCAAACTCCATGTTCCTAGCCTCAAACTCGTACGCCTCCGGCCTGATAGCCATGAACACCTGAGTACCATAGTCCCCACTCTGATACTCTAACAAAGCTACCTTCGCGTCGATGTCATCCCACAAAGCAGACGGAAACTCATCTACGTCCTGTCCCCAATTCCATTCGTTCTTAGCCACTAGATCGTCTCCTCTCTCGTGTGTTGTCTGTTCGACTGTTCGACTGTTCGACTGTTCGACTAAACCTCTAGCACTAACGCTTCCTTGATACCCACAGGTATCATCTTCATTGCCTGAGCGATGAACGTAGGCCCGAGCTTGTCAACGATCACGGTCGGACAAACATCCACATCGCTCCTCACACCTCGACCGGCCATTTGTATCAATGTCATCAGAGTCTCATGCGTATAATACCTCCTGCTTTCCTTAGCTCGCTTTGCCATCACCTTGCTACCTAAATAAGGGTAAGGAACCTTCGCAATGATAATCAGTTCGCACTCATCCCCTGGTAGGTCAACCGCTTTGTCAAAACTAGGGCTGACCATGATAGCAGGCGCACTTGATCTCTTGAACGCCTCTAACATCGCTCCTCTAGTCCTACTAGTATGCGTCATCATGTACTGAGCGTAGTCTGAGTTCTCAATTAGATACTCTGCTATCTTGTATGTCTTCGAGTGTATCAATACCTTCTTCTGATACCCTCGAAACTCGTCTATCACTTCGTCTACCACATTGACCAGCACAGAGAGGTTGGCACTTAGGTGATCCCGCTTCAGGCTGACCTTCGGCCGCACGATAATAGGTCTATTCTCAGGTGGAAACGTATATGGCAACCGAAAGAACCTAAACTCGTCCACCCCCAAACCTACCTTAGCTGCCAACTCCTGACTACTGGGTATAGTCCCACTCATTATCACATGCCTGAGCGCATGGTCAAACAGTACTCCCTTGGAATCTTGAGTCACCCATACAGGTTTGAACTCAGGGCCGGACTGTCCCTGCTCAACTACCCACGAGTAGTCCATTGACAGTATACGCTCGAACAGCCCTAGATATCTGTACGTGCGGATTTTATCCTTTAACTCTTTCACACTCATGCTATCAGGATTCAACCCAATGTACTTTCGTCTAGCCCTTTCTAGATACCTCTTATTCTCGATCACCCAACCCTTCCAATCGCTAA
>CEPX01011660.1_pt1 | contig 10400 bp, 15 predicted proteins | sample 361361 | NCBI WGS metagenome assembly CEPX01 (sample SAMEA2619974, study PRJEB7988) | marine metagenome | biome: marine biome (ENVO:00000447); feature: mesopelagic zone (ENVO:00000213) & marine oxygen minimum zone (ENVO:01000065); material: "saline water (ENVO:00002010), including plankton...
CATGAGGTTGCTGGTTCAAATCCGGCAGCAGGGATTGGAACTATTCGCGCTCGATAGTTCCTTTCTTTTTTTAACATTAAGTTTTTATACTATAAAATCATCTACTTGTATGAGAATTAAAAGATTAAAGCCTGGTTATGAGAAGTTGACGAAAGAGAAAGCCCGTATAATTGCCCATTTAATTGGTGATGGGGCCCATCTCAAGACCAATCATGATTATGTGCTGAAATATGAAGTAAGAGATGAAGATTCTTTGAAACAATTTAATGATGATTTGATTGAGGTTTATGGTTTAAAACCTTCTTGGGAAGTAAACACTTCTGGAATAACTGGTGAACCTATTGATTTCGTTAGACTTAGATCTAAATTGGCTTATGAAGATTTATTGGAATATGCCACTTATTTTTCAAAAGATTGGAAGTTAAAGAAACCAATGTTTAAGGCAAATAAAAAAATAAAGAAAGAGTTTCTACGTGCCTTATATGATGATGAAGGAAGTGTTAAAAGCAAATATCAAATCGCACTGTATTCGATTAATGAGAATGGCTTGAGGCAGATAAAGGACATGTTGGAAGAGTTTAACATATCTTCGGTTATTTATTTCGGCTTTGGTCAGAGAAGAAATGTTTTTGGTCTGATAGTAACTGATTTTAAGTTATTTAATAAAAAAATTGGATTTAGTCTAAAAAGGAAACAGGAGAAGTTAGAAAAATTTGTGAGATAATCTGAGCTGGGCAGCTGGGATATACTTTTTGGTTCAGTCCCGTATATTCTTATTCTTTCCCAGAAATAATCGGTAGTTTAGGCATGAACTTCAACTACTTCTTCTTCAATTGGTGATGGTATGGGTTCTTTATGTTTTTCTAGACTTTCTAAGTAACCCTTAATTGCATCTTTGATGTTTTCTAAGGCTTCTGATCTAGTTTTTCCTTGAGAAATACAACCAGGCAATGTAGGACACTCTGCTACAAAAATGCCATCTTCATCTTGTTCTATAACTATTCTGAATTTCATATTGCTAGTATATTAGTTATGTTTAAATAGCTTTCTGTGGGGTTTTGAACCTTTTATTTTTTATAGGCTCTAGGTCTTTTGTCTACTTTAGCTATGAGAATTTCTTTTTTATCCCACTTTATTTCATAAGTTGCTCTATAATCACCAATTCTTATTCTGAAAGTGTTGTCTTCATCAACAATACTTACTGATTTATGGGGTACAGGATTATTTCTTAATAATTTGATTTTATCTAATATTCTTTTTCTTAGGTTTTTATCACACTTTTTTAAGAATTTTTTTGATTGATTTGAGAACTCTAGATTAAGCATCTACACCAAGCTCTTTTTCTAGCTCTTCTAGAGATGTTGTTTCTCCTTTTTTGTATTCTTCTCTAGCATTAGCTAAATCTTTTTTATCTTCTTCAGTAAGAATGCTATCAGAATCTACCATATGTTCTTTAATATAGTCTAATTCAGACTTTATTGCATCCAGTTTCCCTAGGATTTCTTTTGCTTCACTTGTCATAATATAGCGTTTATTTGTTATTTTATATGTTTTTTGGTTGTAGGGTTTTGAACCTTTTATACAAATCCGGCAACAGGGATTTTAGCCACTATTAAGTTAGATTATATTTACAAAAGGTTTATAATGATTTAACTTATGTTAATTAGATGGTTGCTGGCTCTAGAGAATTACATGGTGCATTTGAAATGGCGAGGTATGCTTCTGTTATGCTTATGAACGCACGCCAAACAGGCGATTGGTCTGTTAGGCCTAAGTTAGAACAAGGACAGGTTGTCACTTCTGTTGAGCATGTAGTGAATGCAGCAATTCTGACTTATTTAGAAGATAATTTTCCTGGGGATGGTATTATTTCGGAGGAACAGAAGCCTAGGAGGCCGAGAAGGAGGAGGGTTTGGTATGTTGATCCTTTAGACGGATCAAAAGAGTTTAGTGAGGGTTCAGATGAATTTGCATTTCTTGCTACTTTGGTGGAGGATTGCTTACCTGTTTTAAGTGTTTGTGCTTTGCCTGCTGAGTGGAAAGTATATGTCGCATTAAAAGGCAGGGGGGCATTTAGTGCTTCATTAGATGACCCATATGGTGCTCAGGAGACTCTTAGTGTTTCTAATTGTTCTAGTTTAGATGATGTGGTCTTTGCTGTTACTAAAGCAAAGGCTGATTTTTATGATTATTTGGCTTTTTCTTTTGGGATTGATGGGAATGATGATATTAGGTTTAAGAGATATGGTGCTGCTTTGAAAGGAATTAAAGTAGCAACAGGAGAAGTTGATGCATTTCCTTGTTTTAATCCAAATTTGTGCCTTTGGGATATTGCTTATGATCTTCTAGTAGAGGAGGCAGGAGGCAAAATTACTGATGTATTTGGCGATCCAATTTCTTATGATCTTAAGAAGGGCGGAGGGATTAGGGTGAGAAATGGACTTCTTGCTACAAACGGGACTTTGCATAACCCTATTTTAAGAAGAATTAGTGCTATAACTGGTGTCAGTGAATATCTTGAAAAACAGAGGTTAGGAGCAGACTATGATTCACATTCTAGGGATATAAGAAGGCAAATAGATAGAGAACTTAAGTCTGTTTAAATGCCCCATAGTGGGTTTTCCTGTCTTTTTAGTTCTACGAATTCTTTTAACGTTCTTTTTTCTGATTCTGTTAGATATTTTAAGAATTTTTTTAGTTTTTTGAAATCTTCTTGAGGGATGTTTGAGTATAGAATATCTTCTTCACTTACCTGTCTGCCTGCAGTTACATTTGGGAGGGAGATTGCAACTTGTTTTCCTTCTTCTGCTAGAGATATTGATTTCTTTTCTAATTGAATTTCTTTTACTTCTGTTAAGGGTTTTCCTGTTTTTGTGACAGGGGTTTTTGTTTTTAGACTTCCTGCAATTATTTCTGCACCGACTACTGCTGGATTTGATTGTCTGAAGATGCAATCTTTTAGAATTACCATCTTGCATGGCCTCACAATATTTTCCAGTTCTTTTGCTTCTTCTTTGTTTTTAGTTTCTTCTTGGAATTTTTCTAAGTCTTCTATTAACTTATAAATTATGTTATTTGTCAATATCTTGACTTCTTTGGAGTCTTCTAAAGATTTAACATTAAAGCCCAGGATTACTTTTTCTATATTTTCTTGCATTGATGTTGCTTCGGTAATATCTTTTTTGTTTATATCTCCTATGCCTGTTTTTTTTATTCTTATCTTTTTATCTTTTAATATAGAAGTTATGGCCTCTAATGAACCTAGGTTATCTGCCTTGACTATTATTCCTTCTTTATCTGTTTCTATTATTATTTGTTCTACTTCCTTCTTTATTTGTTCTTTTAGTTCTTCTTCATTATCTTGAGCAACTAATAAAGGCATTCCTGCAACTATGTCTTCTGAGTTTAAAGGGATGATTTTTACATTTGCTGCAGCTTTGGTTTCTGACAGAGGTTGTTTCGTTTCTGAGTCTAGAAGAACCTTTACTTTAGTTACTATTGGTTCATTTTTGGTACCTATCACTATAGTGTCGTTTTTCTTTATGATTCCATCATAAACTATTGTCTCTAAAGCTGTTCCAAGCCCCCTTTCTTCTGTTATTTCTAAGACAGTTGCTTTTGCAGGACCTTTAGAATCTGTTTTTAATGAATCTTCTAGGTATTTTTGGGCTAACCCAACCATAACCAAGATTAACTCTGGGAGACCTTGCTTTGTTTTTGCTGAGAGTGGAACTATGGCTCCTTGTTTTGTATAATCTTGGACCCTATCAAATCTATCTGCGTTTAAACTATGATATGACAAATCAGACACTATTTTGTATAATTTGGTTTCAAGTTCTTCTTTTACTCGGTCTGATTGGCTTTCTATGGATTTGATTAAGGGAAGATCTAGATTTTGCCAACCATGAATTAGATCTATTTTATTGGCTGCGATTAAGAAAGGGGTTTTGTATTTCTTTAGAATTTCTATTGATTCTTTAGTTTGAGGTTTTAATCCTTCATTGATATCTACTACTAGGATTGCGATATCTGCTAAGTTTCCACCTCTGCTTCTTAATGAAGTAAAGGCTTCGTGGCCAGGAGAATCTATAAATAGGATCCCTGGAACTTTTATTTCTAGATTTGTTGTTTTTTTTGTGATTTCTTTAATTTTTTGTTTTGTTAATTTATGGGATGAGATTGCTTGAGTGATTTTTCCTGCTTCTTTTTCTGCTATTCTTGTAGAGCGAAGGCTATCTAAAATGGTTGTTTTTCCGTGATCTACGTGACCAAGGATTACGCATATTGGCTGTCTGATCATAAGAATTAGAATTAATATGGTTTTTTAAAGGTTTTTATTAGGCTGCTTTGTAACTATTGACATATCCTCTGTATGCTCTCTCAATTGCATCTAAAATCTTGGTGTCGTAAGGTACGAAGGATTCCCCTGTTATTGCTGGAAAGAGGGTGGGATCACTTTCTATTGCTTTTAGAAGGGATTCTCTGTCTGTGTTTAGAGCATTGGCTATTAAACCTATATCAATTGGTGCTCCTGGCTTAATATATTTTCTTGCCATCGTTTAAATTCGGGATTTGGGGTTATTTATATCTCTTTAGGTTAATCTATTAATTGTGGTATTTTAGTCTTTAATGCTTTTGCGGTTCTGGGATATCTGTCTGATTGGGCGTTTAATACTGCTGTAAATTCTTCCATCTCTCTTCTTAAGTAACCTTGTTCTCCTTGGCTTATCTTGTCGCTTCTTGATTGGAAGGCTTTTGTTCCTAGTATTCTTATTATTGCATCGTACATATGTGCTCTGATTGAGCCTTCTAATTCTGCCTTTCGATGTCCTTTCCATACTAGTGGATAAGCTGTATCTAAAGTACTATTGATTAATTCTTCAGTATCCCCATTACCAAGCTTACTTTTCCCAGCATATTCAGCTATATCTTCTCCTAGGTCTCTTCCAGGGCCTTCTCTGCCTATGTGGAATAGATCTCCCCGATGTATATGGTCTGTGTCACCATAAGTGTTATCATGGTTTTGGTCTCTTGTTGAGAGTACTGGTTTTTTCCTTGTAGCTTCTATCTGGGGGGCTATAATCTCTTGCATATATGCTTCTTTTACAGATGCTACGTCTGCCATGGCCCTATCAAAAGGAATTCCGTCATAAAATCCTCTTAATCCAGCAAGTTTTCTTTGTATTATCCTCCATATTTCTGTTGGGTCGTTTCCTATTGGAAGTGCTTTTAGAAAATTGTAAGCTCTTCCTCTTCCAGTGCGTAAGATTCTTTCTCCTGCTAGTTGTATGTTTATTGTTGTGTTTATTGTTTGTGTAGCATATTCTAGGATTGCACTTCTCCATTCTTCTTTTGGTACAAGGCCGCTTTTTCCTGCAGCTAGAATTTCGAATAATCTTAATGGGTCTGGATGCATCGCTCTTCTGTCCCTTGTTATTAATTCTAGTTTTTCTAGTTCGTATAATACTGCTGGATCAACGTCACTCACTCTTATTGCTCTTGGACTAGAATGTCCAGGATATAAGAAATTTAATGTTGTTAATGCAGCTGCTGATGGAGGAGTTACATTTCTTGTTACTGGTGGTCCTAAGTCAGAAGTCATTAACCAGTGTTCTCCGCCGTATTCAATGCTGTAACTAAGTAATCTTGGAAAAAAATCTGTTTCATCTAAGTCAACATATGCTCTTGCTTCTCTTTCTATATTATCTGTTTCATCGACTGTTTCAGAAGCATCAAACATTCTTTCAGGTCTTCTATTTAACCATATTCTTTTTGTTGTGCTTTCTGGTCTTGAAGTAGTTACATCGATTTTATGTATTTTTGAACCATTTGCTCTTGGTGTATCATATCTTTGGAATGTTATATCTTCTATTTTCAATTCTCTAGAACTGAGAGGCAAACCAAAAGTTACTGGGAGACATTCTATTAATAGACTCTCTACTATTCCTTCTAATGTCACACAATCAGTTCGGCCCATAACTATGCACCACCCTCCCTATATCATGGATATAAATAGCTGTATTTCTAAGTATTTCGATGATTTGGGGGAAATTTTCTTTATTCCAATATTCTTCATATAATTGATTACACTCGGCTAAAATTTCTTTTTTCTCTGGAGATACTTTGAATGCCAATAATTTATCTTTAGTATAATATGATTTCATCATATCTTCATAGTTGATTTTTAATCTATCATAAACTACCATGATTTTTTCTAGGTCTTCTTTTTCTTCCTTTACTTTTAGAAAACCTTCTGATAATTTTCTTAATTCTACTCCAATTCTTTTTATATGGTGCATTAAATCCCAGAAATTGAAAATTTCTAAGGTAGTCATATTTGTGGTTTTTTGGGAACCTGGCATGCTTAAATAATATTTTGTTGCTCTTGATACTAAGAACCATAATTTGTTTACTTCTTCTTTTCTTAGTAGTATACTTTGATGGTCTTGCTTTGTTTTAACTTTTTTCACATCTTCAAACATAGATCTGATGCTAATATCAATTCTTTTTACTAAATTCATAATTGAGGAGTCCTCTAAATCTAAGAAATCTTTTGCAATTATTCTTTCTCCTGTTTGTTCTATTATTTCTAGCCCTGTAAGATTATGTATAATGTTTCTTATTTCTTGTTCTTTTTCTTTTAAGTCTTTTCCAGTTAGCTTTATTACACTATAATCTTGAATATAAGCAGCAATTATTTCTCTTTGTAGACTATCAATGCTTTTTCCTGTTACATTTATTGTAACTCTTTTTATTTCTCTCTTTTTCTCGATGACTGTGGGGGAAACTATTATTTGATTTTCCCCGTTTTCTTTTAGAAACACTGAATGTCCTTTTTCTAGATTATTCTTCTTTATCCATGCGTTTGGAATTGAGATCACAAAAGATGAGTTCCCAAATTTTATTAGCTTTCTTTGCTCCATTTAATTAACCCCCAAGTATATGTTTTTTATGTCTTATATAGGTTAGGCATATATCCCTACAAATATTTAAAGGTTGTGAATGGGGGTTGATATGATTTATAAAGATAGTGAATTGGATGAAATAGATGTGTATGTAGGATGGGAATTGCTTTTGGAGAAAGATGAGATCTCTGCTGCGGAAGCAGGTTTTATGGCTGGTTATGAAGGAGAGATTGATGAATTAGTTGAGGAGGATAATAGAGAAGAGATTATAGCTTAGTGAACGCCTTTGTCATGTCTGTTTTTATAAGAATGTAGCTCATCTGGAGTAAACCATAGAGAGATCTCTCTGCTAGCTTCTTCTACTGAACCTGATGCATGAATAAGATTTCTAACGCTTCTTTCTTCTTTATCGGCTGCTTGATAGCTATCGTGGCCAAAATCTCCCCTAATTGTTCCGGGAAATGCTTGAAGAGTTTCTGTGTGCCCCACTATTTTTCTTGTTATTTCTATTGCATGATTTCCTTCTAGGACAATTGCCACTACAGGTCCTTCTTGTAAGAATTTTTTGTTGTTGGCTTGTACTCTTGTAGCAATTTCCATATTCGTTTCTGTTACTTCAATTCCTTTTTCTTCTAGGGCTTTCCTAGTTCTATTTCCTAGACTATTGGCCCATTCATCTGTTATTTTGTAATGATTCCCTGCGAGTTCTTCATCTGCCCAAACCATTTTTATACCTATAGGTTTAAGACTAATATTTTCTAATCTTTTAATTATCTCTCCTGTTAATCCTCTTAGAACTGCATCATGCTTTAATAGAACTAATGTTTTTTCTTTCATTGTTTCTTGTAACTAGTTGTCCACTTGAATTTCTTTGGATTTCTTTTAAGCTTTAATTGATTTTTTTCACATTTTAGTGAACAGAAAGGTAGTTGTTTTCCTACTTTTGTTACGAATAATTTTCCTGTTCCTTTCTCAATACTTTTTCCACAAAAACTACAGTTTGCCATTATTTTCTACCTGAATTTAACTTTCTGGCTTCTATTTCTGTTTCTCTCAGCATTAATAGATCGCCAACTTTAACATTTCCCCTTACATTCCTTCTTAGTATCTTATTTTTGTCTCTACCTTCTAGGATTTTACATCTAACTTGGATGGCTTCTCCTCTTGTTCCTGTTCTTCCTATTACTTCTTCTATTTTTGCTTGGACTGCAACAGTGAACATAGAAGTTGATTCTTGCTTTTTTTGCTTCTTTTGTGGTTGTGGTCTCATTTGCTAAGTTCTTCTATTAATGCTTTAGCGTCACCTTCTTTGACGATTGTTACTGCTGTAGTTGGAACTTTCAAAGATGCTGCAGTCCCTAGATCAGTTTTAGAAGGTACTTCAATAAAAGGTATGTTTTTCTCTTTGCATAGGGGTGCTAAATGCATTATTACTTCTTTTGGTTCTGTATCTTGAGCTACTACAACTAGTTTTGCTGAATTTCTTTCGACAGCTTTAGTTACTTCGTTTGCCCCTTTTTTAATTTTGCCTGTTTTTTTAGCAATCTCAATTGCTTCATAAGCTTTATCTTGTGCTTCTGCAACCATTTTGGTGTCCTCCTTGTTTTTGGATTTTCAATGGGTTTATAAAGGTTTTTATTTGGTTTCTGTTATGAGAGAATTTATACTATTGTCTTTAAAAGGATTTACTGGTCCTAGTTTTAATGTTGATGACTTGATTAAAGGGAGAATGGAGTTGGTTTGTCAGACTATTCTGAATTCTCTTTTTGTATCTAAAGATATAAGGAGAGATACTATCGTCAGGGTTAGTTTGAATGGGGCCGGAGATCCTCCCAAGGTTGTTAGTTTTGTCGGTTCTGAGATTAAAAGTTTGGATCCTACTGAAAGAGAAGTTGCCTTGATTTTGAGGAAGGCTTTGAGTATGAAAGATGGAGGTGTTATTGAGGGAGTCTATGTTGCTAAGGAAAGTTTTGAGAGTTTGATTAAAAATAAGAAATTATATTATTTGCATCCTTCTGGGAAAGATATTAGGGGGGCTGGTGTTTCTGAGAGTTGTTTTGTTTTGGGAGATTACATTGGATTGCCTAGGAAAACTGAGAAATTACTTTTGAGGTTGGGTGCTGAAAAGATTAAGTTAGGCCCTAAGATGTTGTTTGCGGCACATTGTCCTATTATAGTACATAATGAATTAGATAGAAACTCAATTTAGAATTTGTTCTATGTGCTTATCTTGTATTTTGGTGTCTGTTTTTAATGCTAATCTACAAATTTCCTCTGTATTGATTAACAATCTTCTCGGGTTTCTGTTAGAAGCTTCATATATTTTTAATATTTGGTCTTCATTTATAACATCTAAATTGTTTAACCTTGATTTTATTAATGTGATTGCTTCATTTTCTGTTAATGAATCTGTTTTGAATATGTTGCTGCCCAGAACATTATTAATTGCATCTGGCAGATCCCTCCTTGTTTTTGCTACTAATATTGCTGAGTGGAAGTATCCCTCATTGAAATGTTTTAAAATGTTTTTTGCATCTTCTTCTGTTAAATGTTGGGCTTCATCCAATAGAAGAAGTAGGTTTTTTGATTTGAATCTAAATAATCTCGACCAGAATGTTCTATTTGTTATTAAATGATCTATGTCTAGTATGTTTTCTGCTCTTGATGAGTTATAGTATATTATTCTTTTGTCCCCGCCGTAGATTTTTATTATTTTATTAAGAAGAGTTGTTTTTCCAGTTCCATATTGGCCTTCTAAGTATATGATATTTCCCTGGCTTATTGTGGTTGTTAGCCTTTTGAGGACTTCTTTATAGCTTTCAAACTGTTCTACTCTATGTACAGGTTTTATTGTTAAGGGGTTTTCCTTAAATCCTAGATGCTGGTACCAAGTTTTCATTTTTTGCTTGTTCTAATGTTTGTTTTATTTCTTCTTGAGACATGCTTTGAATTCTCTCCATCGGTAGATTTTTTATTTCTTGATAGAATGTTGCCAAATTATTTGTTAGTATCTTGATGTTCTTTTCAGATAGCTTATACATTTCTATTATTACTTTTTCTGGAATTGCGGATTCTTTTAGGATTCTAGCTACTTTTTGTTCTGATAAATGTTGTAGAGTTATTACTCTTGATCCTATTCTTTCTTTTAATGATTGGGAAATATTAGCTTCTTGGTAGCTTGTGCCCGCTATTACAACAGACTTTATGTAATTGTGGTCGTGGTAGAATTTTAATCTTTCTGAGTTTTTATGACTTAATTCTTGAATATTGTCTAGGAGTATGATCATTCTTTTGGGTAGGCCTTCTTTTCTTAATAATCTATTTCTTTTTCTTAGAATTGACTCAATATTTATGTCTTTTAGATTTTTACAGTCTATATAAGCTACTTTTTTATTTCCTTTGAATGTGTTTATAGCGAATTTTAATAGGGATGTTTTGCCTGATGCTTTGGGTCCTTCGATAAATAATAGATTTCCTGCTTCTATATTATAGAAG
>CEPX01142864.1_pt1 | contig 10398 bp, 12 predicted proteins | sample 361361 | NCBI WGS metagenome assembly CEPX01 (sample SAMEA2619974, study PRJEB7988) | marine metagenome | biome: marine biome (ENVO:00000447); feature: mesopelagic zone (ENVO:00000213) & marine oxygen minimum zone (ENVO:01000065); material: "saline water (ENVO:00002010), including plankton...
ATTGAACCGAAATGGGTGATCGGAATGGGCCGGAACATGCAATCGTATCATTTCTGGGCACCATTGATTGCGCTTCACACAGGCATGAGAATTTCAGAGATTGCTTCTTTAGAAGTTCAAGATGTTTGTTATGAAGATGGTGTATTGGTGTTCTCTGTTAACGATGAATGGAAATCAGATAAACTGAAGAAAAGCCAATTTTCGAAATCAAAAAAGACTAAGGACTCTTTGCGTAACATACCTGTTGCGGATGCCATATTAAATGCTGGCTTGCTTGAGTTTATAGGAAAAAGAAAGTCGGGCTTACTCTTCGACGACCTAAATCTGAGCGATACTAAGGGATTGGGTAACACAATATCTAAATGGTACAACGAAGCCTTTGTTAAGTATGCCGGCATACCGAAGCGAAACGACAAAAACACCCCGCTTGCATTTCATTCGTTCAGGCACACGTTCACTTCGCTTCTTGATAAAACAACTATCGAAGGACAGCCTCTGCGGCGAAATGAGAGCTTTTATATCACAGGTCACAGTGATGACAGTGTTAGAACTCAAACGTACAACCACGGCAGTTACAGCGGCTCGTTTATAAAAGCTTATATTGATGCTATCGACTTCGGTATTGATTGGAAACACGTGTCCTTTGCTAAATTCTTGAATCGGAAGAAAGCTAACGTTAAATGACGAAGAACCACAACTGAGAAAATTAGGCTATAGCAGGCCAAAGAAGGAGGTCTGTCTAGAGACCTCCTATGTATGTTCTAATAGCGACTTTTAACTTCGGTTATCGCCGTATTCACTGCTTCGATGACTTTGCGTTTATCTGCTGTATCAGCGACAAAGTTCGGTTCGTTCTCGATTATGCCGACGTTAGTCTTTTCCATTAGTTGATCAAGGTCATATCCTAGCGACTGAGCGGCAACTATAACGTTGTATAAAGCTGATTCGTGGACTGATGGCATATAATTTCCTTATTTAGATAAACACCGAGTGTCAAGATACCTGATTGCGCAAATTGAGACCAGTTGAATTGATAAGCGGAGGCCATACTTTTAGATAGTCTTTCGGAAAAAGAGTCTTGCATGGATAGCTTAACTGATGTTGAACGAGAGAAGCTTTCAAGGTTTCTTCTCTGGACATCTTTAATCACGCTAACAACAATCGCAGCGACTTATTAGGCATCAGAACCTCAGAGTTGAGAGAGTTCATCAACGAGCTGAGGATTACGGGACATAAAAGAAACGTATGAGCTTCCAAGCGTTGTAAGCTTATACCCATTCCCCTCATCACTTAATAAACCATCACTGACTGGATATGACATGTACTTTATCCAATCCCAATCTACAAATGCATTTTCCACTGACTTTTTAACTTCTAAAAAGTGACTTTGGATATAGTCTTTTGATGCATAATCTGAATTATTTTTCATGCTACAAAATAAGTTAAACTGTGATCGAAATAGAACCTTATTAATGTCAAAGAAGCGTATTGCACTGTGAAGTAGGGACGCCTCTTTCGCTAATAACTCTACTTCTTCTTCCGGTGACAAAGCAAGGGCAGACAAATGCGTTTTTATAGCTTTATACATCTCCTCGCTAAAATCCGTCTTGTCGTGCTCGTGCCTTTTTGTAATTGATTCTAGGCTCATGTTTTCGGGTAAGCTCACAGAACTTGCACCAGAAGATTTTTTGCTTCCAATCGACTGTTTCGCAGCTACAAACTTAGCCGAGAGCCCTGAGGTCGAAGCTGATAGCTCAGACACAGTGTTTTTAGAAAAAAAATTGCCGATAGAATCAAAAAAAGCCGCTCGGAATTTCAGACCAATAAGCAATACAGTTACTGGCCACACGATTGATTTAATTACCTCCACTATTAGGTGTGGTGTCCAATTACAGCTGAGTTCTTCCATTTAACCTCCTAACGCCTAATAATTTTTTGTTCAGGGCTTATGATAACACTCGTTTCTCTCCAAACACCATGCTCGATAGTTTCTAAGAAATACTCTACGTGGTCGTGTAAGTAGCACATATAGTTGTCGCTTGAGTGATGATGTGTTACTGCTCACTAATAGCACTAAGTAGTCTGTCAGATTTTCTCGAACAGAAACTCACTTAGGCAGTGGATAAGTGCGTAGATAAATATTATTACGCTGATACAACGGTGCTTACTGCACTCTGCATTGGGTTCTCAGCTTAGCTAAACCATACCTACCATTAATATCTCTGCACTCTCCTGAAAGAACTACAGCGCCTTAGGACAACTCTCAACAACTCCTTTCGTTATGAGATTTTCATTGTTGCTCTGCCCTAATAGTCTAAGTATAAGGGTTGTTCGAGAAGACAGCTTTTTTTAAGAAAGCATAGCTACCATCGAACAGGCTTATACCTAGGGCTTCGTTTACCTTACCCGAGCGATCAAAGCAGTGCGGGCTGCTTTTAAATATGCTCCTCGTTTTGGCCCACCGGCAAGGGCAACTTTCAACTTAACAACCGTACCGATGGGAAACTCATCGAGAGACGCTTTGTGGCAAGATATGTTCATGACTCTTTCGAAAGGCTCTGCTTTTAGTGTTTTTAGACGTTTCTTGTCACCCTCTGTAAAGACTATTGCTTCCACTGTCACCCTATCCGAGTCACTCTTGACATTTAGCTCTGTCTTTTGGGTTTTGGGTTTCATTACGCAGGAGGACACTATCGAGCAGCTCAAAGCCCTAAACGGATAGCTGTACTCGCTTGTGTTACTTGGTTCTCTGGTGTTCAGCTTTGGCTTATAGAATTGAATAGCAGCGGCTTCTTTTGATTGAGCTGCTTTTTCAGTCGAAGCAACCGCTAGAATGAAATGCTTGAAACCCTCTGGATAGCGTCTTATCGCACTTTTGAAGTTGTTGTTATAGTTTCTATCAGTCTTCTCTGAAGCGCTCCTAACATGCTCCTGCCAGCGTCTAGCGGGGTCTGCGGTGTAACCAATGTATAACCCTGCTGGACATTCATGACCGTAGACGACATATTTAGCATTTGTCACAACGTCCGGAGTAAGGCTGTTAGCGAGATAGAATCTAACTTCCGTGTACATATTTAGAGTCCTTTCGTAATATGGGATATGTCCCAAGTTAGTATGAATGCACCTTTAGGTCAATTTGGCTTGATGTTCCCTAGATGGCTTTATCAACTCTGGGGGTCGCTTTACCGCATTGATTGTCTCAATCAGATGAGCTTCAAAATCGAATCCAACCGGAACGTCAGCAATGTGAAAGCTTAACTTCTCAAACTCAGCTTCTAATACCTTGTACTGCCTATATCGCCATTCTCGCCTAACCCTATAATTCAGCAGTTTCCGACCAATCTTTGATTTGTTTTCGCACCCTTTGACAATTGGTGAATTTAGACCCTTAGCCAAATAGTCTGCGAGACCTAAGTCAATCTTTTTATATTTTCTAACTTTGCCCGTAGCTTCAATACATTTTGCTTTGAATTCGAATGAAACGCTCATAGCCGTATCTATCTTTCGCATTGAACTACGAAATTGCTTTTTCAAAAGGCCCCTAATATCTTGCTTAGATAAATTTGCACTACATTCGAGAAGCATGTGCGCATGAAGCGCACTGTATGGCTTACTGACGCCTTTTTTCTCGTTTTCATCACCACCACACCTCTCTATCACAAAAAAACCGCGTGTACGATCACCCAGCGCCCTTCTTGTGAGCCTCGAGATTTGGCTCTTGAACTGCTTGAAGCGTTCAGCACTTTGTTGAACTTTTACACTTGTCTTTTCGTCGAAATTAATAACGATGTGGACTAGTACCGAGCTTCCTGTTTCTACTGACTCGTGCATTTCCTCAAACGTGAGTGTTAATTCTTCGTCATACTTGTAGTAAAACTTTTTAGCCGACTTGAAGCTTTTACATGGAATCGTTCTCAACGTACTCAGGTTTCCACGTTTTGGGTTAGATGGCTCTCCCCTCATCTTCTTCCTAAACAAAGTTCTGTCAAAGGCGAACTCTTTAAACTCTTTAAACTCTGCAAAACCCATCTTGCCATACACAATACTCTCTTCACTACGGTAATAAGTACCATATAATGGTGTAAGGTGTGCGCCATTGATTAGGGACAATACTGAATCGTAGGCCTGTTCTAGCCTGTAGAGATTCTCTCCGACACTAAGAGACGACATTTTTTGCATTTAAACGCGCCCCCTTCTTATAGTTGATAATACACAAGCATAAGAGTTGGGAAGTGGCTCTATTGAGGGGGAAAACAAGGGAAAATCGGGGAAATATCTCATATTACCCTCTCTTTTCAGTAAGCCATATCAGCACTTCGTCGCGCATATATCCAACACGGCGTTTACTCATCTTAAATGACTTAGGAAATAAGGAGTCTCTCTCCAGGCGGTATAAGGTCGATCGACTTAAGCTCGTTAAAGCAATTACCTGTTTTCGTGTAAGAAACAGGGGAAGTTGAAGATTGTTGTTAGCCATTTCATTCCTCTTTGAATCATTTTGAAACAAAAGGCTAAAACAGGCATCGGCACCAAGGTAGAGTTTATTCAGACGCTCTCAAAACCTACAAAGTCAATTAATTCATATAGTTACAAATCTCTTGCACTAAATACTTACTCTCTGTTTGTCTATAGAATCTCCATACATCATCATAACGAATGCGAGCCCCATTAAAGTCAATTACCTCTTCGTTACCGTTCTTAAAAGACCCGAATTCATCGACCATGAGAGACCATAATATCGGTTCGTCTGTTAAGTTACTGTTTATTCTTCTTGGAAGACGACCATGCCGCAGAGTGAAAGTGAGAGCAGCAGACAATACGGGCGATAAGTCTAAACTGTGTTTTTTCCGATTTTTTAATCTAACGTAAGAATTTGATATCGGTTTCACGCATTCCTTGTATCGCTTAACGAGCAACGCAAGAGCAGCGTCATATTCAACGCGAGAAACGTATAAGTCATTTATATTCAGCTCTAAAGCGTAATGTGTATGTAAAAAGACATTAACCCCTTGGCTAGACCCAAGTAGAACTTCGAGACGTTCAGGACAACCATTAGCTTTACCCTCTACAATTTTTTCTACGAGGCTGGAACTTAAAGGTAAGAAATCTTTTTTGGTGAGCGAACATTTTTTGCTACTCGATGTATCGACATAATCAAGTACGCCGGTCTTCTGTTGAAGTGCTTCGACATCTATTTTTGAATTGAGAACTTCAAGGTACGACATCAGTTCTTGTTCGTCTGATATCCCCTGTCTACTCTCCCATGCTTCCATGTATTGTAGCTCAATTCGATAATTCTTCTTGAGCGGCTGATATATGCCTATCAGTCTTGAACTGAAATGTGAAAGCTCATAAGCAATGTAGTCACGCTCAGGAGCCACCAACTTATTAAACGGTATACTTTTCATCTTTCACTCTTCTTTAACCGGAGCGAAACCTACCACAAAGGCAAAATTCAATGAAGTAACAAAACCAAACAAAATGCCCGCCTTTTAAAGCGATTTTGCTTACACTGTAAAACACACAACCACCGTTGTTGTTTTTTACAGCATGAATGGAGAGCTAAGTTGAACGAAAAATACATCGCCTACCTAAGGGTAAGTACGAAGAAACAAGGTCGGTCAGGTCTAGGATTAGAAGCACAAAAAAGAGATATCAACCTTTTCATCTCAAACTACGCCTCAGAGGGCGATTTGTTAGAAACCTACACAGATATAGTTAGCGGCAGTAATTCATCGCGACAGGCGCTTACAGAGGCCATAACGAGGACTAAACAACTCAATGCAACATTAATCGTTTCAAAGCTCGATAGATTAGGCAGAAAAGTCTCATTTGTAGCGACTTTAATGGAAGACAAAACTTTGAAGCTTAAGGTCGCCTCAATGCCAAACGCAGATAAATTCCAGCTTCATATATATGCTGCACTGGCAGAGCAAGAACGGGACTTTATTAGTATGAGAACCAAAGCAGCTTTGGCAGAGAAAAAAGCATCGGGAGCTACTCTTGGCGGCTTGCGTGATAAAACTAATGCTCGAAACAGAAGGAAGATTGAAGACGCTAACAAGCGTGCACTAGGCTTGGAACCAATTCTGACCCCGATGGTTCAAGCCAAACTCAGTTACAGAGCGATGGCCGAACGATTGAACGGCATAGGTTTGAGAACAGTTTCAAAAAATCAATATTCTGCACAAACTGTACGAAATATTGTAAAACGTTATCAGAGCTTGAACAAAGACGGAGTTTGCAGCATGTAATTATCAAGTAGTTTTTGAGAGCCTCTCGTAAACATAGCTAGTGCTTGATAGTTACTCTCAAACTTTGAGACATAGCCTTGCTTACGTAGTTCGTCGTAATCTTCAAAAACTGCGTCACAACTCTGATTTAGCTGGGTTAAAGTTTCGTTAGGGATGATTAACGCATTTGACTTATCAAGAGTTTTTATTTTGTTGCAAATTGAATATAAGTTTTGGCATCGAGCAACCAAAAGCAGTCTGAGAGGCTCCCTTTTTAGCTCCGCCGCGTCCTTTTCCATTGCCAAGTAATCGACCATAGAATTCTGCATTTCAGACAGAACCGACTCCATGTTTCCAATGTAGTTATTAATGTTATCGTTTGATAACTTTATGACTGTAATAACCCAACGCAAGAAAAAGCCAAGAAAGAAGGCAATCACAGAAATAGTTATTTCCATCTCAACTCCTTACGCCTAGCAATTTTCCACTTTCTTGATTGCATCTTTTACATACGATGTAATCTCGCTTTTAACGTTAGGGTTGTCTTCCGATTTCGCATTCGTAACCATGCTCAATACTTTTGACTTTTCTACTCCAGCTCTTATAAGGCCACCGAATGCCTCTTCCAAAAACGAAGAGCCATAGCCAATTACCCCGTCTAAATCAACTTTCACCTCATCATGCTTTTCTAGCGCCGGAATTAAGACGTCATTTCTGAATTCCTCACCACTATTCTTACCAAGCTTTTTATACCTTGGGCCAGGGAACATTGTATATTCAACCACTTTCACAATATGCATATATTAAATCTCTTCATTTATTGGGACAGTCCACCCAACAATTGTCCCGTCGATCGAGTGTTTTGCGTTTAGTCCCATCCCAAGACCTTGCTTCCGAGAGGTTGCTTTATATTTAAATATACCTTTATTTGACAAAATGACTAACTGCCCTTTTTTATTATTATCGATGAAACATCTTATGTCACCGCCGCCCTTCCCCCTGTGCCCTAATTCTGTCCGTGTTTCTTTCACAAGGGTTGAGGCCTGTATTTGAAATACATCTCCAGTTAACAAGCTTGAAGAGTTAGATAAACTTCCAAGCCCATCTGTTATTTTGTCCCTAATCTTTCTGAGAACACTCTCTTTATGTTTATGCGGCATTGTTACAGGAATGCCATGACCTAAGTCACATATATAAACAATTAACCGTTTTTCAAGTATCGCTGTGAACAACCACCAGTGCTTTTTAGGAAAAACACGGTGAGTTTGCAGCTCTGTATCATAAGCATGTTCTGAGGCGTTGGACATTGCCTCAATACCACTTCTGAACAAATCAGATGTATCAATACCGTATTGTCCGAGTTTTTGTATCGCCCCTCCGAGAAGGTCGCTATCTACTTTTTCCGCTTGCGCTGTCACCCAACAGTCAACGTGCGGCAGTTCTTTCACTTTCGGAGCCTTAGCGCCTATAAGTTTGTAATAATTTATACGCTTAAGTACGGCTTGAACGACACTTAAGTTCTCATGACTAACATGATTGGGCTTTTTAGGAGGGTGGATAACAGTAAACTCAATGTTAGGGTACATTGCTATAAGAGAGTCTGTTATTGCATATAGATAAATTCCACCTGTAGCACTTATTCTATTTGTATGTCTGAAGCAGAGCTTAATTGGTCTTTTTTGTTCTGACGCTTGCTTAGCTGCCGCTTTCAGCCTATTAACGAACAACATTGTCTTTGTATGCTGTTTTTTGCTGTATAGGTCAATCCCTTCTGGGGCTTGAACAAAAATGAATCTCCTTTGGGAACAGTTACCTTTAGGATTCTTTCGAGTTGCTGGGTATTTAAGATCAAGCCTCTTCGCCTTTCGAATCATTTTAGAGGACTGTTTTCGATTTCCTCTCATTTTGGCAGCATGCAGCTTTTTCTTATCTCTAACCATTCTTCTCACTTCTGCATCGTCCTTGTCGCACAATAGTCCGCAAGTATATGAACAATATTTAAAATGACAAGAGAAACGTTATATTATCTGCAAAGTTAGACTAATGATGTGTGACTTTTTTACGAATAATTGAGACGCTTTGAAGGCACTGAACTTTCCCTAACTTTAAGCAACCGTAAAATGCGCCATACTTGATGTTATAAATAACTCTTGTATATGTAGCCCCAACCAATTTATATGTTTGTGTACTTGCAAACCATTCTCTCAATTCTGTCGAGAAAGCGAGTAAAATCACCTTTACTCCATTGCTTTGTGTAATCTTCCCTCAACGTGAAGCTCATTAGAATACTTCCGACATCTGCTGACAAATGTTTTAGAACCCAAAGCTCTCTGCGTATAGAGATCAGTTCCTGGCAAACAATCCCACCAAAACTGACAATTGAACCCACTCCATCAAGAGCTGATTTATAGAAATGCGCGTGAATTGCACTCAGAGTATTCTCTTCATACCACTCTGACACACACGATTGTTGAGTGATTCGCCCTAGTGTCCTATTTGACAGCTCTTCTGGTGAAATATTAGGAGAAAGCTTCCGTTTAAGTTCCGCTTCTAGCGAATATGCGAATGTCTTTGAGTCTGTCTTTAGTAAAAGTGAATGAGGAGATGGGTTACGCACTAACGAATAAAACGCTTCCTGTCGTCGTATAGGAAATTTGGTAACTCCTATTTTGACTAACCCATAATCGTTGTATTCAAAGCAATAAACATAAAAGCTCATTTTCACCTCCAATCATAAGAACTTTGAAAGTGACACAATTACAACGCGTAAGCAATTGTATTAATTGAATTTTATGTATTATAGCATTGACATTGGGCACTTCTTTCCTAAATCGAGACTCCGAAAGACCAAATTTCAATGGATGTTGTATTTGCTTGAAGGTAGAAGTTAGCATTGTCCATGTTTGACTGATGGATTCACGAATAGTTGAATGGCGAACGCCTGACTCATATTTGAAAAAGCAATTTTAAAGACTACTGATATCGCGATTTAAGCGTTGCCAATCAGATAACATTTTGCACATTTGAGGCAAGATCAGCATATAACGCCATAATAGAATGGTGAGTGATGAAAAGTTTAATAATGTTAAAAAAGGGAATTTTATGTTCGGAAAGACCAATCCTCAAAAGGTTCATTCAAATAGGTGGTATGTAGATACATTAAATAAGTATTGTGTGACTGACTTATTTAATGGTATCGACTATGGAATCAACGCACTCTTCGCAGAACTCGAGGGAAAAGAACTAACTCTATGGTACGAGGGAGCCTATCTAACGACCCTCCTGATTTCGAAAAGTGAAGCAAACCTGTTATTCGAGACACATAGATTAAATAGATGTGACACCCCTGTACCATTACATATCTCTGATATTTTTAAATCTAGAAATGGGACAGAGTTTTTCTTTGTTGGAAAGGACTTGTATACAAAGGAACATGCCTTTTCCGCTGTCGAGTTAACGCTCGTTGATTCAGAAGCTAAATTAAACATTATCGTCAACGATAAAACGATTGCTGTTTTTGAGTCTGAAGCCGATATAGAAATGTTTCGTGAAGCCCACACTCAAGCTTTAAGCATCGCAGAAGCGAAAATGGATAGCCAAAGCTTAGAAGATTCAAAAGCGATTTCGGCTCTTAGAACCGCAGAGAGAGCTAAAGCAGAAGAAGCTGAGAAGAAAAGAGAGCAAGAGGTCGAATTTAGAAGAAATGGATATAACCACATAATTCTAACCACCGAGTCGATTTCGCCATTTGCTGTTCGTAAAAGATTGGGAATCGTAACTGCCGAATACGTCTACCGCTCTACGATTTTATCTTCATTAGTAGCCGAGATAAGCAGTATTGGCGAGACTAGACAATCGTCTACGCAAAACGCTCTCAAAGAGGCTCGGACCATGGCCTTAACCGAATTGAGACGTGAGGCGCATAATCTAGGCGCAGACGCCGTTGTAGCTGTAGATTTAGACTACAGCGAGGTAGCTGGCGCAGGTAGTCCTATGATGTTCCTCGTGGCGAGTGGAACCGCAATAGAGATTGATAAATGATAGATTAAAAAGGTTGATTCGCGAACCCTCGCCAATAAACAAGTATCACGATTAAGTGTCACGATATCTACCGAAAAAGATTTGCACTTAACTATAAGCAACTGTAAATTCTAGGTTAATTATT
>CEPX01122814.1_pt1 | contig 10396 bp, 4 predicted proteins | sample 361361 | NCBI WGS metagenome assembly CEPX01 (sample SAMEA2619974, study PRJEB7988) | marine metagenome | biome: marine biome (ENVO:00000447); feature: mesopelagic zone (ENVO:00000213) & marine oxygen minimum zone (ENVO:01000065); material: "saline water (ENVO:00002010), including plankton...
ATATCATCTCGTTTGCTCCAGTCGGTGTATTTGGCTTTGTCATCTACTACGTTCTTTACCGCTTTTGCCAGGGTGATGAGTTTATCCTCTGGATAGGAAAAATCATACTTATGAGCGAGGTTATTTAAGATGTCGTAGAAGGCTTTTTCCTCAAAAGTGATTCCTAGCTCATCTCCTTCAGAATATGCCTGCTTAATGGCTAGGATCATATCTGTGAGGCTCTCAGCCATCTCATCATATACTCGACCCTCAAACGTATCTTGTTCCTTACGCTCGTTGTATTGATTGACTAGCTGCTCAAACTTATGCGAGAAATCCACACCTCTGGCCTTATTCGTTTTCTTTAGTTCGCCGATGGCTTTCTTCAGCAATTGCTGGAGTAGCTTGATCTTGGTGTTCGGTAACTTGATGCGATCAATCTTATCCAGGTAGTCAGGATCAAACAGATCAATTTGTGTTTGCTTATCATCTCCCAACTTGAAGATCTCTTCTACACCATCACTACGGATGGCTTCCTGAATCATTTCCCTCACCCGAGCATTCATCTGAGCGGTATCTGGTGCATCTCCTTTTGTGAGTTTGAAAACGATGGATTTTACCGCGAGATAGAAGTGTACATGATCTCGATCATCCTCTGTGAACTCCTCACTGCCACAGCAGATATCGTAGGAAGCTTTCAGTCGTTTGACCAGATCAATAAAGCGTCTCTCGTGCTGTTGGGTAAGCATCACAAACTCTGAGGCTCTATTGAGGCAATCGTATTGTTCCTTGGGTGCTCCATTGAAAAAGTCTGAGGAATCAAACTTGTGGAAGTATTTGGACAACACATCCAGCATATCTTTTACCACTATGATGGATTGTCCGATTTCTTCAATACTACGTTCCTCTTCCTTAGAGTACATCGCAAGGGCTTGGTTCATTTGTCTTTTAATACCGATGTAATCAACGACCAATCCTTTGTCCTTGCCCTCAAACGTTCTGTTGACTCTGGAAATGGTTTGGATAAGAGTATGCTTTTGGATGGGCTTATCTATATAAATAGTATCTAAGAAAGGCACATCAAATCCGGTCAGCCACATATCTACTACTAGCGCAATTTTAAAGTTGGACTTAGGTTCTTTAAACTGTCTATCCAATTCCTTTCTATATTCCTTGTTGCCCAGTAAATCGTAAAGCGCCTTGGTATCATCCTGGCCTCTGGTCATGACCATATTGATCTTGGCCATAGGCTTGAGTTCTTTCTTTTCTTTATCAGTGAGTTCTGCGCCTTCTTCGCAAGCTTTGATCTCACCCCATTCTGGTCGGATGTCCAGGATTTCCTGATACAGATCGTAAGCAATCTCACGGGCAGAACATACAAACATGGCCTTGCCTTTTACAGAAGCTCCTTCGCTGACACGCTCTTCGTAGTGTCGAATGAAATCCTCGGCTATGGCTCGCAATCTGTCTCGATCGCCAATGATCGTATTCATTCGAGTAGTCGCTTTCTTGCTTTCTTCTACCTGATATTCACTCGCTCCAGCCTCCTCGGCTTCTTTGTAATAGCGCTCGATCTCCTGTAGCTTATCATGATCCAGCAGCACCTTAGCTGCTCGACCCTCATAAACGATCCTCACAGTGATTTCATCCGTCACTGACTCTTTCATGGTGTAGGAGTCTACCACTGCACCAAACACGTCCAAAGTAGCATCTACGGGAGTGCCTGTAAAGCCAACGTAGGTCGCATTAGGTAAGCTATCATGCAGGTATTTTGCAAAGCCGTAACTGCGCTTTACCTGACCATCAGCTACCTTCACTTTCTGATCCAGATTGATCTGACTTCTGTGCGCTTCGTCAGAAATGCAAATGACATTGGCGCGCTCGGTGAGCAGCTCGGTATCTTCGGTAAACTTGTGAATGGTGGTAAGGAATACACCCCCAGAATTTCTGCCTCTTAGAAGCTCTCTCAGCTCTTGTCTACTGCCTACACTTTTGACGAGCTGATCACCAATGTAGCCCTTAGCTCCTTCGAACTGTTCTGACAACTGATCATCCAGATCGGTACGGTCGGTGATGACCACAATGGTAGGGCTGGAAAAGAAAGTGCTCCGCATTAGCAAGCGTGTGAGGAACAGCATGGTAAAACTCTTGCCGCAACCTGTAGCCCCGAAATAAGTACCTCCTTTACCATCTCCATCAGGCTTCATGTGTTCCTTGATGTTTTCGTAAAGTTTTCTGGATGCATAGTACTGCGGATACCGACAAAGAATCTTCGCTTCTTTCTTGCTGCTATCAGGGATAAAAATGAAGTTTCGGATTATGTCTCGCAACCGCTTGCGATCAAACATACCCTGAATGAGTGTGTAAGTGCCGTCTATGCCATCTTTCTCTATTGATTCATCTCCAGTGATTTTCCTCCAGGAATAGAAAAACTCATAAGGAGCAAAGAAGGAACCTGACTTGGTATTGATTCCATCACTGATGACACAAAAAGCATTGTATTTAAACAGCTCAGGAATATCTCGTCTATATCTGGTGGTGAGCTGAATGTAAGCTTCATGAATATTCACTTCTTCTCTGGAAGTGGACTTTAGCTCAAACACCACCAGCGGCAAACCATTGATGTAAACGATCACATCGGGTATGCGCTTCTCCAGGCCATCTATGGCGAGCTGACTCACCACTTTATAGCTATTCTTATCTGCTGCTGAGTAATCGATCAGCTCAATGAACAAGTCCTTTTGGGTGTGATCATCTCGCTTGAAGACAAAGCCATCACAAACCTTTTTCATGATGGCCTTGTTGGTATCATAGAGGTCTGAGGCGGGTAAACGCTCCAGGTCCTGAATGATGCGGGAGACCTCTGCGAAAGTGATTCCTTCGTCTTTGTATTGGGTAAGTAGGAAATCCGTAAGGTCTGACTTAATAAGTACCTCAGCACCAAAGGTTTGACCATATTTTTCCTCCGGCTCTTGCACACCAGATTGTGCCCTGACGGCTGATCCAGGAAGAAACTCCATGCCCTGATCCTCTAGCAGGGCGATGAAAGTAGTCTCTAGTGATGATTCATTAAACTTAGACATGATCAGCAATGATTTGTGCAGCTTCAGGCACTCTGAGCTCTCCTGAAATAAGTTTGGGAAGAATGGTGTCTCGCAAAGAAGAGAGTACTGAATTTTCCTCTTTGTTAGCTCTTATTCGATCCATAATTGGATCAGAAAGGGCATTCCAATGTTTTAATATGTGATATTCAGGAATACAGACTAATATTGAATTTACTGTTTCCAAACTAATATTTGCTTGTACAGCTTGAACGATTTTCTCACTAATAAATCTAAATGTAAAGTCAGATTTCAAAGTGAATAGGACCAAATTATTGTATTGGCTTTTATCTTTTAGCCTTATGAAAGCAATAGCTTGATTGCAGTTAGAATTATTTAAAGAAACAGGAAGTTGAGCTATTCTACCTATGGTTCCTGCTATAGTAATTAGCAAATCTCCAGATTCTAATATTGACCTTTTTAAAGATGATAAATGAACTTCTTCTGGAATCATATCTAATTCAGAAGATATAGTCCCATCATCAGAAATATCTCTAGCTTTTAAGAATGGAATCACTTCGTCAAGATCTATAATCTCGTTTTTTCTCGGAGTTGTTCCTTTTGAAACCTTGGATACAAGCTCACGAATTTCTGTCACCTCCCACCCTTCAGGAATCCAGCCAAGCTCTTCGGTGAAGGTGAAGCTGTCAGGCCATTCGACAGGCTCATGACTATCTCCAAATTGAGGATTGGTGCGGATGAGTTTCTGTTCTTCGGGAACGGACTTTCGTTTCTCGGCTTTTTGCTGTAGTGGTTCTGGGATGTCATGGCCAGCAGCCAGGGCTTTGTCTATCACCGGATCAAAGTCCACAAACCAACTCTTAAACAACGCCTGAGCCATCTCCTCCAAGGTCTCATTCATCTGGCGGTTGAGTTCTATTTTGTCGTCTAGTGTGCCTAGAATATGGGCAATGGCTTTTTGTTCGGGGAGTGGAGGAAGTTTAATGTTAAATTTCAAACAATCAGGCACTCTGATATGGCTAACTACTGAACCAGATCCTTCATGCATTCTTATTTGATGCTGCATGTAATTTGATTGAAAAGAGTAAAGCAAAAACTCAGGAATCAGTTTAGTTCTGTCAGCTCTATACTGCATTATTCTTTGTCCTAAGAAAAGGTTTTCATTTTGCCTTATCATACCAACTTCGCCGATTGGTGCTTCTCGTGTCAGCAAAACATCTTTTGGAAGAACTTTTGCCCTTCTAGTCCATTTCTCAAATACTTCTTCTGTAACATATTTACAATCAGATGTATCGACTCTTCCATGTCTAACATTAGTCGTTCTAATCATTTTGAATGGAGTAACCTCATCAACTTTAGGAGCGGTCTTATTCACGCAATCAACAATTAACTCACATACCTCTGAAATCTGGACCTCACTCCACTCACTCCGCATACCCCAACATCTTTAGATTCTCCTTAATCGCCTGATCCAGCCCTTCAGATTGGTTCATTTGGCCGTATAATTGTTGGGTCAGTGCTCCCATCTTTTCTTCGAACGGCACTCCGTCATCTTCCACATCGGCCATGCCCACATAGCGTCCGGGAGTGAGCACATAGTCGTTCGCTGCTATTTCTTTGAGAGTGGCTGCTTTGCAGTAGCCTGGGATGTCTTCATATGGTTCGGCTTCTCCTTCGAGACCCTCAGGATGACGGCCTCCGTTTCTCCAGGCATGGTAGGTCTGGGCTATTTTTGCCAGATCTTCATCAGTCAGCTCCTTTTGTGTTCTGTCTATCATGGTGCCCATTTCACGAGCATCTATAAAGAGCGTTTCGCCTTCCCGGTTACGGTAGCCGTGCTCCTTATCTTCTTTCTTCGATTTAGTCATAAACCAAAGACAGACAGGAATCTGCGTGGTGTAAAATAGCTGTCCCGGCAAGGCAATCATACAATCTACCAGGTCATTTTCGATCATGCTGCGTCTGAGCTCTCCTTCCCCACTGGTATTGGAGCTCATGGAGCCATTGGCCAGCACAAAGCCTGCTGTACCATTCTCAGAAAGCTTAGAAAGCATGTGCATGATCCAGGCATAGTTCGCATTGCCTACAGGAGGCACGTCATAGCCTTTCCATCGCGGATCATCTACCAGTTCATTCTTGCCTCTCCACTCACTTTGGTTAAACGGAGGATTAGCCATGATATAGTCAGCCTTCAGATCCGGGTGCTGGTCTTTGAAAAAGGTATCGGCTGGTACTTCACCCAGATTCGCAGATATGCCACGAATGGCGAGGTTCATTTTGGCTAGCTTATAGGTGGTTGCCGTGTACTCTTGTCCATATACAGAGATGTCTTTCTTGTTTCCGTTGTGACTTTCCACAAACTTGATGGACTGCACGAACATCCCACCAGATCCACAGCACGGATCATAGATCTTTCCTTTGAATGGCTCCAGCATTTCAGCAATGAGATTCACCACGCACTTAGGCGTATAGAATTCACCACCACCTTTACCCTCTACAGCAGCAAAGCGTCCCAGAAAAAACTCATACACCCGGCCAACGATATCTTCTTTTTCATCGGCAATGGTATCAATGTTATTGATAGTATCCAGCAAAGCAGAGAGTTTGCTCCCATCCATTCCCAAACGGGAAAAGTAGTTGTCAGGAAGTGCTCCCTTCAGTGAAGGATTGTGCTTTTCCACTATATGCAACGCTGTGTCTATCTTCAGAGAAATATCCTCCTGCTTAGCATGTTGCATGATATATGACCAGCGCGCTTCTTCAGGGAGAAAGAAGATATTCTTCATGTTGTAGAATTCCTTCATCTCCAGGTATTTGTCTTTACCTTCTGCCACGAGTTCTTCTCTACGAGACTCAAACTTATCAGAAGCGAATTTCAAGAAGATCAGTCCCAGTACTACGTGTTTGTACTCTGAGGGCTCAACCTTTCCTCTTAGCTTATTTGCGGTGTTCCATAGAGACTCCTCAATGGATTGCTCCTTTGCTTTAGCCATTATTTGCGGTTAGTTATTTAGGAAATCTAAAATAGAGCATTTCCTCCTCAAAGCAGAAAAATAACTCGACAAACGGTTTAATGACAGTGCTGAACATTGGTTAAACCGGTACATTTTACTTTTAGATTAATTAGAGGCATAAGATCATATAAACACAATGAGATTCCCTTAGAATCACAGTTCAATTATCTCGTAAAAAAAGGTATTCAAAATGGTGATTCAGGGAATGACGAAACTAAGAATGGATCTTTATCTGGCGACATTTAGATCCGTCAGGATGACATCATATGTAAGGTATTATTTTACTGCATGATGTGATTCTGCCCTACCGCGGCTGGCAAGCTCTGTAGGAATGATAATCACGATGCTTAAGAGCCCCTCTCTTAACAAGGGAGGGGTTTGGGGAGGGTTCTTTAGATTCCCTTAGAATCACAGTTTAATTATCTCGTAAAAAAAGGTATTCAATATGGTGATTCAGGGAATGACGAAGCTAAGAATGGATCTTTACCTTACGACATTTAGATCCGTTAGGATGACATCATATGTAAGGTATTATTCTACTGCATGATGTGATTCTGCCCTACCGCGGCTGACAAGCTCTGGAGGAATGACAATTCATACAGCCCGACCTTCGCGGCTCGAACAATGGGCATTAAGGACTTTTTCAGAACTCAAAGATGAACAACTCACCTGATGTAAATCACCTCCCTTCTGTAACCTAGGTCACATAAGTATTGATCTGGAAGTCAGACCTTTAATCCAAGTTATGCCAAAAGGCATAATTGCCCTTCGGGCTGACGATTCGCCCATAGGCGAATGTCAGGATTACCCTGACAAATAATTCTTTTTCAAGAATTATTTCGTCATTATTCAATAGAGTATTTCGTTTAACAGAATAAATACTTCTATTGAATAATCTAGGGTAAACATTAACCAACTTTAAAAATGGCAACAGTAGCAATACTGGGTGCTGGTGTTTCAGGCCATACCGCTGCCCTCGTTTTGAGAAAAAAACTCAGCAAAGAGCATAAGGTCATCGTCATCAGCCCCAACAGCAAATACCAGTGGATTCCATCCAATATTTGGGTAGGAATCGGGCGGATGAAATCAGAGCAGGTCACCTTTAGCCTGGCTCCGGTTTACAAACGAATGGGTGTCCAGTTCCATCAGGCAAAAGCCCTATCCATACATCCTGAAGGGGATCAGCATTCCAACTCCCCTTTCGTTTCCATCGAATATACGGAGCCCGATAAATCAGGAAGCCAGGAGAAGGTCACTTATGATTACCTCATCAATGCCACGGGCCCGAAACTGAAATTTGAAGCCACAGAAGGTTTGGATCCTTCATTAGGCAATTGCAACTCCGTTTGTACCTACGGCCATGCCGAGCACACCTGGACCAACCTCCAGCAAGTGATGCAAAAGATGGAGAACGGTGAGATGCAAACCATTGTCATTGGCACGGGGCATTCCCTGGCTACCTGTCAGGGAGCGGCTTTTGAATATGTCCTCAACATCGCTTTTGAGATCAAGAAAAGAAATCTGGAAGATCAGGCGGAGCTCATTTGGTTGACAAACGAGTATGAAGTGGGTGATTTCGGTATGGGTGGAGCCTATGTGAAACGGAATGGATACATCACCTCCACCACCGTATTTACGGAATCTATCCTTGCAGAATACGGCATCCGTTGGATCAAGCGTGCGGGTGTTCAGAAGATCACTTCAGACAAGATATTCTATGAAACCCTGGATGGAGAACATCATGAGATGCATTTCGATTTCTCTATGCTGATCCCTTCGTTCTCTGGTGTGGGATTGAAAAGCTATGATCAACATGATCAGGACATCACGGACAAAATTTTCGCGGCAAATGGCTTTATGAAGGTGGATGCCGACTATCAAACCAAACCCTACGAGGAATGGACTGCCGAAGATTGGCCTTCCATTTACCAAAACCCTACTTATGATAACCTGTATGCCGCTGGAATTGCTTTTGCTCCTCCACATGCCATTTCCAAGCCAATGAAGAGTAAGAATGGGACACCTATTTCCCCCACTCCTCCTCGCACGGGGATGCCCTCTGGAGTCATTGGAAAAGTTGTTGCCCTGAACATTGTCGAACGCATCAAGACCAATTCCACAGAACACAAACACAAGGCTTCCATGGCCAAGATGGGTGCTGCCTGTGTGGTTTCTGCAGGTTATGGCATGAGCAAAGGAATGGCTGCAACGATGACTGTCTTCCCTATTGTGCAAGACTGGAAAAAGTATCCACGATGGGGCCGAGACCTCAACTACACTGTTGGTGAAGCCGGACTGGCAGGCCACTGGATCAAATTATTACTTCACTATCTATTTTTATACAAAGCCAAAGCAAAACCGTTTTGGTGGTTAATCCCAGAATGACATGAAAGCAGACAAATTTATTCCCTATTCAGAAGTGAGTTTTGCCACCGTACCCGGTAGAGCGACCCGATTCTTTCGAAAATTTGTTCCCTGGCAACTGTATCGATTCATCGTACTGAATCTAAAAATGATGCGTATTGTGATTGGAGGACACTCTTAATGGTATAACGACTCAATTTAGACATGTATGCAGCTCCTATCATATGTTGTCGATGGAGTTCTATCGACAACATTTTACTAGGGAAATAGCATTTTTTTCGCTTATTTCATTCGGTACGAATACCTAACCAAATTCAATAAAGTTCCGCAATGAAAAAGCTATTACTTCTCATCCTGCTCATTTATCAATTAGGAACAGTATCGGGTCAATATACCGAGGCATACATTGACTCCCTCAAAGGGTTAATCACCTTAGATACGCTGGATGCTACCCGAAAATATTTTTATTATCAACGAATTATCTCCCACTACAATTATGGTCCTTATGACTCCATGATTAAATACACCAATCAGGTGGTAGAACACACCGTCAAGATCGGGGAACCAAAATTCCTTTATGCCGGCTCATTTCTTAAAGCTCGGGCATTTGGTACCATGGGTCATTTTGATTCTGCTAAAGCATGGTTCAACAAAGCATATGACTATGCCAGCAAGGATGGAAATCAGGCGAGGATGTCACATGTCAACGAAGAACTCGCTTATCTTTTGATGCAGCAGGATAGTCTACTCATAGCACTGAGCAAATTAAAGGAAGCCGAAGCCATTTATGAAGAATTAGAATCAAAGCAGGGATTACGTACCACACACAATCTGATGGGTTATTTAATGATACGAATGCAGCGATATGCTGATGCAATTGCCTATCGGATGAAATGTTTAGAAGAATCTGAAAGTAGGCTCGATAGTGCTAACGCTTATCACAACCTGTATGGTCCATATGCTCTTCTCAAAAAATACGACAGTGCCAAATGGGCCCTGGAAAACGGTTTGGCATTAACTCCCCCAGGAACAGGAAAGTATTACTCACAACTTCTAAACTACAGCCACCTCTATCTTGAACCAGAATTCTCAGAATTCGATCCAAAACTAGTTAAGATTTGTTTGGACACGATAGCCACCACTTTTTTGAGCAAATATGCCAAGCGCTCTGATTCATTGACATTTTACCTTAACCGGGCGGGTGCTGAGGTTCTATCCGGTTCTGCAGAGCTGGCTAAGTCCTATATCGATTTGTATGAGCAAGTACAGAGCCGGTCGGCCACCAAAATAGATCTGTATAAACTCTATTGGATCAAAAGTGAATACTATCGTGTTAAAGGAGATTTCCAACAGGCTTATGAACACTATTTCACCTATGACACCATGAAAGAGAATTACACCAATGAATCGGTGAACAATAAGTTGTACATGCTGTCCAGGAGTTATGAATTGGAAAAAAGAGATTCCAAAATTCAAACATTGGCCTTTGAAAAGGAGAAACAAGAATTAGAAGCTAGTCTATTTCAAAAGCAGCGAAACGGGTTTATTGTGGTCGCAGTGATCTTAATTTTAGGAGGTCTGGTGATTACAAGGCAATCCATTTTAAGAAAACGTACCAACCTTCTTTTGAATACTCGCAGCCAACAACTGGAAACCGCTCTCGGTGAAAAGGAAACCCTGTTAAAAGAAATTCACCACAGAGTGAAGAACAATTTGCAGGTAGTTTCCAGTCTTTTGAACCTCCAGGCCAATGACCTGACTGATGTTGCTGCTGAAGCCATAAAAGAAGGTCAGTTGCGTGTTAAATCCATGGCTTTGATACATCAGAAATTATATCAGGACAATGATTTGAAAGGGATTGAAGTTCAAAGCTACCTGGAAAATTTACTTTCCGAATTACTGATTTCTTTCGGGAAAAACAATACGGAAATTGCCTATCAAATCAATGCTAACCAAATAAAATTGGATGTAGACACA
>CEPX01140443.1_pt1 | contig 10396 bp, 9 predicted proteins | sample 361361 | NCBI WGS metagenome assembly CEPX01 (sample SAMEA2619974, study PRJEB7988) | marine metagenome | biome: marine biome (ENVO:00000447); feature: mesopelagic zone (ENVO:00000213) & marine oxygen minimum zone (ENVO:01000065); material: "saline water (ENVO:00002010), including plankton...
TTGTTAGTGCATGATCCTTATGTTCCAGAATATAATAATGCAAGCGCTGAAGAAGTGATGGCTTGTGATGCTGTTATGTTGTTAACGAACCATACTAGATTTAATTCTTTAGATTTTTCTAGTGTTCCTGTTGTTATAGACTCTCGTAATGTTTTAGATAAGAAAAAGTTGCGAGGGGTGTACAAAGGGATAGGAAGATAGTTTAATTATAGAAATGTTTTTAAATAGAGTGAACCTGTAGTAAAGATTATGAGTGGTGATACTTTAGGAAAGGGAAGAAAGTTTGCTTATTCTTTAGTATTTTTGGCAGCGCTCTTTGCTGTTTTGTTATTAACTTTTGTAATAGGTGATTCAGATTTTAATGTTGATCTTGAGTCTCCTCCTAATAACTCTTTTTTTAATGTTCCTTCAAACCTGATCTTTTCTACTGGAAATATAATTGGAGGAAATGCGAGTTATAATGCTACTCTTCTTATAGATAGTGCACCTGATACTTCGTTAATATCTGTGAATAATAGTCCTGCATCAATTGGGCCGTCTGGTTTGTTGGGTGATGGAGTTCATGGTTGGACATATAATGTTTCTAATGGAACTTTTTCTAATGGTACGCAGTTTAACTGGTCTTTTACAGTCGACTTAAGTCTTCCTGAAGTGGATGTCTCAAGTTTAGTGGAAGTTAATAATTCTAATACTTCATTTGCAGAGATATTTTTGGGTTATGCAGTAGCAGATACAAACTTTGCAAATGTTTCTTTGTTTTTGTATAATATCTCTGGAGCTCTAATAAATCAGTCTATATTTGCTAATGCTACAGGGCTAGATAATTTTAATAGTAAAACTTCTAATGTGACTAATGGTATTGTAGATGGAACTTATTATTTCTTTGCTAATGCTAGCGATAACGCAACTAATCTAAATACTAGCATGTTAAGGACTATTACTGTTGACACGACTTTGCCTTTGATTGATTATACTGGGCAGTCAGCGCCTAATAATAGTAATATGTCTGCTACAAGTTTTGTGGTGAATGTGACTATTACTGAAACTAGATTCTCAAACGCAACTTTCTATCTTATGAATGGAACTGCTACTATTTTGAACAGTTCGGTGTTTACAAATATTAGTAATGGTACGAACTTCTATCATAATTTCTCTAACTTGGCTGATGGGAATTATACCTATAACATTACGGCGTATGATACTGCTTTGAACATTAACAGTAGCATACAAAGGTCTATAACTTTAGATACGACAGCTTTGAATATTGAATATAATTTGAGCACGCAGACAAATGCAACTAATTTGTCAAAGAATAGTTTTATTGTTGCGGCGAATGTGACAGGGACGTCTAACTTTGCGAATGTGACTTTTGTGTTGTATAATACTTCAGATGTTGTTGTTAACCAAACCACTTTTACTACTACTGCTAATACATATGTTAACTGGTCAGGATTAAGTGATGCAAATTATACTTACAATGTAACTGTTGCTGACACGGCTAATAATAGGAACACTACTGATACTAGATATTTGTATTTAGATACTACGGTTCCAACAGTTACTGCTAGTGTTTCACCTTCTACTGTAATACAAGGAGAAACTGTGACTTTTAGTTGTTCGGTCCAGGATGATATTGATAGTGGGGCTGAGAAAACTCAAAGTGTTAGCTTGCCAGATACTAGTTCTTTTACTAGCATAGGCTCTACAGTGACTTCTTATGTGACGACTTTGGCTGGAACTTATACCTTTAGGTGCATAGGAACTGATGCAGCTGCTAATGCAAATACTGTAGATACAAGTTTTACTGTAACTGCTTCAACTAGTGATAGTAGTTCTAGTGGTTCTTCTGGAGGAAGTAGTTCAAGTAAGAAGAAGAAAGAGAATAGATCTAAGTCTTCTGCTCCTGAAGTAGGTGAAGAAGATGAAGAAGATGAAGAAAGTACTGTGTTAGATGATTCTGAAGAATGGGTTGATTCAGGTGTGACGACTGTTAGTGCTGCAGTTGTTGATGATGTGTTTAGTGTTACTTTTACTAATGATGTCGGTGAAGAAGAAGATCATGAGATTACAGTTCAAGAAATTAATGTAGAAGAACAATATGTTGTTGTTCTTGTGACTAGTGAAGGCCAGGAAGTTCAGATTAGTGTTGGGGAAATGGTTGAAGTTGATATAGATCATGATGGTGAGTTGGATTTGGAGATTACTTTGAATGTGATTAATGATGATGGTAGCGCTGATTTGACTTTTACTAAATTGGAGAATTGGCTAGAGAATGAGGAATTGGTTGAGGAAAGAAGTTTGCTGTGGCTCTGGGTAGCAATTGTTTTAGTTGCCTTGTTGTTGGTAGCTTGGTTTGTGAAAAAGTCTGTATCTGCTGGTCCTGGTAATGTTAAGGCTAAAAAGAAGAAATAGTTATTATTTCATTAGCTTAAAGTGGTGAAAATATGTTTAGTTTTCTTCCCCATAATCTTTAAATATTCGATAGTGTTTTTTCAGCAAGATGAGTAAGATTGTAAAACTGATTTTGTTGTTGACTTTGCTTTTGGTGGTAGTTGTATCGGCTGGAGAGAGTAGGGATTTAGATTTTTCTGAACAATCTAGTCAGGCTGTTTTTGTCTTTGAAGGCGATGAGCTGAGGTTTGAGCTTTTAGATGGAACGCATTCTTTGATAATTGAGGAAGTAGTTTCTAGCAGTTCTGTTAAATTTGATATTGTGCCTTTCTTTGACACAGAAAATACTCGGGCTTGGCCTGGTTTTGTTAGTTTGGATACAATTATGAGAGTTGATTTAGATAAGGATGGAGCTGATGATATTTATGTTGCTTTGTATGGGGTTGATGAGGAAACTGGAGAAGTTCATTTAGTAGTGCAGGATAGAAGCAATAGAGAAGATGGCGATGATGATATTGGTGTAGTAGATGGGGATGCACCTAGTAGTGATGAAGGATGGAATAAGAATTATATTTTAGCTTTAGTAGCTATAGCTATACTTTTGATACTAGGTTTTATGTATTCTAGGAAAGGAGATAAGGAAGAAGGTTCTTCAAGTGAAAGTAAAGATGATGAAGTTGTTGATGCTGCAGTTGTGCATAAGGAAGAAATAAAAGTTGAAGAGCCTGTTGTGGAAGAGGAGAGTGTTGCAGTTGAAGAGGTTAAGGAAGCTGAAGAGGCGATGGAAGATCAAGCGCCAGCAGAAAGTTTTGAAGAAAAAGGTTCAAAGCATATGAGTGTTGAAGAAATTGAAGCTGCTGAAGAAGAAAGTAGTACTTCTGATAGATTATAGTTAGTTTTATATTCTCATTAATGTTGTAGAAGAGTTATGAGGAGTATGTTTAGTTTTTTGATTATGGTCTTGTTAGCATTGAGTCTTGTTAGTGCAGATGTGAGTTATAGTTGTTCTAGTGATTCTGATTGTGAGTTGTATACAGATTTACAGTGGAGTTGCGTGGTTGGCGAGTGTGTTAGCAATTCTATTGTTGAAGATGATGAACCTGGTGATGTGCGTGAGAAGCTGCGCTGGGATATTTCTAAAGAAGATTGTGATCAAGAAGGTTGCATATCTTTTGCTCCGGCCAGCTCTGGGAATTGGTACTTAGATCTTTGGGATTTTTTGTTTAAGGCTCCGTAAGTTTTTTAAATTAAATCTAAATTTCCTTTAACTACAATGGCTGAAAATTATCAGATTCTGGGGGTTTTTCCTAATGGTGCAGATGTAAAGATAGAAGTTAATGATGAATTTTTTAGGCCACAAATGCCAGGTAAATATGAATTACCAGAGCTAATTGGGTCTCATTTATTTAATTTAGGTGATCTCTCTTGGAATGAATTAGCTGAAATTTATAACAAAAAATTTGGAGAAGGAACTGTTTCTATTGGTCATTGGAGAGAAATATGTGTGGGTGTAAGAAATATGTCTGTTAATGGTAATAATTTAGAGGCTGAACTTAGTCCTATGGATTCTTACACTGTGCAAGCGTATAGGCCTGGTAACTTTAACAATACTATGAGTTATGTTGGTGTGTTAGCTTTTACAAGAACGAGTGATAGGCAAATTGTTTTAGCACAACGAGGAGGTGATGTAGCTGCAGGTAAGATGCATTCAGTTGCTGGATTGGCTAGTTGGGAGGAAGATGTTTCTGACTTAGAGAGTGGTACTTTTTTGAGGACTTCTTTTAGGGAGGCTAAAGAAGAGCTTGGAACTTTGAATGAAGTAAGTGATTACAAAGTTATTGGAGTTGCGTATGTGCATGAAGGAAAAATTCGTGGGCATAAGGTTATTACTTTAGGAAAAGTTGATACTACTTTGCAAGAATTGAATAATGCGCATAGTGTGGCTTATGCTGCTTACTTAGCTGCTAAAGAGAATGATGTTCCTGAGCTTGAAGCTAGGAAAGAACTTCATAGACCTGAACCAAGATATGATGTAGGTAGGGCTGTAGAATTAGTTGTGGATATGAGTACTGTCACGTGGAGTAAAGGGATGATTAAAACCGCTTTGGAACTGTTCCCACATGCTTTACCAGTAGATGCTTGGGAAGCAGTTTCTCTGAGAGGAGTAAGGATGACAAGTACTGCTATAAAGTCTTTACTAGATTCAAATTCTTATGACTTAGGTGGTGGAGAAACTGCTAATTTGTTACCAGTTCTTCGACCAGGGTTGGAGATTTTGTTGAAATCTGGTCTTTTCCTAGAAGAAGTTCGTCTTTAGCTAAAATAAAGCATAGATGAAAGGGCTTATTGCACTGCTTTCTCCAAAGATGATAAGTGCGCCGACAAGTAGTAACATTACTAAAACTGGAAGCATCCACCAAGCTTTACGTACTTTTAGAAAGTGAAAAAATTCGCTTAACAATCCTTTGTCTGCCATTTTTTTATTCCAGAAGCTTTTCGTTTATTAATTTTTCGTATAAAGCCTCTGCAGTTAGTTGGTGGCCTAGAGCGTTAGGGTGCCAAGGGTCTTCTTTAGTTGCTCGTAAACCTATATCTTCATAATCCAAAAATAAGTCGTAAGCGTCTATTACTATGAAGTTGTCTTCCTCTAGCATGTCTCCAACTTTCTTGTGTACTTCTAGCCATTCATAGTTTTCTAAATCTGAAAGTATGGGAAAGATTATTACTATGACTGGAATGTTTTCTTCTTTAGAGATTTCTTTCAAGATGTCGTATTGTTCTTCTAAGTATTCCCAACGTTCTTCGTCATTATGGTATTCTATGTAAATGTTTTGCTGTGCTTCGTCGTTTGCAAATATTGCTCTTGTCTTTTGTAATAAGACTGACTCTGATAAGAATTCTTTTAGTTCGCAGTTGATTGGTAAGTTAAGTAAGTTGATCTTGCAGTTCTCAAAACTTTCTCCCACTTCACTTTCTCTTGCAACAGCGTCGTTCAGCGCGTAGCCTACTATGATTAAATCTGGATTATATTCTAAACCTATCTCTTGCAGGAATTCCATCTCGTTAGTTGGTGAGTAGCCGCTGATGCCGAAGTTGATTACTTCATAGCCTTCTCCCAAATTTCTTTCTAAGTATTCTGTGTAGCGGTCTTCTTCTTCAACGCTAGAACCGAAAGTGATAGAGTCGCCTATAGCTATTATTCTAAAATTGTCTTCTTCATTATTTTTGTCATAGACATCATCTCTATAACCATCTTCGTTTACTAGATAAACTACTCCATCTTTTTCTAATGTTGTGTTAGGGTTTAGTGTATAGTAAAGTTTTTCATTCTCGGATTCTATGTGTAAGCTGCCGCCTTCAAAAGTTAGTTCTTGTTCGTTAGCGAAGTCTACTAATCTTAAAGTGCCTTCAGCTATTGCAAAACAGATTAAGATGATTGTGGCTAAGAAAAGGAGTTCTTTTAGTTTTTTTTTAATCCTTGGCATGTTTCTCTGAGTCCCAGATGTCTTTAGGGTTGTCCGATCGCTTTACTAAGTAGTCGCCTATGACTAAGTAGTCTATGCCTGTGCCCATCATGCAACGGTAAGCTTGATCAGGTTTCATTACAATTGGTTCGCCCCTAATGTTGAAAGAGGTGTTGATAAGTATTGGTATCTTACTTTTTTTGCCGAAAGCTTTGATTAAATTGTAGTAGTCTAAGTTGTCGGCTTTCCTAATACTTTGTAATCTGCCGGAGCCGTCGACGTGTGTTACTGCTGGAATCTTTTTGTGATACTTTTTCTTGATTGGATAGACCATTAACATGAAGTCTGTTGGTTTTGGTAAAGGTAAGTCGCAGTCGAAATATTCTTTAGCGTCGTCAGCGCAAATCACTGGAGCGAAGGGTCTAAACTTTTCTCTGTGTTTAACTTTCAAGTTGAGTATGTCTTGCATTTTTGGGTCGCAAGGGTTGGATAAGATGCTTCTGCTACCTAGAGCCCTTGGGCCCCATTCCATTCTACCTTGGAACCAGCCTATCACGTTGCTGTCGTGGATGAGTTGTGCTACAGTTTCAGTTTTATCTTTTTTGTTTTTGAATCTGGTGTATACAATTTTTTTCTTGTCTAGGAAGTGTTGGACTTCTTTGTTAGTGAAACTTGGTCCCCAGAAGGCTGTCTTTTGTACAAAGGTTCTTGAGTTGTTTAGGATTGTGTTGTAAGCGTAGAAGGCTGCGCCTATGCTTGTTCCAGCGTCGCCAGCAGCTGGTTGCATGTAGATGTTTTTGAAAGGTGTTTTATTTAATATCTTACCGTTCAAGACCGAGTTGAGTGCGCAACCGCCAGCAACGCATAAGTTGTCGGAGCCTGTCTCTTTGTATAGAGCGTTAAGCATGTTTAGAGCTAGTTCTTCAGTTAGCATTTGGTTAGCAGCTGCTATGTCTTTGTGTCTTTGTGTTAATGCTGTGCCAGGTTTTCTTGCAGGACCTAGTAAGTTTGAAAGTTTTTTGCTTGGCATTGTAGTAGCGTAGTGGTAAACGAAGTAGCTCATGTCAAACTGGTAGCTGCCATCGTCAAACATTTTTACAACGCGTTTTAGCCGGTGGTAGTAAGGATTTTTTCTCGTCGTGTTGCCGTAAGGACTTAAGCCCATCGCTTTATATTCTCCATTGTTTACTTTGAAGCCTAGGAATGCTGTGATGGTGCTGTACAATAAACCAATAGAGTGGGGGAATTTTATTTGTTTGTGCAGTTTGATTTCGTTGCCTTTCGCCATGCCGATAGTGGTGCTTGCCCATTCGCCTACGCCGTCTATGGTTAGGATTGCTGATTCGTTGTAAGGGCTGATTAAGTATGAAGAGGCTGCGTGGCATAAGTGGTGAGGGATGTAAAATATTTCTCCAGCGAATTTTAGTTCTTTGCGAATTGTTTTTTGTACTCTTATCTTTTCGTTAACCCAGGAAGGTACAGCTTTGTAGAAACTTTTGAAACTGTAAGGGAACATTTCCATGTGTTGGGAAAGGATGCGTTCCATTTTGAGGAAAGGTTTTTCGTAGAATGCTATGTGAGTTACTTCTTGGATTGTTATTCCTGCTTCTTCTAAACAGTATTGGATAGCGTCTAATGGGAAAGAAGTGTCGTGTTTCTTTCTAGAAAACCTTTCTTGCTCGACTGCTGCAATCAGTTCGCCGTCTTTGACTAAGGCTACTGAGCTGTCGTGGAAGTATGCAGAAATACCTAGAATGTAAGTGCTCATTCTTTGAACCTCCCGAAAGTAATCCAGTAGCCGCCTTCTTTGTTTGTTTTCCAAATCCAAGTTAGTTGTTTCCAAGCTCTGACTAAAATGTTTGGAGTGTTAATGCCGTTCTTGTTCCAGACGCCGGCAATGTTAAGTTTGCTTTTATCGCCGAGTCTTGTGTTTGGCACAGTGTGATAATATTCTATGTTGTTCTTTTTGTACCATTTGATTACTTCGCCTACAGTGTGCGTTGTCTCGTGCACGTGCCGGTATTGGTCGTTCCACCAACCGCGAGCTCTTTCTTTATCTGCAACGTCTCCAATTTGCATCTTAATGTATTTGTCTTTTTTCTTGTCGTTGTTTTTGTAAATTGTTTTTGACAAGAAAATTCTTCTCTTTAAGGGTAGTCTACCAAAAGTGTTGTACAAGCCAATCCCTATGTATGCTCGTGGTTTTGCTAAACTTAATATGTTTTGGAAAGCTTGGTAAGCGTTTCCTGTGTGGTGCAATACTCCCATGCTAATGACGTAGTCGAACTGTTCTTTGATTTCTTCAATTTGTTTTTTGTCTAAGATGTCGACTTTCTTTAGCGTCCAGGAATCTAGCTTTAGTTTTTTCTTTAACGCTTTAGCTTTAGCAAGAGAAGAATCTGAGAAGTCTATACCCCAGACTTTATCTCGGTGTAAAGAAAGGTAAGCTGATAGTTGGCCGGTGCCAGTGCCTATGTCGATAATAGAAGCGTCTTTAGGTATGCTACGGTCTAAGACTTTTGCGAAGTCATAAGCAGCAAGTTCTAAATCTTCTTTAGTTCTGAAATTAGAGAGTTCGTAGTCAGGGAATGGGGTTTTGTTGTAAAACTCTTGAACTTTTTTTCCAGTTTCTGTTATCATTTTCTAAAATTGTCTGTAATATTGTTCTTTGTCTTCTGTGCCTATCTCTTCTTCAGTCCAGTTACTTTCTTTCTTTATCTTTAATGGTAAGAATTCTTTGCCAGCAAGTCTTCTGAATAGTAGTGAGGAGATGCCTACTCCGATAACGTATGCGATTAATAGGAAAACGTAGTTGACAGTTTTTTTAACAGATTCGCCAAAATCTTTGAATCCTGTTTTGAAACCGTTTACAAATTCTTTGTTCATTTTAGTACCTGTGTGAAAAATATTATGCTTGCTACTAGGCCAACAACTTCGAAAGGGATGTAGTTTGGCATTTTTCCTGTGAAACTTAAGATTGTGTAAAATATGCTGAAAAATATGAAAGCAGCTAGTGTGAAACCAAGGTCTTTACCGAGCCTGTGGTATTTCCCTTCCATGTTAGTAGACATAGCAGCTGTTTACAAGAAGTTTGCTTTATATAATTAATGGGGCTATAATCTAGCTTTCTTTTTATTCCCCTTAGGTAGTGGATAGTAGACAAGCGTTTCCACTTGAAGCAATTTCAGTAAATCCACAAGAGCTCTTTAAGTATTGACAATCGTCTTTCAAAGTTATTATGTTGTTAACGTTGACTTGTCTTAAGTTTTCTCTAAGTAAGCTGCAATCTTTTGTTTCTCTGTAGTTGTCGCCAATGTTTGTTAGCGTTTCTATGTAAGCGCTGTCTTTGAACCAATCGCCCCAGCCTGAAGCAGAATTTTTATCATAAAATATTGCAGCGTATGCGTAGTAAGCTCTAGGGTAGGAAGTTTCTATTCTTTCGGATGTAAGAATTAAGAATGTGTCGTCAATTCTAGGAATTAAACTTAGTATTTGTTCTTCAGTTTCAGTGTAGTCTTCAAAGAATGGTGTGTAAAACATGTTGTAAGTTATTGCAGCTATGGCTAGTAGTGCTAGGATTATGAGTAAAAATTGTTTAGCTCTTTTAGCGAGCTTGTTGTAGTTGATGCTGACTAGGAAGAATGAAGTGAATAGCATGAAGAAGTCTTGCCAAGGGTCTAAATAGATTTGGTTGAAGATTGGTATGAAAGGAAGGATTCTTATTAGGACTAGGAAGGCTAGCGTTAGAATTGGTAAGAAGAATAAGAATTCTTTTCTTTTCTCTTTTTTATCTTTAATGTAGAATGCAAATGTGATGAACAAAGCTAGAGGTAGTGCGATAAGAATTAAGTTGCTGATTAGGAAGCCGCCGTCGAAGCTGAGTAGCCAGTGGCCGAACTCTGTGTCTAAGATGCTGAGCTCTTGTGATGCTATTACAAATTGGTAAAGCCAGAAAGATGAAAGTAATATCCCTAGGAGCAATGCAGCTATTATTTTGATTTTGTCTTTCAAGTTTTTGATCAGGATTAAGCCTATGATGAAAGTTGAGCCTAAGATTGTTTCAGGTTGGTGCGTTAGTATGAGTGCTGCGTATAATGGTGCGAGTAGCCAGAGTTTTTTGTCTAATGCTTTATCTTTGTAGTAGAGTGCTAGCCATAAGATGTAAACCAAAATTACTAAAGCTGCGAACTCAGGGATTCTGCCTTGCTTGAGTATGCCTCCAATTAACATTGGGTTAGCGAAGGCGAATAAGAAGAAAGCTATGCGTTTTATTTTTGAGAGTTTGATAGTTTTGCCGATGCCGTAGATGCCTATGAATGCTAGGATGTAGAGTAAGATGATGGATAAGTAAGTGGCTAACATTATGTTGTCAGTGATCCAGAGTAAAGGTAGGGTGAAGTAGTACCAGCCTGGAGCTGCAGCTTCGAACAAAGTGAAGCCGTTGTACCAGTTGGGCACTGTTGTTAAAAAACCGTAGACATCAGTGAAGTGTAGTAAAGAGATGTAGGCTGAAATGTCGTTGACGTAGTCTAGTGGAAATG
>CEPX01174005.1_pt1 | contig 10394 bp, 8 predicted proteins | sample 361361 | NCBI WGS metagenome assembly CEPX01 (sample SAMEA2619974, study PRJEB7988) | marine metagenome | biome: marine biome (ENVO:00000447); feature: mesopelagic zone (ENVO:00000213) & marine oxygen minimum zone (ENVO:01000065); material: "saline water (ENVO:00002010), including plankton...
TGTTGAACAAATCTTCTCCAAAGAGTTTTAAAGCATTGGTGTTTTCCAGGTCAGATTCACCTTTTGATAAGGTGTTGCTGAGCATTGCATAGGCTAAGCATGTTTTTAAAGGAGTCCAGTCCTCAGGCTCATAATCCATTAACTTAAATTCTACTGGATAATCACCATACCCCATTTTATCGATGTAGGCGTTCACTCCATCACTATACGCATTGATTACGGCATGTAGTTCAGGTGATGATTTGGTTTTTTCGTAGAATTCAATGGTCATTCTTTTCAAACCAATACGTCTATTCATTTTATCAAAATCCAAAATAGCAGGATTATCAATTACTTCTGAAAGACGTCCTAACACTAATCGTGCGAAGAAATCCATTTGCCATAGTCTATCCCTAGCGGTGAGATATCCTTGAACCATGTGCAAGTCATGTTCATTGTCTGCGTAGATATGAGGTATTCGCATTTCATCATAATACACCTTGACTGTGCTATGCAGGCCTTTAATAGATAATTCTTCCAGATAATTAATGCCCGGCTCCTCAGCATTCTGCCAAAAGCCTTCGAATGGGCTTAGTAATTTTCCAAGGGGAGGAATGGAGCCAATCTTGGTGTTTAAAGAAGCTCCAAATGCTATAGTTAGCGAGACAAAAAATACGAATCGAAAAGTCTTCATTCAGCAGGGTTAATTCTAAATCTGTACAAAGGAATTGTAGCGGTGGAGTATGAACCTTTGCTCCTCAAAAGGAATTATATCGGAAAAATATTAAGAAAAGATCAGATTGCATACTTTTGAGACAATTGCCATGCAGGATAATTCAAAATATCTCAAAATTTGGAAGCCATTCATAGATCGAATGGCAGCTTTAATGCTATTTGTGCTATTGCTTCCAGTTATGGTGAGTATAGCTGTCTTGCTGAAGATCAATGGGTCTTCTATAATTTTCAAGCATTCAAGGCCTGGAATTAACGAGCAATTGTTTGAGTTGTACAAATTCACAAGTATGAAGAATGGAGAGATTACCAAAATTGGTTCTTTGCTTCGAAAGTCTTCATTGGATGAAATTCCTCAGTTGGTTAATATTATAAAAGGAGAAATGAGTTTTGTAGGTCCGAGACCGCTTTTGAAAGAATATTTGGAAACATATAGCAATACAGCAAGAAAAAGACATCAGGTAAAGCCAGGAGTGACTGGCCTTGCTCAGGTAAACGGGCGTAATGCAATTACTTTGGATGAAAAGGTCAAGTTGGATATAGCATATGTTCAGAATGTGAGTTTTGTATTAGACTTAAAGATACTCCTTAAAACTGCTGTGAGAATCTTTTATTTTCATCAGGCAGATTACCATTCATTAGAATTACGTAAGCATTAGTGAGCAAGTCAAGAATCTATTTATCACCACCGTACACTGATTCTTCGGATTTGGATGCGATTACCGAAGCTATTAAAAGCGGCTGGATAGCTCCTGTAGGGCCACAGCTCAATCAATTTGAACAGCAGCTCACTTCGCAGTTTGGTTTTTCCAATGTTTTAGGCGTTACATCAGGGACTTCAGCGCTCCATATAGCTATACGGCTTGCAGGTATCCAGCAAGGTGATCAAGTGTTAGTTGGAACCTTTACTTTTATTGCTGTAGCTAATGCGCTCTTGTATGAGAAAGCAGTACCTGTCTTTATAGATAGTGATCAGGATAATTGGAATTTGTGTCCTGAGCTTCTTCGAGACTACTTGGCTTCACATAAGAAGCCCAAGGCAGTAATTGCAACCCATATTTTTGGTATACCGGCAAGGATTGATGAGATCAAGGCCATTTGTGCTGAATATCAAGTGATCCTAATTGAAGATGCCGCTGAAGCATTAGGTAGTAGGTACCAAGACATGGCACTTGGGAGTTTTGGTGAATACGCAGCTTTGTCTTTCAATGGAAACAAAATCATTACCACAAGTGGGGGAGGAGCTTTAATTTGTCAGGAGAATGGATGCCATCAAAGAGCATTGTTTGTTGCTACGCAGGCTAGAGATGATGCCGATCATTTCTCACATTCTGAGATGGGATTCAATTACCGAATGAGCAACCTCTTGGCAGGATTAGGGCTGGGTCAATTGTCTAAGTTTGATTGGATTTTGCAACGCAAATTTGAAATTCATCATGCTTACCGTCAGAAACTTGAAAATGCTGGAGTTAAATTCTATGAAGAGTCGTCCGAACAATACTTCAATCATTGGATTACACCAATTATCATGGATGGAATTCATCCATCGGAGGCATTGCTAAAATTTCAGGAACAAAATATTGAAGTCAGAAGATTTTGGAAGCCATTGCATCTACAACCCCTTTGTTCTCAATTTGATTCGATAGAAGGAGAGGTAGCTAGTGATCTTTTTGATACAGGAATATGTTTGCCTGGTGGAGTAGGAATGACCGAAGAGGATATTGAGCGCGTGTGTTCTGTATTACTGTCTCTTTGATGGTTTGGGTTTTGGCTTAAACATGTCTTTGGATAAGAAGATTTCAAGCTTCAAATTCAAGAAAAGGTAAGCGTCTTTGTTGTTCGACTCTCCACGTGCATTGCCAGCTGTAAGTTGTTCGTAAGCTTCTTCATTGATCACCCCAATTTCATCTTTACGATTACCAAGAAGCTCTGTGGTGGCATCAGGATAAGACTCAGGGAAATTACCAGAAACATCGTCCAGATAATCTGAGAAAGTATATCGATAAGCTATTTCAGTGATGAAGTTTACATTGCTATTCAGCTTCCATTTAAGTCCTGCTGCTGCAGGAATAATCAATGTAAAGCGACTATATTCTTTATCTTCAGTTTTGAGATCGTAGAGTTTAAAGTAGGTTTCCCCCAACTTTGCTTGAGGACTGATGAAAGTTGTTCCTATTCCTAAGGCTAAATAAGGATCCAGACCCCAGCGCTTGTGGTAAACTCCACGATACTTTCTTAAATAGAATACACCTTGAACAGTTGCTTCGTAATTCGTTGATTCAAAAGACAGGTTTCGCTGTTTTGCGAATGAGCTATCTGGAGCATGTTTGTCATGTCCTCGGATGTTGTATCTACTTAATTCCACTCTTGCAGCAAGCTTACTGAGAAGTCTTACCTCAGTGCCAATTGCGTAATTGGATACTTCATTTTGGAAACTACTATTGTGTTTGAGCTCTCCTCTATATGATGCAAATCCTATTCCAGCGTATGCAGAATAATATCGATCGTTCAGAGTAGCGGATAAGAAGTTTTGTGCTAGAACTGTAGTTGCTAGCATTAAAAAGCATACACCAAGAAGTACCTGTTTCATCATCCTTCTCCAAAATAAAGAAATTTTAGCCAATAGTGCATGCTATGTGATGTTTTGAATTGTTGATTCCCACTTCTGAATTATGTATATTTAGATAAATAAGCCAACGTAATGAAACTAATTTTATTTCTATTTGGGACATCCTTTGGGTTGATGTTGCTCAAATTCAATCAATCCTTATCTATTATGTATCCGGGTGCTGGATATTTGGAATTTCTCCAGCTATTTGGAGTGATCCTAATGTGTATTGCCTTACTATCATGGGTAATATGGAGTAGGTACCGCGACATTAAGCTTTTGACACTTCTCAGTAGAGGAACGCTTATCTCTATAAGTGTAGCAGTTACTGTTGTTGGGTTGATTGTTTCCTTTGATGTTAAAACTGAGGAGTTCTTTTACTATTTTCTTCTTTCCGCAGTTGCCGTAGGTGTGAATGCTGTAGAGTTAATCAAGCACATACTCGTGCGTAAAACTTATATGTTGATATTTTCTGTTGGGTTATTTGGTGGGAGCGTTGTTGGTTCGTTTGTGCCATCAATAGCTGCATGGATAATTATAGACATTTGTACCATAGCCTACTGTTATTTGAATCATCGGCATAATGTTCAGATGGCTAAAGTTTAAAAGTTATTGAAGGAAAGATTCTAAGCGGATTGTTCATACGCACAGGCTTGCAGCACAACACCTCACGATTTATAAATTCGAACTTTTCCTTTCTTCAAATCCATTACAAGATATAAAACAAGAAAAGACACCTATTAAGGTAGCTTCTCTTTTGAGGTCCCGTCCCGATAGCTATCGGGAGAATCGAACCGCTGTATTTTTAATTAATGTTAAAACTTTATAAAATAAGAAAAGCCAGCTATTAAGGTGGCTTTTCTTCTGAGGTCCCGTCCCGATAGCTATCGGGAGAGTCGAGCCGCTGTATTTTTAATAAAATCAAAACCGTATAAATCAAGAAAAGCCACCTATTAAGGTAGCTTCTCTTCTGAGGTCCCGAGCGGATTCGAACCGCTGTACAAGGTTTTGCAGACCTTTGCCTAGCCACTCGGCCACAGGACCTGATATTTTCAGATCTTTGCCTATCCGCTAGCTAGCGGACAAAGGACCTGTTGTTTTTGCGAGTGCAAATTAAAGAAATAATAAGGTAAACCGGAAGCATTTTGCTTCCGGTTTTTTGATATTATTCAGAATCTTTTGATTCTTCAGTTTCAGCTGAATCAGCTTCTTCTGCTTTTGGCTCTTCAGCTTTCTTAGCTGGAGCTTTTTTAGCAGGTTTAGCTGCTGCTTCTTCCATCTTCTCTTTAAGAGCAGATAGCGCATCCAAATCACCTAGAGTTGATTTCTCAGACTCATTGTTGATTTTGTTCAAAGTGTTTCCTTTACCTTTTCCACCAGTAGCTGCTTTCTTAGCTGGAGCTGGTTGCTCAGCGCCTTCTTTCCAAGTAGCTGTGTGAGAAAGAAGGATTCTCTTCTCATCTTTAGCGAATTCCATTACTTTGAAGTCCAAAGTTTCGCCTTCTGATGCGTTAGCACCGTCTTCTTTCTGAAGGTTTTTAGTAGAAACTTGTCCTTCGATACCGTAAGGAAGCTCAAGGATAGCACCTCTATCGTTTGTAGAGATTACAGTACACTTATGAACAGATCCTCTTGTGAATACTGTTTCGAAAGTATCCCATGGGTTCTCTTCAAGGTGCTTATGGCTAAGAGCCAATCTTCTGTTATCTACATCAAGTTCCATCACCACTACTTCTAGGTTTTCACCTACTTTCACGAATTCAGATGGATGCTTGATCTTCTTAGTCCAGCTAAGATCAGATACGTGTACCAAACCGTCGATACCTTCTTCAAGCTCGATGAACAATCCGAAGTTTGTCAAGTTTCTCACGATACCTGAATGCTTGGTTCCAACAGCGTATTTAGTCAATACGTCTTGTTTAGTCCAAGGATCTTCAGTCAATTGCTTGATACCTAGAGACATTTTTCTTTCATCTCTATCGATAGTCAATACAACTGCCTCAAGCTCGTCTCCAACGCTGATGAAATCTTGTGGATTTCTCAAGTGCTGAGACCAAGACATTTCAGAAACGTGGATCAAACCTTCAACGCCAGGGATGATTTCAAGGAATGCACCGTAATCTGCTACGTTTACGATTTTACCTTTAACTTTCGATCCTACATCTAGGTCTTTATCCAACGAATCCCAAGGATGAGCAGTCAATTGCTTCATACCCAAAGAGATTCTTCTCTTATCATCATCAAAGTCAAGAACTACCACGTTAACTTTCTCGTCAAGTGAAAGAACTTCTTCTGGATGATTGATACGTCCCCAGGAAATATCTGTAATGTGTAGTAGACCATCCACACCACCAAGGTCGATGAATACACCGAAGTTGGTCATGTTCTTGATCACACCTTCTAGTACCTGACCTTTTTCAAGGTTCTCAAGGATTTGAGCTTTTTGTTTCTCGATATCCTTCTCGATCAATACTTTGTGTGATACTACTACGTTATCATTAGTGTAGTTGATTTTCACAACTTTCACTTCCATTTTCTTACCAACAAACACATCAAAGTCTCTGATTGGCTTCACGTCGATTTGTGAACCTGGAAGGAACGCCTCTACACCATAAATATCTACGATAAGACCACCTTTTGTTCTTCTCTTAACCATACCGTCGATAACAAGGTCTTCATCCAATGCTTTTTGGATGTTTTCCCATGCCTTAACGATTTTAGCTTTTCTTCTAGATAGAACTAGTTGGCCATTAGCATTTTCTTGCTCTTCAACGTAAACGTCTACTGTATCTCCAGTCTTAAGACCTTCGATATCTCTGAATTCAGAAAGAGAAACCAATCCATCAGATTTGAATCCGATGTTAACGATAACATCTCTGTCGGTGATACCTACTACAGTACCTGACATTACTTCTTTCTCTGTGATTTGGTTCAATGTAGCCTCATAAAGAGCCTCCATTTTCTTACGATCTGCCTCAGAGTACTCTTCTCCAAAACCATCATCCTGAGCGGTATCCCAAACGTCAGTTACAGGTTGTGCTATAGGAGCAGCTACTTCTGGAGTTTTTGCTTCTTCAGTAAAAGGAACTTCTTTGTCAGCTTTCACTTCAGGAGCTTGAGCTTCAGCGTTTTCAGCTTGGTTTTGAAGCTCTTCTTTGTTTTCTTCTGCCATAATAAAAATGACTCTAATTACACTTTTATCACTCGAGTCGGGGTGATAAAGGTTTGGTTTAAAAAACATTTCAGCTTTGTAGCTAAAAAGCCATTCACTCGAATGGAGGCGCAAAGCTAAAGCATTTAACTAAAAAAGAGTAATTTCGATCCAATATCTTCAACCGAGACAGGTAAACAATTATGACTAGCAAAAATATTCTTCCTTTATTACTTATCCTTCTGATTATCAGTTGTCAACCAAAACAAGATCCTGTGGATACTATTTTGGTAAATGCTAAGGTGTACACGGCAAATGATGCTCAGCCAACAGCTGAAGCAGTGGCAGTTAAAGATGGCAAAATTGTAAGGGTTGGAAGCCTGGATGAAGTTTTGGCTTTCCAGGGGGATAGTACAGAAGTTTTAGATTTGAAAGGGCACTTTATTTATCCTGGGTTTATCGAAGGGCATGCGCACATTATGGGAGTAGGTGCAAATCTGGTTAATGTGGACCTTATGGGAGCACAGAGCTATTCTGAAGTGGTGGACATGGTGAAGAAAAGAGCGGAAGAAACTCCTGAGGGAACATGGATAATTGGACGTGGATGGCATCAGGATAAATGGCGCGAAACGCCAGAGACGATATTTAAGGGGTTTCCTACTCATCATGAGCTAAGTGAAGCAGTTCCTAATCATCCGGTTTATTTGAGTCATGCTAGTGGTCATGCTAGTCTAGTAAATGCCAAAGCATTAGAATTAGCAGGAATAAATAAAGATACTCCTGATCCTAATGGAGGAGAAGTGTTTAAAGATGTAACTGGTCAACCTACAGGTTTGCTTAATGAAACAGCAAGTAGGTTGGTTGCTGAAAAAATTCCTGAAGAGACTAAAGAATTGAAAGCTCGCAAATTACAGTTGGCTATTGATGAGTGTTTGAAAAATGGTATTGTGGGGTTGCATCAGGCAGGTTCAAGAGCAGATGATATAGCAGTGTTCGAAGAGTTCGCTGCTGAGGAAGAATTGAAGATCAGATTGCATGTGATGCTTTCTGGAATGGATACCACGCTATTGAAAACCTATTATGCAAAAGGCCCACAGATTGGATTGTACGACAATCACTTGAACATCCGTTCCATAAAGTTATATGCCGATGGAGCTTTAGGTTCACGGGGCGCCTGGTTACTTGAGGAATACAGTGATGCTCACGGTGTGCATGGGCATAATGTCACTCCTATGGAAGATATAGAAGAGGTAGTTTTTGATGGATTAGCGAACGGATTCCAAATGTGTACACATGCCATTGGCGACAGAGCTAATAGAGAGGTTTTGGATATCTATGAAAGAGCTTTTAGCAAATACCCTGAGCAAGCCAAAGACTCCAGGTTTAGAATTGAGCACGCTCAACACATACATCCAGAAGACATTCCTCGATTTGCAAAATTAGGCGTTCTGCCTGCCATGCAGGCCATTCACATGTCATCCGATAGGTCTTGGGCTATTGACCGATTAGGTAAGGAACGAATAGAAAATGGAGCCTATATGTGGAGTGAATTAATTGATAATGGTTCGAAAATCGTCAATGGAACGGATGCTCCTGTAGAGCCAGTAAGTGCATTAGCCAGTTTTTATGCTTCCGTTAGTAGGAAGACATTAAAAGGAAATCCTGAAGGAGGTTATGAACCAACTCAAAAAATGACTCGAGAAGAAGCTTTGAAATCCTACACGATTTGGCCGGCTTATGGAGCCTTCATGGAGGATGTAACTGGTTCAATTGAGGAAGGAAAACTAGCTGATTTTACAGTGCTGGACACCGATATTATGACCGTTGCTGATGAGGAGATTTTAAAGGCTAAAGTAAAGATGACCATCATCGATGGCAAAATCGTCTTCGAGAATTAATTAAGGATTATAATCCGTACGTTTGCACTTCATCCAATCGACCAGAAGTTGTTAGTAGAAGAGAACTTTTCCCTAAAGCCGCATAATACCTTCGGAATAGATGTGATCGCCGACTTAAAGGCATCCATCCGACAAGTGGAGGATTTGTCTGACTTGTTCAAATCAGACAAGTACAAGTCCATCAAGAAAATGATTCTTGGTGGAGGGTCTAATGTGCTGTTTACCAGAAATTTTCTAGGGATGGTATTGAAGATGGAAATTTCTGGCATTGATATAGTTGAGGATGCTGAAGATTCTGTACTGGTATCTTTTGGAGCAGGAGAGAACTGGCATCAATGTGTTCTTTGGGCAGTGGAAAACAACTATGGAGGTATAGAAAATCTCTCTTTAATACCAGGAACCATAGGTGCTGCCCCTATGCAAAATATTGGTGCTTATGGTGTTGAAGTGAAAGAAGTGTTTCATTCACTAGAAGCATATGAGGTAAAGACAGGAAAGATTGTTCGCTTCTTCAATGAAGATTGCAAGTTTGGATATCGGTATTCAGTATTCAAAGGCCCACAACGCGATAAGTATATTATCACCAAGGTCAATCTTCGGTTGTCCAAGAAGCCGGTTTATAACATTTCCTACGGTGCTATTAAAGAAACATTGGATGAAATGGGAGTAGAGGAACTTTCTCTAAAAGCAATTAGTCAGGCTGTTATCAATATTCGCCAATCCAAACTTCCTGATCCGGCACAAATTGGGAATGCTGGATCCTTTTTTAAGAATCCTGTTGTGGAGAATTCTTATTTTGATTCACTAAGAGCTGCCTTTGAAGAAATTCCTGGTTATCGATTGGATGAGGAGTATACTAAGGTACCGGCAGCATGGTTGATTGACCAGTGCGGATGGAAAGGCAAACGTAAGGGCAATATTGGAGTGCATGACAAGCAAGCTCTAGTCCTGGTCAATCATGGCGGAGGCAAAGGGAAGGATCTGGTAGATCTATCTGAGGAGATTCAAAAATCGGTACAGGGGACTTTTGGTATTCAGCTGGAAACCGAAGTGAATATTATTTAACTCTATAAGTAACACCTAGTTTTATTCCTCCTTCAGAGACTCTTTCTGGATAATTTTCGTTAGAGATGCTCAATAGAGAATGTATTGAAGTATACGGATTTGCTTGAATGCCCAGGCCAAACTTAAAGTCGTATTTCAATCCAATTCCAAGGTTCAATCCAATTCCATTTTGATCAGCAATATTCCCAGATTTTCCAACTGTGGTATCAAGAAAAACACCCGAATTGATAAATAAGTACTTAGCAAAGGAAACCCTCATCGTAACAGGAATTACAACTATATCACAAGATACTGGTTTACCGGTATCATCAAGGTTAGGTGGAAGGTTGGGATGCATAGTGAGCTCATGATGACGATAGCCAATTCCTGTCTCCAGAGATAGTACTCGATTAATTGGATGAACAAAGTCAAATTGATAACCATAAAAACTACTACCTGAATAAGATGCAGCTCCAGCAAGGGCGCTCAGATGAAATGCATCATTATCACCAAATCCATGATATGAAAATCCAATTTGGTTGTATAAAGAGTCTGATTGTGCATTGCAATAAAATGCGCTGATAACAGTAATTATGAAAAGGTTTAGTTTCTTCATGAGAATAGGTTAGGCTCAAGTACGCTATAGAGACACGGGAGTATTGATGAAATATGTAATTGTCTTTATTAACACTTTTTAACATGATAAGGGACTTGAAAAAGTATGTGACGAATGTTATAATTGCGGTCTATTTTTTCTAATAGAATTCTCACTTAATTAGTTGATTATCAGTTTAATCTAAAAGAAAGCAATGTCAATAGTTGTAGAGAACCTTACTAAGAAGTATGGTGAGCAAAAAGCAGTTAACGACATATCATTTGAGATTAAGACCGGAGAGGTAGTAGGATTTCTTGGGCCAAACGGTGCAGGAAAGAGTACGACCATGAAAATTATTACCTGCTTTATGGCTCCGAGCTCAGGTGA
>CEPX01415009.1_pt1 | contig 10394 bp, 5 predicted proteins | sample 361361 | NCBI WGS metagenome assembly CEPX01 (sample SAMEA2619974, study PRJEB7988) | marine metagenome | biome: marine biome (ENVO:00000447); feature: mesopelagic zone (ENVO:00000213) & marine oxygen minimum zone (ENVO:01000065); material: "saline water (ENVO:00002010), including plankton...
GCTTCTTTTGAAGACCATCTTTTTATTAAAGAAAAAACAGTAAAATTTTGTAAACAACAAGAACTTAAAAAAGCTATAAGAAAAGTAGAAAATATATTAGAAAAAGGAGAATTTGAAAGTTACGATAAGTGTGAAGAATATATTAGAAAAGCTATTAATATAGGAGAAGTGGATAATGGAAATTTGGAAGTATTTCATAATTTAGAAGAAGTATTAAAAGATGACTACAGACACCCGATTCCTACCGGCATAGACGGTATAGATAATTTATTGAATGGTGGACTAGCAAAAGGTGAATTAGGGGTTATACTTGCCCCTACTGGTGTTGGTAAGACAACTATGTTAACTAGATTTGCTAATTCAGCTTTTAATATGGGATATAATGTATTACAAGTATTTTTTGAGGATAACCCAAAAATCATACAAAGAAAACATTTTACTTGCTGGACAGGAATATCACCAGAAGAATTGAGTAAAAATAAAGAAAAAATCCTACACAAGGCTGATGAGATGAAAAAAAATGGTGGTAGATTAATATTAAAAAAATTAGCTTCAGACGAATTTACCATCACACAAATTAAAAACCAAGCTAGAAAAATAATGTCAGAAGGTATAAATTTAGATATAATAATTTTAGATTATATAGATTGTGTTATACCAGATAGAAATTTTAGTGATGATTGGAAAGGTGAAGGTTCTATAATGAGAAAATATGAAGCTATGTGTCACGAACTAAATTTAGTGGGATGGACCGCAGCACAAGGGAATCGGTCTTCTCTTTCTGCAGAAGTAGTAACCACTGACCAAATGGGTGGTTCTATTAAAAAGGCACAAGTAGGACATGTTATAATTTCAGTAGCAAAAACATTACAACAAAAAGAGTTAGGATTAGCTACAATAGCTATAACTAAATCACGATTAGGCAAGGATGGTGTAATTTTTGAAAATTGTACATTTAATAATGAAACTTTAGATATAGACACACAAACTACACAAACTTTCTTAGGGTTTGAAGAAGAAAAAACAGAAAGAAATAGAAAAAGAGTATTAGATGCTCTAGAAAGAAGAGAAAAAATATTAAATAAATAAAAAATAAAAAATATGGAGATTTCGAATAAAATTTTATCGGACATTACTGTTTATATGAAGTATGCAAAATATATTCCAGAATTGAATAGAAGAGAAACATGGGAAGAATTAGTAACTAGGAATAAAAATATGCACATAAAAAAATACCCTCACCTAAAGGACGAAATTGAGGAAAAGTATAAATTAGTATACGATAAAAAGGTACTACCTTCAATGAGGAGTATGCAATTTGGTGGTAAACCAATTGAAATCTCACCTAATAGAATTTATAATTGTGCATATCTACCTGTTGACCATATTGATTCATTTAACGAAACAATGTTTTTGTTGCTAGGTGGAACAGGAGTAGGGTATTCGGTTCAAAAACATCATGTCGAGAAACTTCCACCTATACAACACCCTTACCCTAAAAGAAAAAGAAGATTTTTAATTGGTGACTCAATAGAAGGTTGGGCAGATTCGATTAAAGTATTAATGAAATCATATATGAATGGTGGAGGAAGTAGAATAGAATTTGACTACACAGATATTAGAGCTAAAGGTGCAAGACTAATCACTTCAGGAGGTAAAGCCCCAGGGCCAAGACCACTAAAAGAATGTTTAGTTAAGATTGAAGGTATATTATTAGAAAAAGAAAATGGTGACCATTTAACAACTTTAGAAGTACATGATATCATTTGTTATATTGCAGACGCAGTATTAGCCGGTGGTATTAGAAGAGCAGCACTTATTAGTTTATTTAGTGCTGATGATAACACAATGATTGCTTGTAAAACAGGTAAATGGTGGGAACTAAACCCACAGAGAGGTAGAGCAAATAATTCTGCTTGTTTAATGAGACATAAAATTACTAAAGAGTTTTTTATGGACTTATGGAAACGAGTAGAGTTATCAGGAGCAGGTGAACCAGGAATTTATCTAAACAATGATAAAGATTGGGGAACAAATCCATGTTGTGAAATTGCTCTTAGACCTTATCAATTCTGTAACTTATGCGAAGTAAACGTCTCGAATATTGAATCACAAGAAGACTTAAACGAAAGAGTTAAAACAGCCGCGTTTATAGGAACGCTTCAAGCAGGGTATACAAATTTTCATTATCTAAGAGAAATATGGCAAGAAACAACTGAAAAAGAAGCTCTAATTGGAGTATCGATGACCGGAATAGGTAGTGGTAAAGTTTTAGGTTATGATATGAAAAAAGCGGCCAGTTTAGTTAAAAGAGAAAATACCAGAGTATCAAAATTATTAGAAATTAATCAAGCAGCAAGATGTACCACAGTAAAACCCGCAGGAACAACTTCATTAACATTAGGAACAAGTTCGGGTATTCATGCATGGCACCATAATTTTTATATTAGAAGACTTAGAGTTGGGAAGAACGAAGCGATATACACATATTTAAAAGTGTATCATCCAGTGTTATTAGAAGATGATTATTTTAGACCACATGATACAGCTGTAATCTCTATACCTCAAAAATCACCAAAAGGCTCTATTTTAAGAACAGAGTCACCATTCCAACTTCTAGAAAGAGTTAAAAAAGTTGCAACAGAATGGGTTAATGCAGGGCATAGAAAAGGTTCAAATTCACATAATGTTTCTGCAACTATTTCATTAAAAGAAAATGAATGGGAGAAGGTTGGAGATTGGATGTGGGAAAATAGAAAATTTTATAACGGACTATCAGTTTTACCTTATGATGGAGGTTCATATATTCAAGCACCTTTTGAAGATATTAAAGAAGAAAAATATAATGAAATGGTAAAATCATTACACGATATTGATTTAACAAAAGTGGTAGAATTAGAAGACAATACTGATTTATCTGGTGAGTTAGCTTGTTCTGGAGGACAATGTGAAATAGATGTAGATTTAAACTCATTGAATGGTAATGGTGTGAAAAAAGAAACCAAAGTTGGCGAAACACAAATTCAATAAAGAAATATTATATCACTTTAATTGTGGTAAATGTAATAAATGGTGGTCAATTGCTGACCACCATTTGTTGTCTAAAGAGAATAAATTAATATGCCCTTATTGTGGCCATAAAGAAGAAGTGGAAGAGGATGATATTTATAAGAGTAATGAAAAAATTAATTAAAAGAATATTAAAAGAAGAAACTTATTGGCGCCCATCCGATGATAAAAAATGGGATTTATTAGATAAGGATGTAAAATATATTGTTGAAAGACTTATTGAACGTCATAAATCTAACTGGGGAAACGACGAATATGCGGTAATATCCGCTATAGAAGAGATTTTGGAAGGGATGTTTCAAAGGGTAGATAGATAATTCAAATAAAAGTATTTATTTAATATGACAATAGCTAGAGAGAGATACGGAATTGCATTTCCATTCCAAGATAGTGATAGTGGTTTATTTTTAAAAACTACCACCACTGTAGCGGAAGAAACTAAAACTGACCTAATACATTTAGTGTTAACTAGGAAAGGCTCAAGATATTTTTTACCAGATTTTGGTACTAGATTATACGAATATATTTTTGAACCGCTAGATAGCACCACATTTCAAGCTATAGACTCAGAATTACGAGATGTGATTAAAAAATATATTCCTAATGTTATTGTAAATGAGATAAAGATACAGAATTTAGAAGACGCAAGAGAAGAAAAAAATGAAATAAAAGCTTCTAACCATCCTTCTATAGCATCGCAAGACAGTACTTTAGACACAAATTTAGATGAAAGAATTTATAGAGTTGCTGGAGACGGTACAGAAGAATATACTGCAAAAATTTTTATAGATTATAGCATAAAAGATGATGTCTTTGGCACTAGAGACTTTATAATTATAAACTTATAATATGGCACAGAAAAAAATAGCTTATACTGAAAGAGACTTTTTAGGGTTAAGAAATGAATTATTACGATTAACTAACATCTATTATCCAGATTTAATTAAAAATTCCAACGACTCATCCATATATTCAGTTTTTTTGGATTTAAATGCTGCGATAGCAGATAATCTTCATTTTAATATAGACAGAACTTTACAAGAAACTGTATTAGATTATGCACAGGAAAGAAGTTCTATATTTAATATAGCTAGAACCTACGGTCTAAAAATACCAGGTAATAGGCCTTCGTTAACTCTATGTGATTTTTCAATAGTAGTACCCGCTAGAGGAGATAAAGAAGATGAACGGTATTTAGGCTTTTTAAGAAGGGGTGCACAACTTAGAGGGGGTGGACAAATATTTGAATTAGCTAATGATTGTGATTTTTCAACACAGTATAATGTGGAGGGGGCTGTTAATAGAACTAAGATACCTAATTATAACGCAAATGGGATAATTCAAAATTATACTATTACAAAAAGAGAAGTAGTAATAAATGGAGTTACTAAAATATTTAAAAAAGAAATTACAGATGTAGATAGTAAACCATTTTTTAAATTATTTTTACCGGAGAGAAATGTACTAGGTGTAAGTGCTATTATACAAAAAGAAGGACTAGGATATACAACCCTACCATCAAATTTAGAATTTATTACAGCAAAAGAAAACAAGTGGTATGAGGTACAAGCTCTAGCAGAAACAGAAATTTTTGAAATAGACCCGTCAACCCCAGCTGATGAACCAGGTATGAAAGTTGGTAAATATGTTAGTACAGATAATAGATTTGTTACAGAATTTACACCAGAAGGATTCTTCTTCTTAACTTTTGGTAGTGGTAATAATAAATCACAAACACTACTAGATGAATTTTCCAAATATGGTATAAATGTTAATCTTAATAAATTTATAAATAACATATCTTTAGGCTCTGCTGTTAGGGGTAATACAACACTCTTTATTCAATATAGAGTAGGGGGTGGTAAAGCATCTAATTTGGGTGCAGGAGCGATAAATTCTCTTGGTGTAATAGATTTTATAGTTTCAGGCCCCGTATCTTCAATCAATAGTACGGTATCTAATAGCTTAGAAGTCACCAATGTAACTTCTGCAATTGGTGGTGATGACCAAATGTCTACTGAAGAAGTTAGAAATTATGTTACTTTTAATTTTGCTGCACAAAATAGAGCTGTAACTATAAATGATTATATTGCTAGAATAAGAACAATGCCAGCTCATTTTGGTGCTGCGGCAAAAGTTGGTGTTACAGAAATAGAAAATAAAGTAAAAATTAGTTTATTGTCATATTCTTCAGATGGGGCCTTAACATCTAGTGTAAGTTCTACTTTAAAAAATAATATAGCTGAATATCTGTCTAATTATAGGATGTTAAATGATTATATAGAAATATCTTCTGCTAATGTTATAGATATTAGTTTAGATGTAGATATTGTAATTACTACAGATGCAAATCAAGGACAGATAGTAAGTAATGTAATAGAAAAAGTTAAAGACTTTTTTCACATAGACTCCAATGAGTTAGGGGAAACTATTAGTTTGAGTATGTTATATGGTAAAATTTCTGAACAACCAGGAGTATTAAATGTTATAGATGTTAGAGTCTATAATGAAGTCGGCGGAACATATTCTAATTCACAAATAAGTCAAAGTTTTATGGCCACCTCACCGACTAACCCAAACAATAATAGAATAGGGGTTATTGACCAAACCATATTCTTTTTACCAGATGAGATGCCACAAATTAGATATCCAGATATTGATATACGAGTAAGAGTAAAACAAATCAATCGACCAAACTTCTCATAATTATTTACATAATTTAGTGTTGAGCGTATCTTTGATTTTACAATAAGGAGTATTTATCATATAAACATATCACATGCTAAAAAAATTAAGAATAAGAACCGAGATAGGTGTAGATAAAGAAGTTACTTTTGATTTAAACCAAGAGTTCGACTTACTCGAGATTTTAAGCTTACATCTACACCAGACTGATATATACCCAAGAGACTGTTCTGAATTTGGTGTTATTGCTGGTAGAGTTTTAGTAAATGGAGGGTTTGGTCTACCAAATGCTAAAATTTCTGTATTTATTCCTTTAAGTGAAAATGATGAAGAGAATGAGGTTATAAAAAAATTATATCCTTATAAGACACAAAATTATAGAAATGAAGATGGGTATAGATATAATTTACTTCCATCTTCCCCTAGCTATACAGGACATCTATCCACTGGAAGCTTTCCCGATATAGATGACGTACTTCTAAAACAAGAAGTTTCTTATGTTTATAACAAATATTATAAATTTACAGTTAAAACAAATGATGCTGGTGACTTTATGATTTATGGGGTTCCTTTAGGTGAACAATCTTTAATTATGAATGTAGATTTATCAGATATTGGTTGTTTTTCTATGGTACCAGAAGATTTTAAACTACAAGGATTTCCTGAAAGTGATTTTAATGGGGCTAGCTTTAAAACAGGTTCTAATGTAGATGCTTTACCACAAATTGTAATGATGTCAACATCCGTAGACGTAAAACCTTTATGGGGGGATGAGGAATCTGGTTGTGGTGCAGCAATTACAAGAGCAGATTTTGATTTAAGAGAAGCAGGTAAAATAGAAATAAGACCTACAGCTGTTTTTATGGGGTCTATGGCTAGTGATACTGAAAAAAATTCCGTAAACAGAAAATGTAAACCTAAAAGACATATGGGAGACCTATGTAGTCTAGCTCCCACACCCGGAACAATAGAGTCAATAAGATTTACACCTTTTTGGAAACAACAAGCTAGACCAGCTGATTTTGTTCAAGACCCAGGCAAGATAGAAGAAGTGCCCGTTTTAGAAAGATATGATATTGATGGTGGGTTTACTATAGATAGTAACGGTGCTTGGCTAATTAACGTGCCTATGAATTTAGAGTATGTTGTAACCAATGAGTTTGGAGAACGAGAAATATCCCAAGACCCAACAGTAGGGATACCAACTAAAGGAAAGTATAGATTTAGAATAAAACCATTAGAAACAACAGGAAGTGCTAGACAAAGAAAACGAGCAGCGTTTTTAGTTCCACAAATAAAAGAATATTATAGCCCACAACAAGTAGAAATTTTTGGGATTTCGATGAATAAAGATGTAGTAAATACAAAAACATATAATTTTACTACTGATTATATGGGCGGCTATCCAGAACCTGCCATTAATATGGGTGAAATAATTGCTTGTAAAGATATGTTTTATGAGTTTAATTATGGTAGAGCTTACGCGGTATCTCAATTTCACAACCATTGGAAAGCTAAACCTAAAGATGCATTTATAGGCATAAAAGAAGTAGTGCCTAGAGAAGCAGATGACTGTGGTGGTGAGGCAACTAAATTTCCCATTAATTCAGCAACTAAAAATGTAAATTTTTATATAGTATTTAATCAGTTCTTTACAAGAATGTTACAATATCTATGGACAGCTGTATATTGGATAATGGTGTTCGTATGCACCCTAGTTGAAGCCCTTGGAATAATATTTGAGTTTATAGAATGGATAATTTTACTTATTTGGTGCATACCTTGTAAAGTTTTATGTAACTTTTTCAGAAAAATTAAATGCAGCACCTGCTGTCAGTTTGACGCATGGGACCCTTTCAGTTGTGAAGATGTATTTGGATGTCTACACTTAAGAGTCACCAAATATCCCGAATGTGATAAATGTGGTTGTTATAAAAATACAGGCGGTTGTCTTTCAGACTGTCATGGTAATTGTGATGATGAAGGTGATGATGATGATGATTATGTTGATTGTACTGGACCTACTGTTCAAGCGATGAACCTAGAAGATGGTTGTTATAACATACAATGGGATAACATTTTTAAAGCAATTGGAAGCATGTTTAGTCAAGATGATACAACTCCTGTTACACAAATTGCTGATTGGAGAAAAAGAGAAAATCTTTTTAGGTCTATGTGTGACGGTCTAATGAATTATTTTTGGAGTAATAACTGGGTTACTGGCTTTTTATACGCTTTCCAGTTTAAAGCCAAAATAAAACCTGATAGTGATGAAGAAACCGGATTTAAAGTAAAATCGTGTAAGTCTTTAGTAGTGTTTCATGCACTTTCACGAAATTTTTATTATAGATGTACACCATATGTTTATGACCCAGCCACAAATAGTGGATATTTTAGAGGAGCGGCTGGATACGACGCTCGTCAATTTTCATGGATAGACATATTTAACCCTGTTGGGGTAATAAAAATGTTAAACGATATAACGACTGTTAACCTTGCAGAAGGAGGTAATAGAACTAATATCTTAGCACCAACGACAATAATGGATTTAGGTCCACTAATAGAAAACATAAGTGAGATTTGTTCTGAGACTGGTGGTGCAGCTGAAGGATGTTCTATAGCAAATGATTTAGGTAGTACAACTTTTAGTGACCCTGGAGAGTTTATGTTTGACGCTATAAATGAAATAGTTACTGCCAATAACTCAATGTTTAACCTTATAAATCTAAGAACACCATTTAGAAGAAATGAAAACAGCACATCAATGTATGATGGTAAAAGAAGAGAACTTAATGGCGGTTTAGCTACTATAGTTTCACAACTTAACGAGGTAGGGACTGAAGAATATTCTAGACCAGATGATACTAGTATCGCCTTATTTGCTCATGATTTAACATATCTTCCATATGGCGGAACAAATAATAATCCAGCAGGAATGGGGAATTGGACTGCTGATAATTTAGGATGGGACTACTCACCACCCGGAGAATGTACCCCAAATGGTGGTTGGGCTAATGTGTGGTCATCTACACCACCCCCACCTCTATTTCCTCCTCCTACAGCGGCCTGGAATAATGCATGGATAGGGCCAGATGGAGAAAATTTAGCATATTGGCAAGATAGGTCAATATGTTGTCCGTATATTGGTAGTAATGACGCCGTTCAATTAACCGTAGGACTAACAACAGCAACAACATCAAACCAATCAGGAGCAGACATAAGAGATTGTTTAAATAGATACCTATCAAACACCTCTCAGTGGGTGCCATTTTTTTATTGGGATAAAAAAGCTCCTGGGTATGGTGCAAGTGATAGGGATGAAAGCTCTGATTTTGCAACAGCACAATTTGATATCGTAGAATCAAATTTCCAGAATAGGGATGCTTGGGTAACTCAGAATGGGAGCACCTTTATACCAACAACACCTATAACTAGCAACCAAACCCAATCTAAAGTTGCGTTAGGAACGGGCTATCATTTTTATTTTGGATTAAAACCAGGCGCTACAGCTTACGATATATTTTTTAAGAAATATGTACCATTAAATCAAGAAGAGGAAGGATATTATATATAATGAGAAATAATGAAATACTTCGAATAGTTAGAGGCTCCCAAAAATATATTGGAGCCCAAGACAAAGACTTAATGTTACCTTATACTTTAGAGTCTAAAACTAAGACTTTAATTGAAGGTGATAGAAATTTAGTTTTAAATCTTCAAGACCAATATATTAGAGAAAGAGAAGAAAGTTACACATACAGGTTATATGGAAAAATAAATCCTTTAGTTAGTAATTTACTTAGTGGTTGTAGTTATGAATTGAATACATTTATAGAAAATAGTTTGTATTATGCCCCTATACCTGCATCATCTGCTGAAACGTTAGCCTGTGGTTATCCAGCTATGGATTTTTTTGGATTTATACCCCCCACAGCATTAACATCTAGTCATAACTACAGTGAGATAAATGCATATCAAGATAATTGGGTTATATACGAATCCTATATTAAAAGTAGTGACAGCCTTCAACCAATGGAGCATCGTGTTATCAGTGCAGAAACTGGAACAGGTGATTCATATAATGTATTAGGTGTTTTTTTTGATTCAGGTGACGGTATTCCATTTTATTGTAAAAATATAACTATACAAGGAAAGAGCGCTGTTCAGTTTATTTGTCCAGTAGAACACGGTTTATCTGAAAATGAATACATTGTATTACAAACAGGCACAACCGTAGGGCCTATAGGTGCTACAAATCAGGTAACTACATTAAACAACTCAACTCAGTTACCAATTTTTTCTTTTGGTGATGAATTTGCAAATACAGAAGGTAAAATTTTTAATATATTATTACAAGATTCCACACAAACTATAAATGAGTATGATATGGGGGTATTTAAAAGACTTATAGACCCTAATAATATAAATGAAACCTTATCTACTTATTATGTGCATTCTCATGAATTACTAACTAAACCTAGTAGTTATAATTTAGACACAACAGGCTTTGAGTTAGGTATATATTCCAGAAAACAGAAAAATTTTCCAGCTAGAATATCACCACCAAACGGGAGAGAACATATAGTTGTTAGAGAACAATTTCCATCTTATTTATGGAATTTTAATAACGATTTAGATGT
>CEPX01179759.1_pt1 | contig 10389 bp, 12 predicted proteins | sample 361361 | NCBI WGS metagenome assembly CEPX01 (sample SAMEA2619974, study PRJEB7988) | marine metagenome | biome: marine biome (ENVO:00000447); feature: mesopelagic zone (ENVO:00000213) & marine oxygen minimum zone (ENVO:01000065); material: "saline water (ENVO:00002010), including plankton...
CTTCCATATGTCGGTGAGTTGGGATTTGGTTTTGATGATAGATTGGTCTAATACCATATAAGATACTGAACCAACATCTTCTACCGCATTTATGTAAGGAATAACATCGTATCCTTGTTTTATTAGTTCTTTCCTTTTAGATTCTAAATGTTGGAAAGTATACAACTTTGTCCTATCGGTAGGATTTCTTTCATCTAACATCTTACCTTTTGGCTTATAGGGTTTCTTAAAATCAAGAATTACTTCAGAAATATTCTTCTCTAATGGCTTACCCTTAGCATCAACATTTGCTTTTATTCTATCTTCTGCGGCCTTTTTAGTTCCAAAGTGTAATCCCTTATAAGATTTCAATTTCGTTGGTATTCCACCTATACCTGAATGATAAACTACTGGTTTACTCTCCACAAACTCCTCCGCACTCTTATACTTCTTAGCTTCTTCTATGAGGGGGTCTGTTTTTGGGGCTACAGGGGGTGTAGGAGCTGTGTATGGTTTTGGTTCTTTAAGTGTAAATTCAGTTCTTTTGGGGGTTGTGCCATCAACCATCTTAGATACTCCCATTCCTAATCCACCCATTCCGGCAATTGCTAGAAATTCAGTTTGTAATCGTTCCATTCCTTCTTTTGTGAGAGGATGTTTATAATCTCTTTTTTCTAACCAAGATTGGATAGGTTCGCCTATTTCTTCTTCAAAGACTTCTTCTATTACTCCATCCCATTTTGCTTTCTTTGCCATTTTGGAGAATAGGTTTGGTTTTACTCCTTTCAATTTTAGCCATTTGCTTAGAAAGGATTTTTTTAACAGTTTGCCTGTCTTTCCTAAAAACTTACCTGCAAATCTACCGGCATATTCTGTTGTGTATTCGGTTGCGGCTTGTCCAGCCCCTCTTAATATGGCTTCACCGATAGACATATCTTTGTCTAGTTCATCACTTGCTTTTTGAAATTCAGGGTGTTTAAGGGTTTCAACGTCTTCTTTTAATAGGCTTGTGGCTCTCTCTGCTACGAAAGGCACGTTAGATATACCTTGTACGGAGGCTCCTACTGTTCCTGCTACTACTGTGGATAATCTTCTTTCTAGGGCTTTTCTTATGGTTGGATATACTGCTTTCTGTGCTCCTTGTTTAACTGGGCCAGTCATCATAAACTCAGCTATGAAAGTCGGCATTTGAGCCATTGTAGTGCCTACGTTGTATCCTATGTTTCCCTTTTCTAGTCCTTGTGCTTGGTACATTCTTAAAAGACTTTTTTCATAAGGGTTTAGTTTTTCTTTTCTTTCTGCTTTCTTTGCCACTCCCATAGCCTCGGTCATTTTGCTTACTTTAGATATATTTCCTAAAAGGGGTACAAGTTCTTCTGGTTTTTTTAAACTATCTGTTATTCCTCTGCTTAATTCGCTCCAAAATTTAGGGTCTTCTTCGTCTGCTACTCTTTTGTATATGTCTAGGGTTCTTTTTATATTGGCTCTTTCTTTCTTCCACCTTCTCGTAGCAACCATCATGTCTTCCATTGGGTGACGCTGAGTTACTCCTGTTTCGTCATATTCTTTTTGTAACTTTGCTAACTTTGCTATTTCTTTTTTTGCTATATCTTTTATATCTTTTTCGGCTATTTGTTCTCTTGCTGGTGGAAATGGATTATCGCTAATGCTTGGAAATGGATTATCGCTAATGCTTGGAAAAGGGTTGTCTTGTGGTATCTCATCTGCATAGGCTTTAGGCATTATTAAGTCCATCAAGGATGATGTTTTATCTCTCATGTCATATTTGTCTAAACTTTTAAGAAACTCCTCTTCTGTGCCTTCTCCTTCTTTGGTGTTATAAAAATCCTTCCATTGTTTTGCTCTTGCGGGTTGGTTGTCTGAGGCTTTAAATTGACGGGATCCATCAGGAATTTTATCATTCCAGCTATATTTCATTGCACCTACTAGAATATTTGTTTTAAGGTCGTTTCTGTCTAGCTTACCATCTTTTATTTTGGCTCCTAATGCTTTGAACATAGGCAATATCTTAGGCTCTTGTTCAAAATTTTCGTAAGTAATATCATCTACTTGCATAGGGTTTGATGGATCAAGCTCTCCATAGTGGGTTTCGTGGGCAGCGGTTTCCTTCATTAGAGATCGGAAATTGTTATCCCCTCTCCAACCAAAGTCCACGACTTCATCGATAGTAGAGTCTATTGATTCTCTGGTGGGTGTTTCTCTAACTATATCAGGAAAAGGATTATCTATCAAATTACTCATTAAATGCTTCCTTAAATAGTTCAGGGTCGTAATCTTTGTCTATCAATAGTTTTTTGATTTCTTCTTTTGTTCTCTTTTTTAATTCCCCTTGGATTATACCAACTACTGTGTCTGTTGTTCCTACTCCGTAATTGGATACCGCTTCTTCGAATTTCTTTGGTTTTTGTCTGTAAAAATTTGAGTCGTGTTTGTACTGTGCTATTCCCGGGTTTTCACTTGGTAGAGTAGCGATAAAGTCCATGATTTCTTCATCTTCTTGGTAGTTAAGGTAACCTTGTGTTAATAGGTAATCTGATGCACTTTCTTGGGTTTCTGGGATGTCTACTCCTTCTTCATCTTTGATTGGTACTTGGATGTTGCCTAAGATTTGATTTCTCTTGTAATCACTAAGCCCGGACTTTTTCCATACTCCACTCTTCTTTTTCAAACCTAAAAACTCTTCTTCAAAATCAACCTCTTTCTGAGTTAAGGGCATTTGTCTGGCTCTTTTAGCCTCTATCCTATCAAAGATCTGTTCCTTAACACTTGGGGAATAGGTTTCTAAAAGACCTTTCTTACCGTACCTTACTTTTGGCGGGGGAGTAGTAGTTACGTCAAAGGGATCCTTTACTGTAGTCTTTGCCGCGGCTGGTCCTTGGCCTCCGGGATAAGGCTGTCCTCCTGGTAATGCGTTTCTCCCTTCAAGACCAGTCCCTGCTGGATCATCTAATGTTTCTAAAACCGATCCACCTGCCTGTTGTTGTTTGTAAAGTTCCTTCAACTGTGCTTGCTGGAGTTCTTGTAATTGAAGTTTACGAAACCACTTTTGTTTTGCTGTTATTTTACTAGAAAGCAGTTTCCCCAACATCTTTGCTTTTTCGTTTTCGGAAGCAGCAAATAGATCTCCAGCGTATTTGACTCCTTTCGTAGCTATTCCATAATCAAATTTTGCCATACTCGCCTCCTCTTAACTAAAGCCTAGATTCCTATTAGATAACATTCGCTCGTACCAATCTCTATTTTGCCGACTTTGCAATGCACTTCCAATAGAGCTTCCTATTGTTGACACTAATTCTCCTGGTCCGCTTCCTCCACCTGCCCCGCCTGTAGAGGTAACAAAAGATGGTTTTCTACGAGATAGCTGATTGATGTTCTGTAACCAGTTAAGTCTAGCCCTTTCACCAAATTGAGCCTCTTGTACTGCCTGCTCTTGGGCTGTGTCTTTTATCAGACCAGCTTCTTCTGCCCCCATCCTACCTATTAAACTTTCTCTTGCCGGGCTATCAGCTACATTCCTGGCTGATGTTGATGATTTTACTTTATCTATGATCCCTGGGCTGGTAGGGCTTCCCCAAAAATACTGCTGTATCTTACCTTTGGCTCTATCCCAAATATCTCCCCAATCAGGAGCTATCCCGCCATAACCGGGCTGTTGTCCAAATTCCTGGAGGCGTTGCCACCAAGCCTGTCTAGCACCTGTAGCTTCTGGGTAATCTGGGAGTTGTTCATAGTCCAATCCGCTATCATCGTCTCCTCCACCAAGAAGACCCCCTAAAATTCCTCCTCCAGCACTTATAGCGGCCGGAAGCCACCAAGCTGAAGAAGCTCCTGCAGCAGCACCACCCCCAGCTAAAGAGGCAGCCATTGGGCCAATCAGCGGGAGAATACCCTTATGAAACCTACTTAAATTATTTCTTGTTCTCCAAATCATATTTATTCCTCCTCAATTTTTCCTTCTGATATAAGCTCTGCTTCTGCTTTATCACGATTGTTTTTTTTCATTCTTTTCTTTATTAACTCTTCTCTTCTTTTCTGTTTATTAATCTGGGCTGCTTTTACCGTATTGGTTGTAACACCCTCGCCTTGTTCTCCTTCCCAAGCGTCTCGGTTATTTCTATCAGGCAACCCGCTCTTATTCATAATATCATAAGGCAATCCTTCGAGATCCGTCCCGGCAACCGATTCTGAATATATCCTTTGGAGAAATTGATTTATTGATTCGCCAGCGTGTTGGGCTTCTTTTAATGGATGGATAACGCTCACTGTTTTATCCGGCTTATAGACAACGATAACCTTACTAATCCCAGCACCAAATACTAAATTAGTAGATATTAATAAACTAGCAATTAAAAATATTTTCATAATCCCTCCTTATCATTGATCTCCTATTGCTATAACCGTTATAACACTATTATCATTTTTATTTCCCGCATCAGTAAACGAATTTACATTCACTGAACCAGCTGCCATGGGAGAACTGGTATCAAAACAGAGAAAGGCACTAACCCCATTCATCCCCGCAACTGCATAGTTAGCATTGGCAAAATCTGTGTCCCAAATGATGGTATAATCCCCGGTGCCATTATCAGTTATAGAACTAACATTATAATTGTCACTAATTGAAATCGTCCCCGTTCCGTCAAAATTTATCCAGCCCTTAATACGGGCATCCTGGTTTAAATCCGTACTATCGTTTGTTATCTGCTCAATATCCCCTGATCCATTGTTATAAAAAGACCCCAGCTTTGCATAATTAGTTTTCCCAGAAGGAGCAGAGCTTGAAGTTGAAATAGTTACGTCAAAATCAGAGTCAGTCACTGTTTCTTGAAAACCCCAAACGTAATAAGTGGTTGAATTAGCCTCCGCTCCAGTATCTATATCAGCCCAAGTGACAGTTACACTAGACGTATTCTGCTGGTAAAGCATCACTGAGCCGTCTGAATTTTGAAGGGTTAATTCCCCAGCCGTTACAGTTAGAGTAGCAGCAGAAAGATATTCTACCCTACAACTTCTTTTGTAATTAGATAAAAGCCTTTCTGCGGGATCAGTGATATTCTGAAAAGACGCAGCGTCTATATCAGAGATATTTGTCGACCCAATTATGCTATCGGCCCCAGTACCCGCTCTCCATTGGTTCGCTCCCATTACTGGGATAACTAGCATTAACGATAAAAGTAATGTCCATAATTTTTTCATAATCCCTCCTTTACGGTACTTCTTGTATAACTGACCAAGCAACTTTTACATCAGAGGCTATCCCCCCACCAGAGTTTGTCTGTCTAAGTTTAAACCTGGCATATAAATGCCCACTACCGTCACAATATAAAAACATAGCTATTCCTGTTATTGAGCTTGTACCGTCCACTCCTGCAACCCATTGCTCAGTTGACGTAGCGCAAGCTGCATAAAAATTAACGCCTATGGCTAACCTAGATGTTCCTCCTATCCCAGCATTAGCGTGAATCGGTGTGTGGTCTTCTAACGGATGCGCACCAGTAATATCACTTGACTCAAATACGTTAGGATTCCCAGTCGATGATACACTAGCAACCCCGAACACTCCTTCCCAAACTCCAGTAACGTGGACCTTCTTCCCATTCCAATCCTGGCTATTATTTAGTAACACATCCCCTTCTGACCAAGTATTAATAACCGCAGTAAACTCAGTAAGACTATCAGCTACAGACCCAATAACATAAGACCCAGCATAGCCAGTAGTAGTCGCTACTGTAATATCTTCGTCCCCACCGTCTCCAGTTTCTGTAAGAGTAATCCCTGTTCCTGCAACTAATTTATTTAAAAGGTAATCCCCTGTTGTATCATCAGATGAAACTTTTACTTTAAATTCCCCTGATTCTAAAGTATCAATATCATCAGAATTAACTTCTATTGACTCTTCATTGGTTGTCGTTTTCCTTAATTCTTCATTTAAAATAGGCAGATCTCTCTCTTCAAAACCCGTAATGATTTCCTGGCCAACTAAGGGCATTGAAAACAAAAGAAAAATAATTAATAACTTATACATAAGGCTCCGTTGAAAAGACTACTATTATTTGCTTTATAGTAATATCATTCAAACTTGATTCCAATATATTCAATTTAAACTTCTCTCCTCTGAATTTCCCGGTTGTAAATCTTTCTGTATAGTATTCTGGATTCTCTCCTAGATCTATAGTAAACACGTCTGTATCACCTTCAAAATTCTCCCAAGTCAAAATTAAGAATCCTGTTTCCGCAGGGCTGTCTAAATACACAAATATAGTCTCTAAGGTCTTATCCTGGGCTGGTTTGTTAAAATCCATCCACCCTGAAGTCCAATTTAAAGCTACGGCCGTCTCTGAAGAAGCTCCCTCTTTATTATAAAGTAATTTGACTACATAATCGCTGCTCTTAAACAATGTCGGAGTGTAAGTAATTGTATCGGTAGTCGTATATATTTTATACTGAACAATAGTCCCGGCAGTAGCAGCTGAAACATCAGACCCAGTTGGATCAGTATAAACAGTTGACCAAGTTGCGGCTAAACAATCTGTAGTAGTAGGGCCGGATCTTAATTGAAACTGAACATCTCCGCCTGTTGCCGGGATTCTTTCATTCCAATATAACTTATCAAAAGTGCTTGCACCTAATGTTAAATATTGAGATATATATTGCCCATCATTATTTGGTCTGTCTATAATAGCAGTCGCACCGTAAGAATGGGTATCTATTGTCCCGACAGCGTCATCTATGGCGATTGTCCAGGCTATTTCTAAAACAGGGCTTTCTGCATCCCCTTCTCCATAAGTCGTAGGGATATATCTCATATCAGTCCAAGTACCTGTGAAATCACTGTGTCTTCTGTGGATAACTTCATTGTTCCCCCGCGTATGCGCAAAAACCGCTCCGGTAGAAGAAGACCCTGAATATAAAGTTCCCCAATCAGTCCCGGATTGAAAGGCACAAAAAGCATTAACACCCAGAGTATCAATAGAATAAGCCTCACCTAATAGATCTAATACCAATATTCTGTCATTGGCTGTTGCACCTGTTTTCTCTGAGCTATAAGCTAAATAGAACAGGTTTTTATGATAGATCCCCCAACAATTCCCAAAGTCAGAAGGAGATATGTCATTTATCTCCGGAGTCACTGCGTCTGAAACTAATTGAGAATTTTGGCCATTAAATAAATAAAGACCGTCAAAGGCTAAATATATTATTCCAAGAGGAGTATTGTCGGCAGAATAAGGAGCTTGGCAACCTACAAAGCTAAACGGATCTGATACTGCCCAATCTGCCGCGGGATCGCTTCCTTTAGTATAGAGTTTCTGGATAGTGTTATTCTTACCTACTGTTAAAAGACCTTTAAGATTCTTAATAAAAGTAATACTATCCCCGTCATTTTTTCTTACATTAAAAAATGCGTCATCTTTAAATATATCGTGAAGGCCGTCTTCTGAATAATATAGTCTTGAAGGATTGTCAGGATCCCCGGCTATAAAAACTCTGTTCTTATGTAATACTATTAATTTTCCTTTAGGCGGCGCGTAAGTAGCGTCTCCGGCCGGATAAGCTGCTCCTCTTGCTCCATCAGTGTCAGAATCAGTTAAAGTAGTGGTTGAATTATCCGCAATGGTTCCATTCGATAATAGCTTATAATCAGAGCCTCCGGCAGAGGTTCTATAGATCTTTCTCCCGGTTATAGCCTCTCCGCTATAAGTGTCAGGGCCTATTGGGATCATAGTCAGGTCTATATCGTTATCTGATACGGTTATGCTGTTTGACGCTGTATTTAATAATACTTCATAACTTGCTGTATAATATGATATTTTATATGTATATGCCCCGTCTGGCCCGGCACCCCCTCCATTGTCGGCTGCGTGGCAACTTCCTAAATATGTTGCGTCTGTACCATCTGTCTTAACTGGTTGGTTATACCCGTCTGTACCCATAGCAAGATTATGCCAAGTCATCCATTGCCACCTATACCCTCCGGAACCAAGATCTAAAATAGAAGAAAAAGTCCCGGCAGCATCATCCCCGACCTCTAATTCGTCTCCGTGAGTAACTAATAGTTTCTTGCTTAAATCAGCTAGGTATAATCTATGTAAAGAAGTAACAGCCTCTGTAGCATCTGCTGTACCGTAAGAGAAAACCTCTTGCCTTTTTGAGAGAGACTTCAACTCTTTATTGAATCTAATATTCTCAGCTATTACGGCTTGGTTAGAATTTGCTATATCGTGGGCAGAGAGCTTTGTATTAAGACCTTTTGAAAAGTCGTCCATAACATACGGCTCTGAAGCCATTGCACTAAAGACAACCCCAATGCTAATAATAAAAGCTAAAAACTTTCTCATCTATAAGCCCCTGATCTAGTAAAACTCCTCTTTGTGTACTTCCCGCCACCTATCATTTTTCTCATCCAAACTATATAGGAAGCGTATTCTTGCAATGCCTTAGCCTCTTCATTTGTTTTCCCTACTTTCATTTTTGCTTTCTTCTGGAGAAACAAGACCATAGCATAATGATATGGCTCAAGCCAAGTTTGCTCATTATAAGGGGTCTTGCTGTCATTATCAAAGGCTTCTGGAATCAGCACTGAATAGACTTTAATATCATACGCATTGTCGTCTATTGCTTTCTCAAAGAAGATCGATTTACCTCTTCTATAGTAAGATTCAGGTGTCCCGGAAGAATTACCTCTCCAATTAGGCTTTTCGTGATCAAGCTGGGCCATAGTCTTTTCCTCGATCCTTTTACCATTGTAAGTCACTCCACCTCCGGGGTATTCATCTATGTCAAAGAAATTTGAAATTTCTGATGTTAAATCATAGGTAGTGTCATTCTCTGTAGTACCAATAGTGATCCCGTCTGTGTCTACGATACACCTTGTTTCAGCACAAACTTCTAAATTACCAATAAGAAGCCAACTATCTAACAAGGCATCTGAAATCACCCTAGTAGTTATTTCCGGATTCTCAGTTCTAAACATAGTTTTTATTTCTGCTCTGTTCATTTAGCCTCCTAAAGTTATCGCCCACATTCTCTTGTCGCCTCCTTGTATAAAAGATTCAAATCCTCATCCCCGATACACCAACAATCCTTGTCTTCTAGATAGTAGGCTTCAGCGTGAATCGTTTCTGTTTTTAGTCTTTGCCCTGAGCTTCCGCAAGCTACGAGCAATAGACTTGCTATCACGAGCATTGACATTCTTTTCAAAGTTTTGAACATTCTTCCTCCTAAAACTTCTTTTAAAGAAACCGCTCACTTGGTCTACTCTTTTAAACACCCAATCTAAAACTGAACCCCAGGCACTTAAACTCACCATCCCGATTCATTAAATTTTTTAACGAATATTTCTATAAGGATACCTGCAACCCAGCGAAGTATCTTTAACTCTATGGAATTAGGAACGAATGGTATGTCTATCTTTGCGTATAGGTATATCTGCTCTAGCAGGTCTAATACTGCTTCTTTCTTATCTTTACCTTTAAACGACCCTGTATCAAATTCTTCTACTGCTTTAACAACTGTTGAAATCAATGCTTTCAGTGAGCTTAGGTTGAATCCATTGGCTTTAAATGTATCAATTGCTCCTCTTAATGATTCAATTACCAGACTTAGTTCCACCGTTTACCTCCTTTTTTACCGAGTTCTTACCAAAATAATGCCCAAGTAAAACTAAAACGACATTCCTTAAAAACTCAGGTACTTCAATTTGCCTCAGAAACATATAACATACTGTACCATAAAACATAAAAGCAAACAAAGTTCTAGGTTTTATCAAGTTTTTCATCATTTACCCCCTCAATCATAAGAGATAAAAACTCTGGTCTATAGGTGTAAACATCTTTTAGAATGTCCTGCATGCCGTTCCAACACACAAGCATATCGCCTCGTAGAATCTTTATACAATCATCATCTTGTGGGCATTGCTTGGCTACTTCCTCCATTGAGTTCCAAGCTGCTTTCATACTATCTCTTAATTCCTCTATCATTTTGATGGTGTTTAGAGAATGATGTAAACACTGTCTTACTTTTTCGGCATTCATTTCCATTATCCACCAGGTACTGCTAACCCAACCCAAAGACCTAACACTACACCTCCAATAATAACTGTCCATATAGCCCAGCGATTGAATAATATATTGCCTTTATTCGCCTTTATCCTTTCGTTATGGGCGGAACATTCTAGACATCTAAAAATCTCAAATATCTTTCTAAAGTTCTCTGTATTCTCCATATGCTTTTTAGCACTGACATCTTTAAAGTCTTCAAACTGAGTTGCTACTCTGGTGACCTGAGTAATCATTTTCTCTCTGAAAATTTGGTCATTCATTCCAAAGCATCCTTTAAATCTTCCCAGTCACTGTTAGATAGTTTGAGTTTTTTCATTCTTTATCCCTCTCT
>CEPX01120482.1_pt1 | contig 10387 bp, 10 predicted proteins | sample 361361 | NCBI WGS metagenome assembly CEPX01 (sample SAMEA2619974, study PRJEB7988) | marine metagenome | biome: marine biome (ENVO:00000447); feature: mesopelagic zone (ENVO:00000213) & marine oxygen minimum zone (ENVO:01000065); material: "saline water (ENVO:00002010), including plankton...
TAATGGTAACGACATGGTCCGAACCGGCAGTACCTTGGGCAATCAGGCAACGACCGTAAGTCGCATCCATCTTACCGGCAGTAGAGGTCAAACTAGTCGAACTACCGTCGAAGGTAGTCGCCCAATCTGCACTAGTGAACGACGTAGCGGAGTTAGTAGCAGAGGCATCATCCAAGATACCATCTGCATCGTCAGCCGCAGGAGCTCCGAGACTGGCAATGTGAACACCATCCACAACATCCGCAGCAAATTCCATTACAGGAACGTACTGAGAGATAGTCCGCGGATAGTGGGTTTGAACAACTTTCGTCATGTTCTATTCTCCACTTGCTTTTTGTTGTGATCCTTTTCTCCGACCACGCGCTATTACCTGATCTGCCTTCGCTTTGAGGGCACCATGTTGAACCATGCCGACCTCATCGCCACTATCCATGTCGATAAGAGCGGCTGGTTTGTCAAAGCCCTGCTCTTTCAATTCGGCTTCAGAGAGACGAATGGACGATCCACTAGGAAAGTAGACCATGTATCCAGCAGGAACCTCAACTTCTTCGTAGTCAAACCCGCCTTCCTTACGGACTGAGGCGATAGTCTTCATACGAGTACCTTCAAGTTCATGTACCTCGTAGCGAGGCTTGATGTTCTGAGCCATTCCCTTTACTCCTTTTCAGAACTCTATGCGTTGATCAGGTATGCGTGGGTACGGAACGACTTCCACAAGCACCACTGACCCTGCCAGACAATACGTTTGCCTTGCGCGTCAATAGTCCAAGGAGCAACAAGATCCTTGATCTTCATGTTGACATGCTTGAGAATGTGGAGACGCAGGTACTTACTGTTGATGAAGTACGAGACGTTAACCGGGCAATCTTCATCATACAGCATCGGAATCGCCTGATGCTTCACACCAGCAAAGCCCAAGTCCATCATCTTCTTACCAGAGTTAGACTCTGACAGGTTGATGACGACCTTATCACGGACAGCAGTGCGATAGTGCCGATAGATGTTGCGACCGACAAGGATCACATCGGGCTTATCACCCTTGAGAGTGAGATCGAGGAGAATGTCGTCAAACGCTTCCTCGATGTTGGTGCTATCAAGGTTGCCATTGAAGTCATAAGCGGAAGTCCGCCACTGAGTTTCATTAGCACGGTTGATATCACCGACCGTCCCCGTAGTAGGATCAGCGGGAATGAGCAAAGCCAAACCCTGCGGATCAGTTCCAGAACCACTAGCATAGAGGTAACTGGAGAACTTCTCCTTGATACTCTCTTCGAGAACGTCCATCTTCGCCTTCATCAACTTGAAGATGGCGCTGTCACCCTGGTTCTCGTCCTCTTCCTGATCGGAGATCACGACGGAACCGGCAACACGAGCCCAGTTGTAGGTTACAGTATCGAACTCACTGGTCTGCGCGATGGGCAGTTCATCGTAATACTCATAGGAAGAGATGTTGGGGTTGCGACCAAGAGTCAACGGGTTCGTGATCTCATGGCCGCCATTCTCAAACTCGACACGGTTATTCGCAAAGGCCCAAGCCATGAGAGCATTAGACTTGATAGAAGCCAGGATCAGCTTCTTACGCGACTTAGTGAGTGTCGAGTTGAGAACAGTGGCAATAGGCGTTGAAGCCATGTTCTAACTCCTGTGTTTAGGTGACCCCTGCTTCCTTCATCGACTCACGAATGATGTTGTCGTATGATTCAGAGGGATCAGCCACGATTGGCGTATTTGTTACGTTCGCATCGTCAGTTCCACCAGAGGGTAACTGAGTAGCATCACTGGTTTCATCTGCCCTCTTGTTTTTCTGCGCTTGTGCAGCTCTGGCATATGTCTCCAGGGGAACGTTCCAATCAAGGCCCTTTTCTGCGTAGAATGCCTTGAGTTTGAAATACGCGGTATCGGGAGTTAGACTATTGTCTGTTTCGATTAACCGGGCTAGAGAGTTCTCGTGAATCGCGGCATCTGGATACTTCGCTGAGAATGCGTTGTAGGTATAAAGTGCCTCTTGTTCACGGTTCTGTGTGTCAAGTCTGTCTTGACGCTCCTGCACGAATGGCGCGAGGGCCGTTTCGAGCATTTGCTTGATGGCGGCAGAGTCAGTCGTGCCGCCGATTCCGTCTATATTATGACCTGCTGCCTGGGTCTGTGTCAAGAGGTATTTCACAGTATCGGCAGGGTTTTCTTTGAACGCAGCCATTATTTGAGCGCCGGTTGTCAACTCATCTGGCGTTAGATTGAACTGAGTCCCTAGATTACCGGCACCAGCAATGGCTTTCGATTCACCTTCAAGCTGAGTGACACGATTAGTTAGCGTCGTGTTTTCTTGCTTGAGTCTTTGCGCTGTTTCGTAGTGACGCCTTTCCGGGCCACCTTTGGCGATGATGTTTCCTTGACGGTCAATGAGGTCTTTGGGACCAGGAGTTTGTTGTGTTCCTTGCTTAGTTCCAGTGCTTTGGTCACCACTTTGTCTACTGGCTTCCTTGTCACTCGTTGTTGAAGCATCCGTAGTCGCTTCTGTCGTACTCGCCTTATCACCGTCAGTAGCTTGTTCACCGGGTGTCCCCTCACCAATGTTCTCTAGGATTTGCTGATCCGTAGTGAGTTCGGTGGGTTCTGTATTAGTATCCGTCATTGTATTCCCCTTATTGGATTGATTGGCCCTGAGATGTCTGCTTTAGAGCCTCTTGCATCACCTGCTTTGGATCTGCTCCTGATTGGATAGCTTGCGCCATTTGTTGCTTAACATCAGGAGGTAACTGAGCCAAGATCTTTTGCAACTGGTCAGGACTCTGTGCTGCTACATTGGGAGGCTGTTGGGTTGGTCCTTGTGGTTGGGCAGGTCCACCTTGCTGTTGCTGTTGACCTTGTTCGATAGACTGGAGAATAGTGTCCCAGTCCTCTTCACGAATGACAACTTCGTCAAACGCTTCCTGCATCACCTCCAGCATGATCTTCACCACTGCTGGAGATGCATTAGCGAATTGGCCTAGTACTTGGCCGAGTTCGATTGCCTCTTCTTTCTTTGCCGCAGAAGTCGGCTTTTTCGTGCTACCTCCCACGACCTGGACGTTGAAGGTTTCCCTGATCTCGTCTGGGTCCATGTTGCGCCAATGTTCTTGCGCTTCTTCTCCAACGAGCGCGACAACCTCTTCGACGGGCATATGTTGCAAGCATAGTTGAGCCACTGCCCAATAGATCGCACCAAGCCAATCTTCAATCTGGTCAGACTTTTCATCAATACGCATTGAAGCTGCTGAGACATTAGCCCTTACTGCGTCCTTGTTAGTGTTGGTCTTAAACTGGGCACCTCTCAGCACCTCACCAACACTGGAGATACGGTCAATTGCACGATACTTAGACTCCTTATCGAACAACTCACGGAACTGCATTGACGGAGGAACTACAGAGCCGATAATGTCCTGTAGCTTCATACCTTCAGGGATATTGACTCCCCTGGCAGTTCCATCATCGCCATTCAGTACCAACTCAGCATCTTCACGTTCAATGAGATTGCTATTGAAGAAGACGTTACGTCTTGCCCATCTCCGAGCGCGACGTTCTTCATCTGTCATCTCATTGATAGCATCTTGCTGATCGAGATAGTAAGTGACTTCACCTTTCGTTAGAGGCCCATCAGGGCTCTCAAAGAAGGACAGTGGAAAGAATGGGAAGAATGTATCCAAACGCAGAGGATCATCCCATACCCAGATAGGCCAGGACCAATCAGCATGGTTATACAGGATAACACGACGAGTAACCTTATCCCATACGAATGCGACCCTAGTCATCTTAGCACGGTCGAATGACTCCTGGTCATCGAAGCCAAATTGCTTTGCTTTGACTAGAGGATCGTATAGTGAGAATATCTCATCTTCATGGCCTTCGGTAACGTCGTCACCGATCTTCATGACATGAGAAGGCTCATAGATGGACTTAACCTCCTTGCTACCCTTCTTCTTGCCAAACTTGGCATTCAGGAACGAAGTAGGTAGGAAGTCGATCTTGATAGCCCACTTGGCATCTGAGAGGTCAATCTCGTCAGCATCGGGATCGAAGAACAGGTTCTTGGTCTTAACGACCTTAGCAGATGGTCCTGCTGGTTGGAGGATACTAACAGAGTCCTCTAAGGCAATAATCTTGCCTTCAATCTCCTCAATCTGCTTGACGCCCTTGGCTTTCTCTAGCTGTTTCGCTAGTTTAGTCAAGTCATCCAATGCCTGCTCACTACTCTCCTGCTTAAACGTCCAACCAACTTCAAGCCATGAACGATTGGAGAGAAGAGTAGTAACAACGCAACGCTTAGCTTTAGGCTTCAGGTTCAGTCCTGGGGTAGCTTTCTTAGCTCCCAATGCATTGACCAGCCGTTCCAGAATTGTAGCGAGAGGCTTATTACCTTCTGTCGTGGAGGTAAACTCCGCTTTGGGGTTCCTTGCGTACAAGGCTGGAACCATAGTGGTGATGTTCGCAAATACGACATTCTCTGTTTCGGTGATATTGTTGTTGAGTCGTTGATTACCTGAGAGATTACCACTTGCATGTTCCTCTGGATTGCGATGGGAAGTCTGATCGTTCGCATAGTACCTGAAAGCCTCATCCCAAGCTTCCGATACCTCATTGGTAACACGGACAGCCCAAGAGAGCCGTGACTTCCACATCTTACCCGCTGATTTGGCAACAGGGATCTTTGCATCACCTATTACCTGATACACAGGGGCACGTTTGCGGGTACGTTTAGGCTGAGTATCCTCCAGTGACCTATCGATGTTACGTTCAACATCAGTAGGGATGTCTGGACTGCCTTCGTCATCTACATTAGACATTGCTATTCGCCTTCTTCAAGGACTTCACGGAGGACACGGAGTAACTGGCTCTCCTTGAACCGCTTTGCACGTTGTAATTGCTGCATAGGAGTCAACCTACCTATCGTACCTCTACGTTGTCCCGGCTGGGGTTGTCTAGATGGTTTAAGAGGACGACCAGTCAATTGGCCTCCTAATAGTAACTCAATAGCCTCTTTGAGATCGGCTATCTCATCTCGTATCCCACTTACTCTTGGATCATCTTCTGCTAACCGTTGTTTGAGGGGGTCACGGGTGCGTTCCGTTGTAGGTGCACGAGGAGCTATCTCGGTGCGTTGTGTCTCTGTAAGAGCGTCCTCAAAGGCTTGCCTCATCGTAGTGTCAGCATCGTCCGCTGAACGATCAGCTACGAAGTCAGCTATCTCACGTTGATCGAGTTGATCTTGGAGAGGTACATCCTCATCTGCTTTGAGTAACCTACCTTGTGTATCTTCTGGTATCTGTTGTATCGGCCTATTAGTCCGCCGTAGGTTAGTGTTACGCCGCTTATTGAACCTACCTAAGAAGGAAGAGCGTTTAGCCTGTTTATCCAAGTCAGCCGTTACATCTTTAGGGTTAATGAACTGTTCAGGATCACCTTCAGGGACTGTAGGTGAGTCTTTCGCTTGTGGCTGGTCCTTGACGGCTGCGGCTTGCTTACGAGCTTGCAGCTTCAGTTGTTTGAGTAGCTGAGAATCTCCAGTACCTTCTTCCTTGAACACTCCCCTCGGTAGTCCTATGTTTGGGCGCCCAGCATTGAACTCAGCAAAGATACGTTCTGTAGAAGGTGATAAGCTGCCTGGGCCTTTCAGGCGAATGTACGCTTGCATAGCCGTAGCCATACTAGCAGCATTGTTAGCTATACGAGGTTTAACGCGCAGGAACTCTTTGAACTCAGGAGAGTTCTGTACTGTGTTGAAGTCTTTTTGGAACGCCGCCATTGACTTGTCTTGTACGTCTTGTAGTTCAGGTCCAGTCAATGTGCGTTCAGCAAACTCTACATTAGGGGTTTCTTTAGATGGAAACTGTCCTTTCAAGCTCCTAGCTACATTACCAACACCTTGTTTGGTATTGGCTGTAGTAAGGTAGCCTAGTACATCTACGGGACTTGCAGGACGATTGTTCTCAATGTTACTCTGGATAGCTTTCTGTAGATTACTTCTAGCTACAGCTCTACGATTCCCTACAGCCTCTCCAGCCCCAGTGAATGCAATAATCTCTTCTATACCAGGCTCACGTTGCTTAGTTACTGTAGCTCCTTCACCAACCAACTCTAAGGGACTCTGTATCTCTCCAGTCACTGATCCTTTAGTGTTGATGTCTTCAATCTGCCTTGGAGATTGGGATTGACGAGCAATAACAGCTTGGTTCTTTCCACTGGCAATCTCTTCAGCTAGTTTAGGAGGCACAGGACCACTAGTAATGAAGTCCGACCGACCAGTAGCATTGAGTAGAGGTGATTGAGCGGAGATAGCTTGTCTACGAGCATCTTCCTCTGCAAATAGAATAGCAAAGCGTTTGGAGTCATCTGACAGAGAACCTAACGCCCGTTCATTTAGATTAGTAGACAGAGCTTTAGGAACTAACTCATTACCTCGTTGACGGAAGGCATCAATACCCGGAGCAGGAGTAACTGATAAAGCCGGACCACTAGGACGAGTTGTTACTTCTCCTGCATTACCAACACCCTTGGTAATTCGATTCAAGAATGCCCGAGCCAATGTACTCTTACTAGCCATAACGGACATTCCTCTTCATCTCTGGAATATCCATCTCACCCCAACGACGCCAACCAATATCAGGATTGACTATCTTAGGAAGAAGAGTAGCTACAGAAGGACGATGCGACAGGATGTACTTAGAAGTATCCATCGCATGATCGTTTCTATCTATCGGCTCATCCATAATCTCCCCGGTAGGAGACTTGCGCCAATAGTAATCACTGATCTCATTCACCCACCATTCGAGTTTGTCACTCACATACAAGTACGGAGCGTCATACGTTCCCAGGATGGGATTCTGATGCAAGCGTTGTGGAATGAGATATTGATTAACCTTTACGATGCCGTTCTTGATATCATTATTACCGCGAGTACAATATATACCATCACCGAGGAAGATATCAGCAATGGAACGGCCAACCAGTTTCTTCCCAGTTGACTTGCGGCGAAATATATCAGGATCGGCCAAGATGTGGTTGGAATCAGGTATACCATAATTGGCACGATGAGCTAGGATAGAATTGATCTGCTGTTCTAATGCAGTCTCAGCAGCATATTCACCATCCATTAGAAAGACGTTGCCATGAGGATCAGCAAAACCAACTATGTAACAATAGGGAACCGCCAAGCCATAATCATACCCTTCTAGGTAAGTCATGGATGCGGTAGTCTGTACGAGCTTCCTGAAGTACCTTTCAATGAGATGATGCGACATGATATGCACATCCTGGTTAAAGTCAGGATATACAAGTCCTTCATAGCTGGCCCATTCACCCATCAAGAAGCGTTGACGCATCTGACCGTTGTAAGATGCCTCTAGTGTCTGGATAAAGTCAGGTTCCAGGTTATCCTTGTTTTCGTAGGTCGACCCTTCATACAACTCGATGATTGGTATAGGAAGTCCGTTCTCCCCTTGAATTGGCCTACCATCAGAATCTGTTTCACACAGAAGCCGGTCGTTGATGATCCCCCTACCCAATTCATGGAGAGGACGAACTAACTCACGGTATACCCAGTTACGAGTTGGATTAGTTGTCAGGATGAAATGGCGTGGACCTGTCTCTGGCATTGTAGGGTCTTCGCCAGTATAGGGAGTCATGCCACGGAGCCGACCAAGAAGATCAAGGAAGTCCTTATGGACGATTTCGGGATCTTCCATTTGATCGACGATGATCCAATCATACGTCGCAGATAGAAGATTCGATGTCGTAGCTTCCTGGCCGCTCTTACCTTGCTGAGCAATGTAACGGAAGTTGATTGTCGTTCCGTTCTTGAGAGTGCAAGTATTGGATGCGTTCTGACTTTTGGGGAACGACTCAATCCAGTCATTAGGACACCACTTGATGAACTCCTTACGCAACGTATCATTCAGTTTCGGATACGTTGAACGAGCCATCAATCCATTGCTGCCAGGGTAATCCTTGGCAAACTTGATAGCCTTGATACAGGCACTAGCAGTCTTACCGTTAGCGAATCCGCCACCAAACAACTGTATCTTGGATCGACTCTTTAGGAATCGATCCGATAAGCTATCTTCAGCAAGGCGGTAAGTCGCCACTATGGACGCTCAATCTTCTCCCAACTGGCATTAGTAGAACCATACGCACGATACGTGTTCTCGTTTGCGGTGTCCTCTACCAACTCGCCAACGAAGTTAGGAGTGGTTGCGCCAACAGGTGTTGCTGAGAGTGTCTGATTGATCTGAGTAAGTGGGTTTTCTGGACCGGAACCAACCCGTCCACCACCATTGCCACTAGAGTCTGCTACGGTTGCCATTGTCATCTCCGTCTTGGTAAGAAGATATGAATACCATCCCTTTGGTCTTGTTGACGTTTCAACAAAGCTGTAACTAGTTCAGGTCGAACTACCATTAGAAGTCATCCGCGTCCGCATCGATTGTGGGAATCTCTTCCCTCTTGTTGACGTATTCGATACGCAGTCCGCCTTCCATCTTCACTCTGTGTTCTACTACATCGGCGGGTCGGTGTCCAGAGCGATCTAGTACATCCTTAGCCGCAGCCATCTGTGTGCTCTCGCTTTCACTAGTCAACAAACCAGTCATAACATTCGCTGCACTGACTGACTGTTGTACGAACATCCCACGTACATGATCAAGGTCGGACTCGATAACATTCTTAACCAATGCCTGTTGTAGATCGTTATACGCATCATGCATCTTAATAGCACGAATCTGTTCAATTGGAATCGACAATATAGAGCTGATATCCTCTTCTGACACTCCGAATAGAGTGTAACAGAGAATGATGCTGATCGCATTCATCTGTTTGGGAGGTACAGGTAGCTCGTGGATTCTACGACGAGCAATGACCATCTCACGTTGAATTGCCTCGTTGTTAGGCACTTCAACCACTGTTTCCTCTACATCCTTCAGGACGGCACCAGATAGGGGGTTTATCTTAGTGCCGTCCTTCAGGATAAGAGGTTCTATGCCGGTCGGGAGCATAGATGTTACTCAGCGTCTTGTTTACCACCACCACCATTCCCAGAACTGTCGGTCGGATACGTGGAGGGCGAACGTAGCGCCCGAGCACCACTAGGAATGATCTCGGTCTGGAGTGCGGTAACGTCAGCCGCTGAAACGGCACGAGTAGTGTTCGCACTTCCAGTAGTCGGTTGTTTATTGTAAAGCAGGTCGATCTGTTCGTTCGAGGTAGTACCACGAACGCCACCTTGGACGTTATCATCAACGTCTCGGGCTGCATCGACTTGTGTAATCGTCACAGAGGCGTTTGTTGCTGGAGTTGAATCGGTAAGAAGAGTGGAAAGGATCTCGCCCATGTTCCGCATTCCACGTTTACGTAGAATACGCATAAGCTGATACCTGTTCGGTGATCGTCCACTTAGGAAGGTGTAAGGATCGCTCCCTTCACCCCAGAAGCCTGCGCTAGTAGCCATCGCTCTTGTTCCTCGATTTGTTTTGCTAAACGGCTGATTTCAGGATGTCGCGTATCAGATGTATTTCGTATTCCTGTATACCACTGACTTACGACTTCGTAGATCACTCAGGACTGCCGTCCTTTGTAAGTATAGATGTATCACGAATCCTGAAACCTGTCAACCCGTAAACTCGGGCAACGAAGTTGCCCGGTTCCCTACCTTGCCCAGCCTGTCGCTCACTCTGTCAAGTCAAGTGACACACAATCGGAGTCCCGGTTTTGAAGAGTGGGGGGTGGTTGATCTGAATTGGGCCGGAGCGCATATCCTGTAAACCCCGTGTTTGAAATCACCGGGGGGAGTAAAAGACAACAACAAAAGACCACCCCCACCACAACAACAGCCTTGCACGGACGTTCAATGTCTTCTGTCTTGCGAACCTGTTGTTGGGTTTATAACAGGCTGCCATCACGGTTGCCGCCCACTCAGGCTCGAACATAGGAGCTACCATCATGGCTATGTTTGCCAAGAATGAGTCGTCCGCATCGGTCGCATTCCCGGTCGAGGAAGATTACACCCAGTATGAGACTGGCATCTTCCGCATCTCGACCTACCACGACGGTTCGGCCAAGTGGACGATCACGTTCGCGAACGGCAGCGTCTGGAGTCGCAAGCGCGTATTCACCGAGAAGGATGCGAAGGAGCTTGGCGTCAACACTCCGACCGATGCAGCCAAGGTCGCCATCGACAACTACCTGGGCCTGTGCATGAAGAAGCACGAGCGTTCCCGTAAGTGGACCGTTCCTGTAGTCTTCAACAGCCGAGGCTTGCCGACCGAGCTGTTCGACTACAACGTGCCGACGGTCATCAAGACCATCTAACATCCAACATGAGCAGTGCGAGTGTCTAAGTCGGCACTCGCACTCTCATTTG
>CEPX01163320.1_pt1 | contig 10387 bp, 12 predicted proteins | sample 361361 | NCBI WGS metagenome assembly CEPX01 (sample SAMEA2619974, study PRJEB7988) | marine metagenome | biome: marine biome (ENVO:00000447); feature: mesopelagic zone (ENVO:00000213) & marine oxygen minimum zone (ENVO:01000065); material: "saline water (ENVO:00002010), including plankton...
TCATGCGGAGGGCTCTCAGGACGCGAGAGAGGGGCTCGGGCCGCACCTGACAATGCGGGAACGGTACATGAAGCGGAAGGCGGCAATCCAAACGAAAAGAAAGACGAAGCATCGTCTGTCCACTGCAAAGTAATGGCGACGCAGACGTATGGACTCCGCCCGGGACGTGTCAACTCTTATGCGGGAGGAAAGAAAATGCCACTCAAGCCAGGGAAGAGTAGGAAGGCGTTAGGGGAGAATATTCGAGAGTTAAGAAAAACGGGACGAAAACCGAAGCAGGCGATTGCTATTGCATTTTCAGTGAGAGATCGCCCGAAAAAAGGCAAAGGCCGAGGGAAGTGTCCGTAGACAGAGAGAGAGGAGCTGAACAATGCCAACGGAAGAGCTAGCAGTAGGAATGATGCCAGGGGCTCCTCCTTTGGGGGGACCAGAAGGAGGCTCTCCCCCAGGAGCCTTTGGAGACGATCCAGAGGCGCAGATGCCTATTCCTGATACTGGGGAAGGGTATGCCATTGTGCTGCTCGTGCAGCCTGATGGGCGCATGGCGGTGCATAATGCCCCGGCCAGTATGTTTACCGGAGACGGCGAGGAGTTGCCACCCGGAGTGACGATGGTTGCGGAAGACATCGAAGACCCCGAGGAAGCGCTGAAAGTGGTGTACAGTGAATACAAGTCCAACCCTGTCGGCGACCTTGAGGAAGAGTTCGACGAAGGCGAAGAGATCATTGAGGATGAGGGAGCACTCGCTGACGAAGGTGCCGCGCCCCCACCCCTAGGAGCCTTTGGAGACGAAGACCCTGAAGGGGGGTTCTAGCACATGAATGAACGCGATGACCTGTTAGAGAGACCTCCGATGATTGGGCAAATAACGTTCCTTGAGACCCCTGACGGCATTGAGGTCTTTTGTACCTTTGGGAAGATTGACGAGGATGGGAAAGTGACCGCAACGGGACACGACCCGAAAAGTGCGGTGCACCGGGAGGCCGCGAACGGGCTCGCCCTGTGGGAATCCTATATCGAGGAAGCAGGGACGATGCGACCCGTGGAGGAGACGAGGCTGATTAACGGGGCTCAGATCGTAGGACCAGACGGGAAAGTACGCGGGTATGGAACACATCTCGACAACTGACCAGCCTGTGGACAACATAAGTGGATCGATTGTGGACAACCCTCAATTCAAGAATCTTTCTTTAAAACAGCAGCGGTGGGTGATGGGGGTATTGAACGGAGAAACGTACGCAGTGGCAGCACGGAATTCGGGGTATCCTGAGCGCACGGCAGCAGTGCGGGGCGCGAAGTTGTCGGCGCAATTGAAGCACATCCTGGAGCCTGCCATTAAAGCACAGCAGACTCAGCTCGCGAAGGCGACGATGGTGAATAAGGAGCGTTGGCTTCACGAGCTCCAGTGTCTGGCCTTTTATAATGTGCAGGACATGATCGATGACGAAGGCAACCCACTCCCGTTATCGCAGTTGTCGCGAAATGATGCGGCGGCTCTGGCGGCAATGGAGGTCCACTCAAACAGGAACGGACGCGTTAAAAAGTACCGATTCTGCGAAAAACTGAAAGCCTTGGAATTGATTGGTAAGGCTGTCGGGTTTTACGATGAGGCAAAGGAAAATCATCCGTTGGCTGCGGTGACGATTGATGTGCTCTTGCAGATGAAGCGCGACGTGCAGCGAAAGATGGAAGATGGGGCGATTGATGTGACTCCCCCAAAAGTTAAAGGGGACTCAGTATGACAGTCGCGACCCCTCCAATAAAGGATGGACAGCTCCTTAAAGCAATCAATGACGCGTTGTCTACGCGGAAGCTCGAACAGTATGTGCCGTCCGAAAAGCAGAAAGAGTTTCACACGTCGGGGGCGGATGAAGGGTCGCGGGAGCGGCTATTGATGGCCGCGAACCAAGCGGGGAAAACAACGTGTGCGGGCATGGAGACGGCGATGCACATGACGGGGCAATACCCCAAATGGTGGAAAGGAAAACGGTACACCAAAGCCGTCAAGGGATGGGCTGGATCAGACACGGCTCAAACGACTCGGGATGGCATTCAGCGTATTCTCCTCGGCGAAGTCGGTGAATGGGGCACAGGGGCACTCCCTGGGGACAGTATTTCAACAATTAAGCGTAATGTGCATGGTGTGACTGATGCCGTCGAAACAATTTTAGTGAGCCACGTGACTGGAGACACATCGCGAGTGACGCTCAAGACATACGATCAGGGACGGAAGCGGTGGCAGGGGGAAACGCTTGACTTCCTCTGGTTTGATGAAGAGCCCCCTTTGGATATCTACTCGGAGGGACGGACTCGAACGACGGCTACGGACGGGATTACCTACATGACGTTTACGCCGCTCCTTGGGATGACGGAGGTCGTTCGGCGCCTCATTAACGAGCAGCCTGACGGGTCAGCCGTGATCCAGATGACAATTTATGATGCCGATCATTACTCGGATGCTCAACGTCAATACATTGTCGAGATGCATCCCGAACATGAGCGCGAAGCGCGGACGATGGGAGTTCCTGCGCTCGGGTCAGGGCGTGTGTTTCCGGTTGAAGAAATTTATATCAAGGAAGAGGGGTTTCAGATTCCAGGGTACTGGACACGGGGCGTGGGGATGGATATCGGGTACGACCATCCAACTGCAGCCGTGTGGGGTGCTTTTGATGCAGACACCGACACACTCCATATCTACGATGCGTATAGGGTAAAGGAGGAAACCCCAGCAGTGCACTCGGCGGCGATCTTGGCACGAGGGGATTGGATTCCGGTGTTCTGGCCTCATGACGCCTTGAAGCACGACACAGGGGGGAGTTGTAAGCAGATCGCACAGCAGTATCGCGACCTTGGGGTGCACATGTTCCGAGCTCATGCCACGCATTCGCCAGCAAAGATGGAGAAGGAAGGCACGGGAGGATTCGGAACCGAGGCAGGGATTCAGCGTCTCATTGACCGGATGCGAACAGGGCGATTGAAAGTTTCGGATCATTTATACGACTGGTTCGAGGAGTATCGCATTTATCACCGCAAAGACGGCAAGGTTGTGAAGATGAACGATGATTTAATGAGTGCGACACGGATTCTTGAGATGATGATTCGGCATTTCTCGGTGATGGAGCCTCCGAGGCGACGCGCTGGGGTGTCGATGTTTGAACCTCGGGATCGATCAATGGGTCTTTTAGGGTAGAGGGAGGAGCGCGTGATGGGTAGCTCTGTTTTTACGTATCACCGAGGACGAGTTGTTGAGGCCGCGTTTACGCGTCCGGCGGATACCACCACATATGCAGCAGGTGACGTGATGGGGACCGCAGCGACAACCCCGATCACCTTTGCAGGGGCAACCCTCACAGGGAACGGGTTTACGATGATCCAAAAGGCGATTGTGTATTCAAGCGCGAATGTCGCGACGAAAGCCGATATCGACCTGTTTCTTTTTCATACGACGTTAACGCCTGCGGCGGACAATGCAGCGTTTGCGCCGGGAGACAGCACCCTCCTGACGGCGGTCGGGGTGATTAATTTTCCAACCGGAGGATGGACGGTGGGTGCCGCAGCCTCGGGGGCCGGAGGCAATGCGATGTGCGTGGTGAAAGACATCCAGTTACCTATTGTGTCTGCGTCAGCCTCTAAGGGCGATATGTTTGGCGTGATGGTGGCGCGGAATGCCTACGCACCTATCTCAGGCGAGGTATTCACGGTCCGGTTAGGAGTGGTGGACTGATGGATCTCACCGCGGAACGCGTGCTGATGGCATCGAAGGGGCTGCTGAGTATTATTACCAATAATAGAGCGATGGCTCCAGGGGCACGGTTTAAGGTTGCTCGTCTATTTGCGACGATAAAGCGAGAAGTCGAACTTATCGAAGAGCAACAGAAGCTCTTATGCGAAGAGCATGGCACTGCCTCACCAGAGGATGGACCGGGCACGTATCGGTTTGAAAATGGGGGCCGCGAGGCATACACCGTCGCGTGGGATGCCGTGGCATCAACGATAATCACGGTGGATGTGCTTCCGCTCTCCTTGAAGGAATGTGGAGATGACTGCGCGATTGATGTGACCGAGATGGTGCTACTCGGCGACTTAATGGAAGAGTAGAGGGCTGATGTCATACGAACCTCACGAATTACCTGACGGAGTAAAGGCGTTCATTAGTCGGTCTGATGCCTCGAAAGACCGCGACCGGATGCCCTTGAGGGAGTTTGATCTCCCTGATGGGGCGAAGCGTTTTATCCGGCGGCACGAAGGCGGTAGCGAAGAGCGTGAAGGGGCGATGGTCCGTCTCGCTCAGACATTAACAACGAAACGAAATGAAGCAGTCGTAGCTCGAGAGTCTAGTGGAATTGAGGAATGGTGGAATTATGCCGAAGAGGCATACAGCGGAATTGATGACGCCAACCGTGGCGAGACCTCTTTTGGTGGATGGGCCAAGCCGACGGATATGTCAGGACCACTTCAGGCAACAGGAGCGGCAGGGAACCGAGGCGAATCGATCCGTTCGACGGTCTTTGTACCCCTCACAGCCCGATACGTAGATGCGGCTGCCGCGAAGGTTCACGACATTTTAGTGGATGTGGATGATAAACCGTTTGGACTCAAGCCTACGCCGATCCCTGAGCTTGTTCTTGCAAAAGGGGACAAGCGGACCGTCGGGTTTCCTGACGGAACACCTGCGACACAGCCTGTCGAGGCTCCTCCGGTGCCGTTAGGGCCACCACAGCAGATGATGCAGCCTCAAGCCCCAACATTGGCACCTGGGGCCCCTATTCCACAAGGGCCTCCTCCGGGACCAACACAACCGATGGCTCCTTCTCCGGAGGGCGAACCTCCTCCTCCAGGAGGGAAACGGAAACCAGTGACTGTTGCGGACCTCGCGAAAGAAGCAATGGATGAGGCACTGAAGGCCGCAAAAGCCGCTGAGGAAAGAATTTATGATTGGCTGATTGAATGCGGTCACGCTGCAGAGATGCGGGCGGTTATCTCTGATGCCGCAAAACTCGGGGTGGGGATACTCAAAGGCCCAAGTCCGAAGACAAAGCAGCGGATGGCGGTGACACGGAAAGAGAACGCAGAAACCGGAGATGAGGACGTGACCATTCAGACGCAATCGTCAATGGTGCCGATTACGGAGCGTGTGAGTCCGTGGGCAGTTTACCCTGATCCGGCGTGTGGGGAGAAAATTTCAGAAGGCGCATTTGTTTGGGAGCGAGATTACTACTCTCCCAGTAAAGTCAAGGCGTTGCGTGGACAGCCCGGATTTAACGACGCCCTGCTCGATATCGTACTGGAGCATTCCCCTGAAGGGACGAGTGCTCGGCCTGGAGCGAGGGAACCGCAGCTTCAGTCTTCTTATGACGAGATTTACAAGAACCAGTATGAAGTCTGGCATTACATGGGGCCGATCAGGAAATCAGAAATGGAAGCGATTAGCGGGGTAGTGGAATCTGGGGCGTGGAGCGAAGAGACTCGGGAGTCAGAACTTGATGACACAGTGAATGTTATTGTCACGATGATTGCTGACATCCCGGTCAAAGCCGTCCCGTCTCAGTTCGAGGAATCAGGGAGCCTGACGTATTACAATTTTCCGTGGCGTCGCAGGTCAGGGTCGTGGTCGGGAACCGGCGTGGCCGAGCAGGTCATGACGGCGCAGAAGATTGTGAATGGGGGGACGCGGGCATTGCTGGACAATGCGGGACTTAGTGCGGGTGGCCAGATTGTCATGGACCGCGACGCGGTCGAACCGGCAGATAATAGTGATGTCATTACCGGCATGAAATTATGGTATCTCACGAAGGATGCGATGAATGATGATGTGAAACGAGCATTCCATGTCTATCAGTTTCCGAACGTGACAGCGCAACTCATGTCGGTGATTCAGTACGGACAGCAACTTGCAGAAGAGTCGTCGAGTGTCCCATTGATTTCCCAGGGCCAGACGGGGTTGACGACCCCAGCAACCTTCGGGGCGACCCAGTTGCAGAACAGTAATGCGAACCAGCTACTGCGGAGCGTCGGGTACACCGTAGACGATTACGTGACGCGCCCGCTTATTCAGGCCATGTACCAGTGGTTGCTCCTTGATCCGAATGTTCCGAATGCCGAGAAAGGTGATTTCTCAATTAACGCGCAGGGGTCATCGGCGTTGGTAGAGCGAGCCATCCAGGATCAGTTTATTGTGCAACTTCTCGGGCAATCGCAGAACCCAGGATTCGGCCTTGATCCGAAGAAACTTATGAGTGAAGTGCTTAAAAGTCGTCACTTGAAACCATCGACGGTGCAGATGTCGGACGAAGAAATTGCGAAGTTGGAGCAGTTGAACGCTCCGCCACCGCCAGAGCCAGACCCTCGGATTGCCGTTGAGCAGATGCGTCTCCAGGCGAAGCAGGCTGAGATGCAGGCTGACCAAGCGACGATGCAGGCCAAGATGCAGGTATCTCAAGCCGAGCGTGATACTGATATGGAGATGAAGCGCATTCAGCTCGACATTAAGCGGAAGGAGATGATGGCAAAGGCGCAGGGGGATGAGGCTGACCGGAAGGTCGAGATGGACATTGCACTCATGAACGCGCAGGTAGAGCTTGAAAAGACGAAGATTTCGGGAATGAGGGAAGGGGCTAATCAGGAGAAAATAAGAGAGGCTGCCGATTTCCGCATGATGCAACTGGAAAAACAGATTGAGATGAAGCAACTGGAGTACGCGAATCGCCACCAGATTTCGCTAGATCAAGCGAAGACGCGATTGGCGGATACGGCAATGAAACTGAAACAGCAGGAGAAGCTGTCGGTACGGGCATTGATGTCCAAGACAGGGGGATCGACGCCGGAAACCTCAACACCACCGACAGAGCCAGCAGGATACGCAGATGAAGGAAGGTCATACGAACAATGACTGTGAGGCGTGACGATACCTTTGATCTGACCGACAGTGACCGTTCGTCGGCCACTTGGCAGAAACTCTATGACGCTTATACGTCACGTCTCGCGTCGTTGCGGATGCACAATGACAAGGACCAGGATGCGACGACAACCGCATTTATTCGCGGACAGATCAAGGAAGTGAAGCGCGTATTGGAGCTCAATATTCCTGATGATCAGAAACGGCGATAACAGTGCAAGAGCCGCCTCTCATGAGGGACGGCAGAGTATGCGGAGCGACCGAAAGGCCGCTTCAAGGATCGAGCGCCGCCCCTCGTACCGGACGGCAAGCATGACGGGACGACCGAGAGGCCGATCCAGAAGGGGGAGGTAATGGCAAAGAAACAGGCTAGAAAAGAAGCATCTCGACCCACCGAGTCTTTAGTCGAAGATCAAGCCTCACGCGATCTTCTTGAAGGGTTTACGGGGGAAGTAGAGGAGGACGCTCCAGTGACTCCCTCTCCCGAACCGTCCACTGAGCCGAAGGCGGCCAGCGAGGAACGTGATGATGACGAGGACACTGATGACGACGAAGGGGAGGGGGTTGACGACGAGGATACTGACGCTGATGACGATGACGCGGAGGAAGGGTCTCCTTCCTCTAACGGATCTGTCTCGCCTGGGGTCAGCCGCGATGAGCTTACCAAGATGTTAAGCGCCGTGGAGACGCGAACGCAGGGACAGCTTGAGAAAGCGTTCGGGGCTATCGGGAGTCAGCAGCAGGCTATTCGTCACATGCAGGCTTTAAACGCGAAAGCAGAGCACGGGACACTGACGGAAGAAGACCTTTCGGAACTGACCGAAACGTACCCTGAAATCGCAGAGCCATTACTCAAGGCGTACACCAAGGCGCGGGCGCGAGCGCAGGCACAGCCAACCCCACAACCAGCGCCACCGTCTCCACAGCCTTCACCGACGCAAAATATTTCTCGGGCTACGGCGAACGATGTGATTGAAGAGGCGGGCTACCGAATTGAGACGAAAATGCTGGCCCAGAAATACCCTGACTGGGAAGCGAAGGTGCAGAACGGAACGCCGTTCAGGTCATGGTTAGGGAGGCAACAGGAGGACTATCGGAGGAAGACGGAAGAAACGGCAAGTCCGATTGAGCTCCTTGCGGCATTTGATAAATATCATGCTCAGATAAAGAGCCGGAAGCTGAAGAAGGTTTCGCATGAAACGAAGATGCAACGGGCCGAGGTGTCGAGAGGCGACCGAGGCTCGGCGGCTCGAATGAAGAGCGAACAACAACAGATGGAGGACGGCTTTTACGGGCGTTAGCTCCAGAGATAAGGAAAGGTGAAGGACTATGGCTGTTCAAACATATAATCTACACGCGGGCCGTATCAATAAATTCAAGGGTCAAATTTTGGCCCATGCGGTTCCCGAAGAAGTGTTGTCACGGCATGGCCGACAGGCCAGAATGCCAAACAGAACTGGGGATACCTATATCGCCCGTCGGTATATTCCGTTTAACGCGACTGCAACAAACTACAATACCCAGAACCGGTTCTTTCAGGACGGGACAGGGGACCGTGGGGCGGCCTATGTCGCCTTGCATGCAACCGCAGAAGGCGTGACCCCGTCACCGGACAGTTTAACACCGGTCGATGTCCAGGTGGTGGTCAAAGAGTACAGTTGCCTGTATGCGTTTACCGACAAGACGTTCCATCTCTATGAGGATGACATTCCAGCTGAGATGGTCAAACAGTGTGGCGAACGTGTGACGCTCGTTAATGAGCAGATCATCTACGGTGCGCTCAAAGCCTCCACGAATGCGTGGTACAGCGGTGGGACGACGATGGGGACGGTGGATGGCGGCATTACGCTTGGGTTCATCCGCAATATCAGCGCCAACCTTCAGGCCAATCATGGCAAGATGGTGAACAGTGTCCTGAGTGCGGGACCGAACTACGGCACAAGCGCTGTAGAGCGCGGATATTTCGTCTTCATTCATACGGACGCGGAGCCGGATGTACGTGATCTGCCGGGATTCATCCCTGCGGCAAAGTACGCGCAAGGCAACGCGATTGACAATGAGCTCGGCACTGTCGAGCGGTTCCGGTTTATCACCAGCCCTGATTTAGTGGCGCGGCAGGATGCCGGGGCAGCGATTGGAGCGACAGGATTGAAATCGACCAGTGGGGTCAACATCGACGTGTATCAATTCGTCGTGGCCGCACAGGATGCGTGGAGCAAGATCGCGGTGCGCGGTCTGGACTCCATTGATCCGACGTTCCTGAAACCGGGACAAAAATCTAAATCTGACCCGTTGGGACAACGGGGGTACGTAGGCGCTCTCTGGTGGTTTGCTGTCATGGTAGAAAATGATGGGTGGCTGGCTGTTGGCAACTGCGGACTGAAAAATCAGACATAAGGGGGGCTGAAATATGGGCATGAACGGAACATTAGCTCAATGGCTCAACAAACTGCCTGATGCGACGTACTCACAGCAGTTGAGAGGGCCGTTGGACCCGATGGCAGATCGTCTGTCATCTCAAATGCTGGTTACCGCAGGACTTGTCGTTAAGAGCGCAGGTGGCGTGCTGTCGAAGATAGGAGCGTCGGCATGCTATGGCGCTGTTAAAGGCGGGCTGTTCACGATAGCCGCGTCTGCGGATATGCCAGCATTGTCAGGCACGATAACGCAGAGCGCGTATAACGTGTACTGCTATTTTCAGGACGGCGCGGGAGTGCGGACATCAGGGATGGGGACCGAGTCCGCGACGTTATCGGCAGTTAAGTTCCCTGAGTTTCCGACGGGAAAAACGCTGATTGGGTTTGTGCTAGTCATTAATACAAACGCAGACTTCATTGGCGGGACGACGGCGTGGAACGCCACTGGGGTCACCGCAGTACACATGAGCCCGACGGGACCATTCGACCCGTCCGTGCTTCTCACATAGGAGATTGGCGATATGGATCAATTGAGTGTTGGAACCATTAATCAAGCGACAACGTCGGGACTGTTAACCACGACGGGAGCAGAAACCCTTTGGGATACAACGGTGGCTGTCGGGTTTACAATCGGTGGCAAGATGTACTCGAAGGCCGCGTCGGCGAACCAAGCCACGCCGACCTCGGACCACACAACGGGTGCAGCGTTTACTACGCTGGTCGGAGGCAACAGCGTTGCCAATACCCCTGGAGAAGGGGCCGTAGTGGTCTGGGGATTTCAGAGCGATGGCACCGTTAAGTGCATGATGGGAGAGAAAGAAAAGCTCGACATGGATGATAACTTCGTCTATGCACCGAACTGGCCTGCCATTAAAGGCGACGTGTGTCCATTCGCCTATACGGTGTTTAAAGCCGGAGCGACAGCGGCGGTATCGGTGATTTTCGGGACGACGAACTGGAACGCGACAGGGGTGAGTACGGTTAACGTGAACCGTCTCCCTGACCGTCCGGTCACGGCGTAACGGAAGGTATGAATGGGTGGGCGGGGGAATCCCCCCCCCCACCTCTATTCCTC
>CEPX01185901.1_pt1 | contig 10377 bp, 9 predicted proteins | sample 361361 | NCBI WGS metagenome assembly CEPX01 (sample SAMEA2619974, study PRJEB7988) | marine metagenome | biome: marine biome (ENVO:00000447); feature: mesopelagic zone (ENVO:00000213) & marine oxygen minimum zone (ENVO:01000065); material: "saline water (ENVO:00002010), including plankton...
CCAGAAGGAGCTAAAGCGGTAGCTAAGCTGGTTTTTGAGGACCTAAAAACATTAAACAAATGAGAATACTAACGATATTATTCGCAGGAGTTTTACTGTCTGCATCTTGTAACGCCCAGGGCCAACCGTCTGGGCCAACTTATGATTTTGTGGTGGCTGCTGATGGTAGTGGAGATTTCACTAAAGTTCAGGACGCTATTGATGCGGTGCCTCATCTGCGAAAAACGAGAACTTATATCTTCATCAAGCCGGGTGTTTATAAAGAAAAGCTTTCTCTAGCTTCCACTAAAACGAATATCAGTTTCATTGGTGAAGATGCTACGACTACCATTCTTACTTATGATGATTATGCTAGCAAGCACAATGCTTTTGGTGAAGAAGTTGGTACTTCTGGATCATCGTCCTTTTTCATTTATGGAGATGGGTTTGAAGCTGAGAACATCACCTTTGAGAACAGCTCTGGACCAGTAGGTCAGGCAGTTGCTGTACGAGTAGATGGCGACAAAGTGAAGTTTAACAATTGTCGGTTTTTAGGACATCAGGATACCTTGTACCCACATGGAAAGGGCAGTCGACAATACTATAAGAATTGTTACATCGAAGGAGATGTGGATTTCATTTTCGGTTGGTCTACTGCTGTGTTTGAGGACTGTGAGATCTTCTGTAAGCGTGCCGCTTATATTACTGCAGCATCTACGGAAGAGGATACACCTTACGGATTTGTGTTCAAAAATTGTAAAATCACCGGAACTGCAAAGCCTTACAGTATGTATTTGGGCAGGCCATGGAGACCATTCGCTAAGACGGTGTTCATGAACTGTGATTTAGGCAACCTGATCAAGCCAGAAGGATGGCATAACTGGGGCTCAGAGGAAAAGGAGAAGAGTGCATTTTATGCCGAATACCAGAATACAGGTGAAAGCTACAAACCAAGCGAAAGAGCCAACTGGAGTCATCAATTGACCGATGACCAGGCGAAGGAGTATACGTTAGAAAAGATCTTTGGAGATTGGAATCCGAATGAGTGATCATTTGGAGGAAACAATCTTCCATTTAAGAAACCCCAATTTCATATTTCCAGTCACCCCGCTCGCGAGAGTGGGGTGTTTTTATTTGGCGGATTGTTCTGCTTTTCGGTTCAGGATTTCTGATATCAAAGGCCAGTTCCAATCCTTCAGGTACTGTATTCTGATGAATTGTTTGAGGTTTGATTGTGAGTTGATCAATATATGATCCCATTTAGAAAGTATCTTCATATCATCAAACTTGATTTTAACTTTGTTATTTTGAATACTTTCAGAATCGATTCTGAGTTCTCCAATTTCCAGAGTCTCACCATTTTCCCAATTTGCGATCATATCAGCAAAATTTTGAGAGAAAAACCGATCCCAAAGATTGTCGATTAAGGATTCGTATAGTTCATATTTTCGGTCTTTGCCAATGCCTAGATAGGATTTAATTGAGATATTAAACTGGTTGCTATGTATGTCTTTGAGTTGGATTTTGAAATTTGTTCCAATGGTGAACATGTCAATTTCAATCGGAGATACGCCATATCTTATTTGCGTTGGGGCTTCAATGGTTTTATCTATGAGTTTGTTTTCCCAGTGTATTTTACTATCTGTGATTGATAGTTGATTTCCTGAAATATTGAAGGTGTCTTTGTGGTGTAAAATGGTTTGAGAATCACTTTTTTTCATGAACCACTCTCCATACTCGATTTGTTCTGTGTAAGAGTCTTGTAATCCTTCCTGGGTTTCTGAAAGTATAATTTCCCATGTACCTGCTATCTGTTCTTCATCTTGGTTGTATTCTCCGGAATAATGAATTTCAATGGATTCAAAATCATTATTACCTAATACATTGCCTTCATCATCTTGATAAATAAGCCTGTTATATTTCTTTACAAAAGAAATGATTTTATTATCGCAGAAACCTGAAATTGTAAACGGTTCATCACTGAGACTTGTGTCTTTACCATTTCCAGTTAGGGTTCCATCAATTTCTATGATTTCAACCTCGAAGGTTTCAAGTCCTAATGGAGCTGGTTGAGTACTTCCAACCAATTGAGTGTATTGACCTGACCAATGTCCTGTGAGTTTCAATTTTATAAATGGTTTTGTTAAGAGATTAAATCTATCGTGATAGTCACCATTAATTAAGCGACCAGATCCTCTCCTCGATCATAATCATCCTGTAATCCCAACCAGAATTTTGCGGTGGTTCCAAAATACTTGCTCAATCGCAAGGCTGTGTCAGCTGTAATTCGCCGGTTGTACTTGAGGATTTCGCTGGTTCTGGTTTGAGGAATGCCAATATCCTTTGAAAGCCGATAGGCGGATATTTCCATTGGCTTGAGGAATTCTTCAAGTAATATCTCCCCTGGGTGAATGTTTGGTAATTTACTCATTATCTGGTTGTTAACAGTAGTTCGTTCGGTGTTTCATGTCCTGGCAAAAAATAACAACAACTGAATTAGTAAGATCGGTAAAAACGATAAAAGCCAATTCATAAGAGCGAATATGTATCCGAATTTTTGTGCCTTTGAAACACCAATTATAGTGATACGAATCACCAATATTTGAAGAATATAAGAAAAAAGGAAGTAGTAGGGATTGGTGGAGGAATCTATTCCTAAGGACAAAGTAATAATTTCATAGATCAAAACTAGTATGTATGGAATGTGAGCGAGTGCTGATACTGTTCCTAGCTGATTGACTGTGGCTTTGCCATTCCATAACCGGCCTATTAACTTAATGATCCATGGTTGTACCTTACCTAATACTAAAATAATTAATGCGATTGCACAAAGTATACATATCGCCCTGGCTCCAATTTTGATTTCTAAAGTCGGATTAGCGTCAAATAGCAGTTCAATGTCTTTACTGATTTCTAACCCAACATAAATTCCGTAAAATATAAAAGGTAGTATGTATAAGCTGTCCGATCGTTGATTGTAAATGAAATGGTCGATCGTCCATCTAGGTTTGGTCCAAATGGTGAGAAAAGGATTGAGTTTTGGTTGATGATTAGACATTCATGGCATTTATAAAAGCTAAATATAAAGCATCGTTTATTATCTAATTCAAGATTAACTGAAAACAAAAACACCCAGCATGATCATGCCGGGTGTATTCCTAATAAACCAAATAATAAAGAAATGTAAATCTTAGTCTTCCATGAGTAGGGAAGCCATAATGAATGGTCCTACGCCTTTCGGGTCATTGTCACGAATCACTTCATGGATGTAATAATCAAAGGTGCCTTCGCGGTATGGATCACCACCTAGTCCGGCAACTCCGCAGACTTGTGTCAAGCTGATGGTGCCGTCCTCATTCTCTTTGATGAATTCTTTCAGGATGCCTTCATATCCTTTCTCTGCTACTTCCTGGTAGGACGGAGCGATATACCCATTTTTTAAACTTTTCGCTAGCATGTAAACGAACATGCTGGAACAAGATGCTTCCAGATAATTGCCTTCCTGATCGCCTTTATCCAATACCTGATACCAGACGCCACTGTCTTGATCTTGATGACGCTTGATGCCTGCTGCTACTTTCTGAGCGATGTGAATGAGTGTATCACGTTTTGGATGATCGGCTGGGAAGTAATCCAATGCATCTACAACCGCCATGGCGAACCAGCCCATAGCACGACCCCAAAATTCAGGAGAGAGCCCTGTTTCCGGGTCAGCCCATTTCTGACTTTTGCTTTCATCCCACCCATGGTAATACAGTTGCTTTTCTTCACTGTAAGAGTGCTTGTCTATTTGCAGGAATTGGTTGGCCACATCATCAAATATTTCTGGTTCATTGTAGGTGGCTGCATATTGTGCAAGGAATGGACTGCCCATATACAATCCATCCAGCCACATCTGATGTTCATAGACTTTCTTATGCCAAAATCCACCTTCAGAGGTTCGTGGATGTCTTTTCATCTGATTTCTCAGTGTCTGAATGGCAGTATCATATTTGGCTTTGTGATCCACTTGATTCAATAAGATCAGAAACTTGCCAGGATTTACCCGATCGATATTGTAAGCTGTTTGCTTGTAGGTCAGGATTTTGCCATCTTCCATGATCATGGAGTCCATGTAAGCCTTTCCATAATCTAGGAAGCGCTCCTCGTTGGTTTTTTGCCATACCTTATAAAAGGAAAGAAGCATTAACCCATTGGTGTATTCCCATTTCGGTTTATCCCGAAAATCAATCAGTCGAGGGTCTGGATTACGTTTCATCTCAGAATCAGCCATTCTTACATAGATGGGATCCCGTTCAATGGTCTCTTGTTGTTTTTCAGACTTGGGTGAGCAAGCGTAAAGCATTGCTACACCTAAAGTCAGAAATATGGTTTTTTGTATCATTTTTGAAGGTTAGGGATGACTAATTAGGGATTAGAGAGAAACTCCACGTTTCCACGGAATGAAATCAAACTGTTCCAAATCCATGGCTTTGGCCGTTTTTCGTCCACTAGCGATCTCAATGATGTGGTCCAGAATCTCCGCACCCATTTGTTCAATCGATTTCTCACCGCGGATGACTCCTCCAGTATCAATGTCAATGATGTCTGGCATTTTCTCAGCTAGCTTCGTATTGGAGCTCACTTTCAATACCGGTGTTACTGGATTGCCAGTTGGAGTACCTAAACCAGTAGTGAACAGGATGACGTTAGCTCCTGAACCAGCTAGCCCTGTGGTCGATTCTACATCGTTGCCTGGCGTGCACAAAAGTGTAAGACCAGGCTTATTGGCATATTCGGTGTAATCCAGCACATCTGCAACAGGAGAGGTGCCTCCTTTCTTAGCTGCACCGGCTGACTTCATAGCATCTGTAATCAAGCCATCTTTGATGTTTCCAGGAGAAGGATTCATATCAAATCCCGAACCTGCCTCAACGGCAGCTTTTTCATAGCGACGCATGATGTCGACAAATTTCTCCGCATGATTGTTGTCTCCCATACGGTTAATTAGCTCTTGCTCAACTCCGCAGAGTTCTGGAAACTCTGATAGGATTGCTTTTCCACCTAGAGCCACTACCAAATCACTGGTGTAACCGATAGATGGATTTGCAGAAATACCAGAGAAACCGTCAGAACCACCACATTCCAAACCAATGGTTAATTTGCTCAATGGAGCAGGCTGACGTGTTTGTTGGTTGGCTTCTACCAAAGCCATGAAGGTCTTGGTGATCGCTGTTTTAACCAAATCTTTTTCCGTTCCCATTGCTTGCTGATCCAGTATGATGACCGGCTTCTCCATGTTCGGGTTGATGGAGTCCATGGCGTCCTGGAACATCTGGATTTGTGCATTCTGACAACCAAGACTTAAAACCGTAGCGCCAGCAACATTAGGATTGTTGATATAACCAGAAAGTAGTCTGCAAAGGACTTCAGCATCCTGGCGAGTGCCTCCACATCCACCCTGATGGGTTAAGAAACGTATGCCATCAATGTTCTCAAATACACGATGCTCGGACTTAGTTTCGACTACCGTTTCTACCGATAAAGATCCAGCGTCTTGCAATTGACCTGATTCGTATTTGGATACCAGGTTATCTACCAATCCAACATATGGGTCTTGTTTCTCGAAGCCTAGCGCCTTGTTGAAGGCTTTTTTGATGGTTTCGATGTTTCTATTTTCACAGAATACAAGCGGAAACACCAACCAGTAGTTAGCGGTGCCCACCTGTCCATCTTTTCGATGGTATCCGTCAAAAGTCAAGTTTTGCCAACGACTCACATCAGGTGCTTGCCAGGTGAACTCACCTTGCTTATCCGAACTGAAGGATTCGGATTTGTGACCCAAATTAGCCGTTGTGATGGCTTCTCCTTGCTGGATAGCTGATTTGGCTGTGCCAACCACTACACCGTACATGTGTACTTCATCATTGACAGCAAAGTCCTGAAGTGCAAATTTGTGTTTAGCTGTGATGGACTGTTTGAGCGTAAGTGAAGTGCCATTGACTGAAACCTCAGTGCCTGCTGGTAAATCAGTAAGCGCAACGGCCACATCGTCGCTATCATTTATGGTTATTGCTTGTCGCATGGGAATTAAATGTTGTATATCACCTCTTTCATTGCTGAAGAAGAGATGGAGTCAAAGTGATCAATTACCTGGTCGGTCAGGCCAGCGATTGCTGTAAGGTCCTCACCCCAGAAATCTGTATTAGACAATGCTTTAAAGACCAAATCTTTGCTATTCAGTACCTTGATGGACTCGAAGAAGTCAAGATTGCTTTGATCATCTTTCAAATTGAACTCACCAGATGTGTACAGTTTCAGCAAACAGGCCAATGAAAACGTTATACGCTTTGGTAACTCGCCTTTTGCAGCAATGTAATCCTTGAATGTTGGTAGAACGCGTACTTTGAATTTAGCGATAGAGTTCAGAGATATGCTGATCAATTCATGTCTGATGAATGGGTTTTGGAATCTGGCTATCACTGCATCTGCAAATTCTTTAGGGTCTTCATTCGGTATTTGAATGGTTGGAACAATCTCGTCATAGATCAACTCGTGAATCAGCTTGCCTGTTTCCTGATCTTCAATAGTTTCGCTCACCGTTTCCAATCCATATAATAAACCGATAGGAACCATCGAAGTATGCGCACCATTTAGGATGCGTACTTTCTGGGTCCTGTAAGGTGTGATGTCTTTGACGAACTTCACATTCAAGCCTAATTTGTCTGCAGGGAAGAGTTCTTTTACCTTGTCTTCAGCCTCGATCACGAATAAGTGGAACGTTTCTGATTTCACAACCAACTTATCAGGTTCGCCGATTCTGGCTAGCAATGAATCAATTTCGTCTTTTGGATATCCAGGAACGATTCGGTCTACCAGGGTATTGGCAAACGAACAGGCATGATCCACCCAGTTTTGGAAATCAGCGCCTAAACCCCAGGTTGATACATATTGAGAAACGCACTCTTTTAACTTGGTGCCATTTTGCTCAATCAGTTCGCATGGTATTATCGCCAAACCTTTGTCATGATCGCCGTGAAAGTGATCAAAACGAGCTTTTAATAATTGTGTGAGCTTGCCAGGGTAGGTCACCGCTAGTTGGCCTGCTGCAGGTTTGTCATTCTCATCAAAGGCAATTCCGGCTTCTGTAGTGTTTGAGAAAACCAATTCAGCTTCGGGCTCTGTCGCCAGATCAAAATAGCTTTGAGTATCAGTAAAGGGATTGATGGCTTTGGAGATACAAGTGATTTTGCGAATGTCATCCACTTTCTCACCATTTTCCAATCCTTGACGAACGTGATGGTAATCACAGTTTTGTTCGTTTAGGAGATTGATTAAGCCATTTTCCAAAGGCTGAACAACGGCTACACTGCCATTAAAATCACCTTTTTCATTCAATATATCTATCATCCAGTCCACAAAGGCCCTTAGGAAGTTTCCTTCTCCATATTGGATCACCTTTACTGGCAATTCTTTCTTTGTCATTTCCATTCATTTTTAGGTACTAATTCACGGGGTAAGAGTGAATGTAGTTAATTTTGCGTAAACGATTGCACAATTTTACCGAAAAATTCTGAAAAGCATTCTGAATGAATTAAAATTTATACTGCGGCTTTCTTGATGGACAGCTTTTGAGAAGAATCTCGGATCATGAGTTCTGGACTTAGCAGCACTTTTCGAGCAATCGAGTTTTTACCTTCCAGTTGTTCTAGCAATACTTGAGCAGCAGTCTTACCCATGTCCATACTCTTCTGATCCACAGAAGTCATGGTAGGTTCCAGGTATTGAGTGAATGGGTCATTTCCGAAACCAATAACTCCTACATCCCCGGGTACGGTGTAGTTGTTTTCTTTCAGCCATTTGATTGCACCCAAAGCTGAGAAATCTGAAGAAGAACAGATTGCGTCTGGAGGATTTGGTAGATGCATGAGTTTGGCAGTTACCAATTTTCCTTGTTCCACATCACTAGGAACTTCAATGATATATTCGTCTGGAATTGGTAAATCGTTATCCTTCATGGCAGCCTGATACCCTCTAAACCGCTCACGAAAAATGCTTACTTTTTTATTTCCGGAAAAGAAGGCAATTCGTTTGTATCCATTCTCAATTAAGTGATTTACAGCACTATAAGCGCCTTGGAAGTCATCGATGGCTACTGAGGATGTATTGATGGATTCTGCAGTTCTATCAAACAAAACCAGAGGTTTACTTTTATCCATGACCTTCTTGAGATGATCATATGAAGTTGTTTCCCTGGATATGGAGATGATAATGCCTGCTACTTGCGCAGACATCAACGCATTCACATCATCAATCTCATGATCAATCTTTTCATGTGACTGACAGATGATGACATTGTAGCCTGATTTCTTTACTTCTTCTTCAATTCCACGAATGACGGATGAGAAGAATATTCTGTCTGCATAAGGAACGATAATGCCGATGATTTTGGAATGTCCACGGCGTAGGGATGCGGCCATTGTGTTAGGTTCGTAACCTAACTTTTGAGCCATTTTTAAAACCTTGTTTCTGGTCTCCTCGCTTATTCGCGGATTATTATTCAAGGCACGAGATACTGTAGATGCAGTGGTATTCAGTGCTTTCGCAATCTCGTGTATAGTTGTTTTCTTTCCTTTCAATCTCTTGGGGTTTGCACAGACTTGGCAAATTTACGAACTAAATTTTGCTCAGTTTGCGTAATGGATTGCTCAATTTACATTAAATATTTGTACGTACATACAAATGAATTGATAATTTATAGGTCTATAATAATGATATTATTACAATAATGATAATTTGGATGTTGCTAATTGCAATAAAAATATATGTAAACGATTGCGCAAACAGTTTTAAACTTCTAAATTCGACAGTCTGATTCAGTACATTGAGTCAATAAACTTCAAAATCGTATCCCTTATGAAAAGCTCAGCTATTGCTTTAGGAAGTATTGTTTTACTGGCCGCGTCTTGTGCTCCTTCTCCAAAAGAGTCAAGTCCGGTTGTGAAAATTACCAATCCATCATCGATGGAAAGATCTGAGGTATTATCTCTTGAGCTTCCTGAAGGTGTGGACGGTAATGAAGTGATATTGGGGGACAAAGTTATTCCATCTGAGTTTGTTGATTTAGATAATGATGGTGTTAACGACAAGGTGAATCTTTTTGTAGAATTGGAGCCATCTTCGAGTAAAGATTTAGTTATTCGAACAGTTGAATCCCCAATAGAAACAGAGAAGTTGACTCAAGCGGAGATTTCTATTAAGCAAGGAGGAGAGTGGACCGATGAAGAATACGTTGGAGGTGAGTTTGTAAATCTTGATTTTTTGAAAGTGCCAGATCAACATACAGATCATACTTATTTTATCCGTTATGAAGGACCCGGATGGGAATCCGATAAAATGGGCTATCGATTTTACCTGGATTGGCGAAATGGTATGGATGTCTTCGGTAAAACAAAAACTGAGCCTGTATTGCAAGGTGTAGGTCAGGATGGATTTGATTCCTATCATGAGCTGAGTGATTGGGGGTTAGATCTTTTGAAGGTTGGTACTACTCTTGGTCTTGGTTCTATTGGTCAGTTCAGAAATGATACCCTTTTCCGATTCAAAGAAACGGATTCGGTTACCTGTGCTATTGCTACCAATGGATTGCTCGAATCTGAAATAGTTACCAATTATTATGGCTGGAAAGATGGAGGTAAGGCAACGGACTTAACCTCATCTATAAGTATACAGGCAGGATCTGCACTGACAACACACGAGTTGCAATTTTCTACTCCGATAGAAGGATTCTGTACAGGGGTAGTGGAGAATGAAGGTGAAGATTATCTGGATGAAGTAGTTGGGGACTATCGCGTATTTGCAACATACGGAGATTTCAGCTTAAACAATGACAAAATGGGACTTGCTATCATTGTGTCAAATTCAGACATTGAAGATGTTGTTGCGGGGGCTGGAAGTCACGTGGTGTTACTCAATCCTGCTAAAGATCTGACATACTACTTTATGGCGGTTTGGGAAAAAGGGACCAATCCTATCTCTTCAATGGCGGAATTCAAAAGCTTACTCATGAAAGAAGCGACTAAATTGAATCAGCCGCTGAAAATAGAAATGCAGTAAATGAGTTTATGGCTGCCAGTTGCCAAAAATGTTTTTAAGCTGATATTTGGTAGCATCCTTTTTAGTGAGAATATGTGACCAGGATACACGATTTTGGTTATTCGCTCCAGGTCCTTTTGATTGATACTCACCGTAAAAGACGGTTTTTTCTTTTTCTGCTGATCCCCAATTGTTCCAGCCAGAAGGAGTGATATGTGAGTCCATCTTACAATTGATGTAAACTGTTTTTGCAAAACTACGCCAGGGCCTTCCCAAATAAACCTCGTCTACAGATTTGTCTAATCTTCCTAAATCACATTCAAT
>CEPX01012213.1_pt1 | contig 10373 bp, 10 predicted proteins | sample 361361 | NCBI WGS metagenome assembly CEPX01 (sample SAMEA2619974, study PRJEB7988) | marine metagenome | biome: marine biome (ENVO:00000447); feature: mesopelagic zone (ENVO:00000213) & marine oxygen minimum zone (ENVO:01000065); material: "saline water (ENVO:00002010), including plankton...
ATTGGATTAAAGGAGAAGTTTATGAAAATGTCGTATAACGTACAACTTTTTATGTCGTTTTCTTAGGGAAAACGAAGATTGAGCGACATTGTAAGCGTAGCGAACAAAGAGTGAATCATAAAAAGTGTGTTAGGCGACCCGTTAGGCGCGAAGCGGTTTTTAAGCCACCATATGCGTTACTGCCGTAGTTTTTGGATATATTTTTATATCCCTATATTCTTCATGTATATATGTTTAATGAAGCTTTTTTAGAATATTGTAGAAATCATAATGACTCTTCAATCAAAAATTTAACTAGTGTAATAGAAACTACATTGAAATATCTCGAAAATAAGGATTATAAGTCTAATTTTAAAATTAGCCATCACAATTTCTTTGAGAAATTAATGATGGAGGATACTAAGAAAGCTGAACAACTATTTTGGACAGAGATTGACGAAAGAACTCAATTTGTTAGAAGCCTTATTATTATTAAATTTTCTTTGCTAATTAAGCAACTTATACCTGCTTTTAATTCAATGAATTTTTATGCAGCTGTTATATTGACGAGGTCTATGTTCGAGAATGCAGCGGTATTTTACAAATATCAATGGACTCTTTTGATTAACTATTCTAAATGGAATAAGGAGGGACTCGGAAATTTGCCGGATAGTATTGAAGGTATCCGTATTTCTAAGGACCTTGAGAATTTTTTAATTAAGTTCAGCCATGGCACTAGAAATAAATCTTTAATCAAAATTGGTAAAGAATTACATGGAAAAAAAGCTGAGAATTGGTACAATGACAATATTCTTGATTATTTTGATTTCTGGGCTGCTAATAAGGATTTTAGCTTGGTGAGAGATGATTACGATTATATCTCAGATATTTGTCACCCAAGTGCTTTATCTAACATGATGTTTCAAATTAATGGGAAAGAAGAAGACAATTTTCTGTACACAAAATTTGATAAAGATGTTTCCAAATCATTGCTTGAGTTTATGCCAGTTATTGCTTCTGCAATAATACAGTCATGTGCTGTCGTTAATAACGGAGTTGAACAGCTTGAAAAGATAAATTTTAGTTCACTGCTTTGAATTAACTAGGTTTTTTTGCCCATTTACAAAACGTACAATCTTCCGCAGATTTAGGAATCTTCCCTTCAAGTATCTTTATAGCTTCTTTAAAGATTCTTTCAGCATTTTCTATGCTTATTTTCATCTTTATCAAATCAGTGTTGAAAATAACGTCACCATGCCCATTTACCTTGTCAGGATGGTAGAACAATAAATAAGCATAATCCTCTGTTTCATATCCATTTTTTCTTAGAAGTAGATTGTATATGTCTAATTGATCTTGATAATGCTCTGCAGTATCATCTTTTAATGGGTAACCTCTTGTCTTGTAGTCAAGAACGATAAACTTTTTTCCTTTTTTTAGCAGATTATCTATAGCTCCCCTAAATAGGTTGCCTTCTTTATCTTCCCAAGGGATACCTTTAAAATTACTTCTCCAGACTTTTAGTAATTCAACATCATCAAACAGCTTAACATCTCCCTCTAATTCTTTTAGTTCTGGAGGCAGTTCTCCTTTTTCCATATAACAATCAAAGTGCGTCTTTAGAATTCTGTCCATACCTGAAGGCAAAGAAGGGAATATGGAATCTGGTCTTTTGATGTCTTTATTAAACTTAAGCCAGAAGCATCTAGGACAGTCTTTTAGTAGGTTTAAGCTGGATGGGCTGAATTTGTAGGGTGACATTTTAAAGAAAGTGAGATTTGTTGGTTTAAAAAGGTTGCGTGAAAAGTGATTAATTTTAAATAGTAATCATGTTTCTTCTATCTCATGGTACACACCCCCTCAATTGTAGATGAATGTGATTCCTGCCAAAAGAAATCCCCTCTTATTAAACATGGGGCAACTTTTTTGTGTTATGACTGCCTGAAATCGGCAAAGGGAGAAACACTGAAAAATCCAACACAGGGGGATAAGGATTATTATTTTGCATTGAAGGAGAGCATTCAAAACATTTCTGAAGAACAAAAATTCTTGAATCATTTACCAGAGTTCTACAAGCTAGTAAGTCTTATGGTATTTGATTCTAAATCTACATGGAAAGTTAAATTATGGGGAAATGCTGCTTTGGCATACTTGGTCATGAACAAGGACGTGATTGCGGATCACATAGGCCCAAAGGGCTTAATTGATGATTTATTCATTTTATCATACATCTTAAAAAAAATTAGGGATGAGGAATCAAAGATTATCATCATAGAAAACCTCTCGAAAGCAGGCATTGATTCAGAAGGAGAGGAGTTTTTTAACACAATATATGGAGTCTACAATGAATGTCTAGAGCATATCGGAAAGGATAGGGATAAAATTCTAAATAAAGTAGGGCTACTTTCATTTGATAAACAAGAAAAAGACAAAGAAAGAAAAGCAGGAGAGTTACATAAAAGATTTTACGATTGGAACAACAGGAAACTCAAGTTTCTGTACTATTTGACTGCCATGAAGGTCAAAAATCTTCTAGAAGAAGCAAAATCACATCCTTCATATGAGAGAACAAAGGATTACGTACTCAAACATCCGGAATACGGAGAGATAAAAAGATACATGGAGCACTTGTAGTAGAATGGAAAAAAGTAAACTATATTTTCAGATTTTGGGAACCATATTTGATGACTATAAGGGGGATCATTCAGAAATTCTCAGATACATACCCAGGCTATTTAATCTTATGTTAAAAGCACATTCCGATTCATCCATGACCTGGAAGGAGAAATTTATCCTAAATGCTGGGCTTAGTTATTTTGCAGTTGCCGGAGATGTTTACCCTGGCAAAGAGGAGGCTACAGGTTACATTGATGATTTGTTCGTTTGTTCATATGTATTAAAGAAAATATCTGAAACACATAGCAAAATCCTGCTTTCTAAATGGGGTCATAAAGAAGGAATACTGAAACTTCTAGATAGGGTACTACCAGAATCACAACGAATACTTAATTCTGTCAATAAAGATACTACAAAACAGATTCTACAAATCATAGGTATCTACAAACTCAATGAACTGATAAACGAAAATGAAGATGTTTTCAGTTTAATCGGGATTAAGGACAGAATTGGCCCTTATAAGCATAAAAAATCCGAATTGATGGGCATAATTAAAACAATATTAGTTGCACATGGACACAAGAATCTTAGGATAAACGAATACAAGCATCTTAAGCGGTTTTATGGCAATAAAGAGTGGAGTAAAGCTAAGGAACTTGTCCAGGAAATGGAAATGCAGGAAATGAAATATGATAACACTCATGAACGTGAACTAGATAAAATTAAGACAGATATACTACTAAAATTGGATGAGAGCATACTAGATGACTGAAAGAAAATCATTAAAGGACTATAAATGGAAGCCTAGATACAGCGGAAGAGTAGATAATCTTGTGGAAGATTTCTACATTCCTGCCTTGGAAAGGTCAAGATTTTATTACAGATCGGCAGGTTATTTTAGATCATCAGCCATCACAGTCGCATTTAGGGGCATCAGTTCTTTCGTCGAATCCGGAGAGAAGATGAAATTTATAGTAGGAGCTAGCCTCACAGAAGAAGATGCAAAGGCATTAAACGACGGGGAAACCCATTTAGGAGATGTATTGTCAAAAAAATGGGAAGACTGTAAAAAAGATTTTGACTCAGATATAGTCAAAAAAAGATTTGAGGTGCTTGCCTGGCTAATATCCAACAACAAACTTGAATTCAGAATAGCGGTAAACAAGGATAAAACAGGAAGATACCTTTCATCTAATGAATCTTACTATCATCCGAAAATTCTGATTTTCGAAGATTATGAAGGTAATATGATTCAGCTTGACGGATCAATCAATGAAACACTAAAGGCCTGGATTCATAATAGGGAAAATTTTGCAGTTCATAAAAGCTGGGTTACCAATCAAAACACATTTGTTGAGGACGCAAAAAGGGAATTTGATATTTTATGGAATAAGGAAGATGTAAAAACCGAATTGGTCGACTTACCTAATGCAATAAAGAAAGATCTTGTAGAATTGGTCCCAGAGAAGAAACCGACTAAAGAATTAGACATAGATTTTTCTGATAATAAAATAAAAGAATATGTGTTAAGGAACGAAAAGCCGTTAAGGAGATTTCAGAAAGATGCAATTGAGGAATTGAGGAATAAAGACTATATTGGTATTTTGGAGATGGCCACAGGGACTGGGAAGACGTTTACTGCATTGAAGGCAATAAATAACCTTGAGTTAGAATCCAAATTTCTCATAATTGCTGTACCCCAGAAAGAATTGGCTGAGCAATGGGAAGGGGAGTGTGAGGGAGTGTTTCAAGTTCATGATTATAAGACACTTAAGTGCTATTCAGACAATCCTAGATGGAAACAGGACATATCCAGATTCATAAGACAGGTTCAGAGGGGAAAGGTACTAGGAATCCTGATTGTTGTTTTAGGGACACTGAGGACAGATACCTTTATTGGAAAGGTAGGTCCAATACTGAGTGATTCTTATCTTATTTTTGATGAAGTACATGAAGCGGGATCATATCAAAACAGGAAGATATTTGACAAACTCAAAGGGATTAAGGTGAGAATAGGATTAAGTGCAACACCGAGCAGGGCATGGGATAATGATGGGAATGAAGCAATAAAAGATTTTTTTGGAGGAGAACCTATCTTCAATTGGGATATGGGTAAAGCTATAAATCCTCCCGAAGGCTATGAGCCTTGTCTTTGCAAGTATAATTATTATCTGTATGAGGCAAACCTAAATGGAGATGAACTAAAAAGATACGAATCGATTTCTAAGGATATAAGGAGAAAAATAGCAATCCTTACTAGGGGAGGGAAGAAGAGCTTTAGCCATATATCAGATGAGCCTTCTCTAACAGCCTTGCTAAATCAAAGAGCAGATTTAATAAAGGAATGCAAGGATAAGCTGAGGGTATTGGATGAAATTATACATAGTCGTGGTGATAACCTTATAAAAAGTCTAATTTACTGCAATGACAAATTGCACGTAGAGGAAGTTACAAAAAAACTTTGGGGTTTTGGAATCAAATGTAGGCAATATGATGGTGACATCCCCCATTTCGAAAGAAGTATAATACTGGAGAAATTCAAGAACGAAGACTTACGATTTATAGTAGCTATCAAATGCTTGGACCAGGGGGTAGATATACCCAAATGCAATTCTGCAATCCTGATGACAAGTTCTAGAAATCCTAGAGAATACATCCAAAGAAGAGGTAGGGTTCTGCGCCTTCATGATTCTAAGGAGCGTGCCTATGTTTTTGATATCCTTGTATTTCCCCACCCTGTGAGGGATCTTCTAAGCGGCAAAATAAGATTATATGAATTTGAACATAAGCTCCTCATGAACCAAATAGAAAGAGTTAAACTATTCATAAGTAATGCACAAAACTCTGACGAAAGTTATTTAAAGCTACTAGACTATGAGAGCATAAAAATCGAGACAGGTAATGAGGATGGATAAAGACATTAAAGAAATTATAGAAGATATTTTTCCTATGGGGGAAGTAGAAACTATAAGCGAAATGCTTGAAGTTATCCAAAGTGGCATTGACGAAGGTAAAAAATCCAAAAGAATTTCTTCTTTAAGAGAAATGATTGACAAGGCAACAAAATGATAGATTTAGAACTAAAAAAGATAAGATTGCACAATTTCACCTGCTATCCAAATGAGACAATAGAATTTCGAGATAGTAAAGACAAAAATATCTACCTTTTCAGGATGAGGAATGGCATAGGAAAAACTAGCCTGTTCCATGCAATAAAATGGGGCTTCTATGGTGAGGTTGGGATGCATTTCTATAAGGATTCCGAAGAAATATTTGTTCATCAGTTTATGAACGATAGGGTGGATGAGAAGACCGAAAAGCTATTCGTTGAAATATGGTTTAAATATGGAAATGATAGATACAGCCTAAAAAGAATCTACGACCCTTCAGATGACAAGAGCGAATCCTCAGTAACCCTGACCAAGAACGAAAGAGAGGAAATCACTGGAGAAGCTGCTCAGGAGAAAATTGAATTGATAATACCTAAGAATTTTGCAAATTTCTTCATGTTTGATGGGGAACAACTAAGTCGCTTTATGGCTTCTCAAAGAGAGCTTTATTATCAAGATTCGGTCGAACAACTTCTTGGACTCAAACAATTGAGAGTTCTAAGGGATGATATCAAGGATATTCAAAGGGGATACGAAAAGGAATTATCTCAATTGAAAACTACAGATTCCAGGGTTAATGCAAAAAATAAGCTCATAGAAGGATTTAGTAGAGAAATTCAAAACAATGATATTAAGATAGAGGGCCTTACTAAGGAGATAACAGAAAATGAGAAGCATATAGATAAATTTGAAAATCATAGAAAGAGGTATTCCAAACAGCTTGGAATACAAGAAAAACTTAATTCCTTAAAGGATAAAAGAGAAGCTAGAAGCAATAAATTGACAACTCTAAAAAGCGCATTGGTCTCTAATAGGAGCTTTTTGTTTGCAAGGTTCATAAAATCAGATTTGGAAAAGCTAAGGAAAGAAAATAACAAGCAAACCAAAAAACTTGAAGATGTTTGTGGTCTGACAAACAAACAGGCTAATGCGCAAGAAGGTAAAGAGGAAATTCTGAAGAAAAGCGTTCCTGAATGTGATGTCTGCGGACATAAGCTAACCAAAGAAGAGGCTAACACGGTAAAAGAAGAATTGAAAAAAATTAAGCGGAATCTGGAGCTTTTCAAGAAAAATAAGAGTGAAAGAGATTCATTAACAGACGAGAATAATGTTTTCCAAGAATACCTTGATAAGATTGCTGAATTTGATTTTGACGAGGTCACAGACGATTTGGCCGAGGCCAAGCAAAAATACGAGGATACGGTTAAGGAAATAAATAATGCAGAAAAAGAAACACAACACACAGAGATTTCAAATTATAATGAATTGAGTAGTAAGATAGACGGTCTTAGAGAAGAAAATATAAGAAAATCTGGTAAGATTAAAATTCTGAAACATAAGAATGAGGAAATTGAAGAATTGAAAAATAATGAATTAAAGGAGTTAAAGAGATTAGGACATGATAACAAACTCATAGGAATCACTGGGAGAAAGAGTGAATTTGTCATTGATTTAATCAATAATTTAGACAAGGCCCTTGAATTAGGAAAGGAAAAGAAAAGGAAACAGATTCTTAAGGAAGCCAATAGACTGTTCTTAAAAATCACTAATAAGCCAAAAGAATATGAAAGCATAGATTTTGAAGATGATAAGAGTTATTCTTTTGTAATCAAAACCAAAGACAAGAAAGTTGTAAACTCCCCTTCCAAAGGGGAAAAGCAGGTTCTGGCTATGAGTTTCCTCCTTGGATTAAGCCAATATACGGGTAGAAGAAATGTGATAGTCATGGATACTCCTGTGACAAGTCTAGATGACATCCATGCATTAGGCATTGGGAAATCTTTTGCAGACCTTAAAAATCAAGTAATATTCCTGGCCCAACCTCAAGAGTTGCAAGGAGATATCTACAAGAATATGAAGAAATCCATTGTGAAAGAATATAAAGGAGAGAGGAAAGGTTACAGGACTGTAATAGTGTGATTGATATGGAAATAGAAAAATTCAAGAGGGTTGGAAATATTAAGTTCAGAACCAACTATAGGGAATCGATGTATTGGAAACTTAGAGATACTGATTTTTCTAGGTTGGAATCATCTACTGCAAAAAAGGATGAAGGAGGCGTTTTTTCAAGTCTGAACGATATTTTTTCCACTGCTTTCGCAATAGGCTATCATTTTGATAAGCAATTGCCAGTAACTAGGATGGGAAAATTGACGCCTGTCAACCACGTAAACTTAGTTAGTTTTGTGGACAATAGAAGTGAAGTTGCAGATTTGATGGTAATACTAATTTTGAAAAGGAAACCTGAAATAACTAATCCAAAAATACTATGGGCAGAAGTTGAAAAGTACGCCGAATATGGTATCAAAGTTTTGTTCAATTCTATTCAAGATAAGAAAAACATTCTTGAAATTGATGATATAATTGAGAAAGTTTAGCTTCTTATAACCTTATTTATCTTGTCCACTACTTTCACAAGATTTTCTTTTATATGATGCTCCCAGATTCTTATAACTTTCCACCCGTTCTTTTCGAGGTATTGATTCTGTCCCTTATCCCTCTCTATATTTCTTTTGATTTTCTGAGTCCAATACCTCTTATTCGATTTTGGAGCCTTATAACATTTAGGGCATCCATGCCAGAAACATCCATCAACAAAGATGCAGACATTCCTGCTCACCATCACAATATCAGGTTTGAAATTCAGTTCTTTGAACCTATGATTTAAGCTATATCTATAACCTAATCGAAATAATGCTTTTCTTAGGACTTGCTCTGGATTACTGTTTCGCTGTACTTTTGACATGATTTTGCTTCTTATCCTTTTTGAAAATTTATCCGTCATATGCATGAATAAGTAAACTTTTTATATAAGTATTTTGTTTGATCGTATAGACTACACGATCAATATAATCAAAAATGAAACGTGAATATACAGTAGCGGATTTTTTCTGTGGTGCCGGTGGATTCTCCGAAGGATTCAGACAATCTGGATTTAAGGTAGTATTTGCTTTGGACAATTGGGATTACGCACGAAAAACACACAAGTTAAATCATCCAGAATGTGACCATGCAGTGAATGGCGACATCCTTGCCTTAGATGTAGAAAAAATTAACGAATTAATTCCAGATACAGATATTATTATCGGTTCCCCCCCTTGCGTTACTTTCTCAACCTCAAATAGAGCAGGGAAGGCTGACAAGACTTCTGGAATAGAACTGATAAATAAATTTTTCCAGATTATTGCGATTAAAAAATATAAACCCAATTCTAAATTAAAATATTGGTTGATGGAAAATGTACCAAATTCTAGACACTTTTTACTGGAAAAATATTCTTTTAAGGATTTAGGCATTACTGATGAAAACTTAAAACGATTAAAGATAAAGAAGAATCAAAAAGATATTGCATTAACCGTAGATAAATCAGAAAACAAAATTTATAATTCGGTGTATTATGGTGTACCTCAAAGAAGAGAGAGGTTAATAGTGGGGGAATTTCCCGAACCAAGAAAGATTACCTATAATGAAAATTCTTGGATTCATCTTGGTGAGATATTAAATGCATTCAGAGCTGCGAATGGTTTGGTCAAGGATCCATTGTATGATTTATCTGTTAAAAAGAAAAAAATTACTGATCACTTCTATAAAACAGATATACCTAAATTTGAGTGGGAAGAGGCTATGATAAAGAAACAACAAGCAAGATATTATGGAAAAATGGCATTTCCTGAAGATGAGGAAAAACCTGCAAGAACTGTAATGGCGACAAGATCAATTGTTGCTAGAGAAGCGATGATTTTCTCTAATGGAAAATCAAATACTTATCGGGCTCCTACAATAAGAGAAGTCGCTTCAATAATGTCATTCCCAATAACTTACCTTTTTGATGGAATAGACGAATCAATAAAATACAAGTTGGTAGGAAACGCTGTCTGTCCTAAAATGGCTTATTGTTTTGCTTTATCAATACTGAAAGATAATAGGATTCAACCACCTAAACCCCTATTAGAAAAGGTTGATATACCTAGTTATTTTGTCGATTTGCAAAAAAACAATCCTAAAGAGAAAAAACCAAGACCAAAACCATTAAACTCAAACTTTGCAGAAATTGTGCCGGATTTGAAATCTAAAAATTTTAGGATTGAGTTGGATAATAATTTTCCTAAAATGAACGGTGGGAGAATTAAGTGGAGGGCTAGCATACATCACGCTACTGGTAAGAGCAGCATGAAGTCTGCATATCCTGGCTTAAGTGAAGTTAGAAACATCTTGAGAAAATTTCCGAATCAGAATAAAATAAATTTATTTGCAAAAAAGATAATATCATTAAGACCCAGAATACCAATATCTGCCAGATTGTATCAGAATCAATTTTGTTTACCCAAGTTTGATAGGAGATATCTGACACCAAGACAGACACTTAAAAAAATAAAAATATTACTTGATGAACACTTTCCAGAAAAAAAATATGAAGGGATTTCCTTAACTAATGTTAGAGGATTCAAGATACAGAGCAGATACCTTAAATTTAACAGAGGGGCCCCACCTTCAAATCAAATACCATTGAGGCATTTACTAGCACTATTTGGCCTTATTTACCTGATAAATCAAATAACAAATAACAAAAACTTAGGAGAGCTTTAGCGAGCCATATAATATCATTATATGAAGGCAGTAACGCATATATATTTCGTATCTAAGGTGGCTTAAAAACGTCGGCCTAAC
>CEPX01198201.1_pt1 | contig 10373 bp, 8 predicted proteins | sample 361361 | NCBI WGS metagenome assembly CEPX01 (sample SAMEA2619974, study PRJEB7988) | marine metagenome | biome: marine biome (ENVO:00000447); feature: mesopelagic zone (ENVO:00000213) & marine oxygen minimum zone (ENVO:01000065); material: "saline water (ENVO:00002010), including plankton...
CAGAGCTCCATGAAGCTAAGAATTTTATTGTTGCGTTAATATTAATTACTATTGGCATGCAAACAGTCTTTTCATCTTTTATGCTCTCCATTTTAGGAATTAAAGATAAATGAAGATAGCAATATTCAACAACTTCATGGATAACATAGGTGGCGCTGAACGCGCAACTCTTATTATGGCGCGAGAATTAGGTGCCGATATCTATACAACAAACATAAACAAAGAAAAAATAAAAAAACTTGGTTTTAGTATAGAAAATATACATAGTATTGGTCGTGTTCCAACAAGTCCGCCTTATCGACAGCAGATGACTCAGTTACGTTTTAGATTCGCAAAGCTTCCTAAAAAATATGACCTGTATATTGTATCTGGGGACTGGGCTCTTTCAGCTGCTGTAAAACATAAACCAAATATTTGGTATACATATTCACCACCACGAGAATTATGGGATCTCTACAAATTTACACGAACATGCATTATCATGCCAGCATATCAAAAACTACTTTTTGATATGTGGGTGCTTGTTAATAGACGGTTTATGAGGAAATATGTAAAACATATTGATACTTGTATTTCAATTTCCAATGTTGTTCAAAAACGACTAAAGAATTACCTAGGAAGAGATTCAGAAGTTATATATCCACCACTGGATATTAAAAATTATTCATACGATAAAAACGGAGATTTCTGGCTTTCAGTGAATCGATATACGCGGCACAAAAGAATAGAGATGCAAATAGATGCATTCCGCATGATGCCAAACGAAAAATTAATTATTGTCGGAGCATGTGAAAATACAAATCATTTTCTTGCTTACAAACGTTATATTGAAGAAATGACGCCACCGAATGTCAAACTTCTTTATGGGATTAGCGATAAAGAGCTTATAGATTTATATAGTAACTGTAAGGGCTTTCTAACAACTTCAATAGATGAAGATTATGGGCTCACTCCAATTGAAGCAATGGCCTCTGGTAAGATTGTTGTAGCCCCGAATGAAGGTGGCTACAGGGAAACGATTATAGATGGGAAAACAGGAGTATTAATTGACGGCATATCTCCAGATAAAATAATTGACGCTGTATCCTCTATTCGTGAGAAGGAGTTGTTAGGTAATAGAAGTATATGTGAAATGCGCGCCAAGAATTTTTCGACACAGAAGTTTATAAAGCAATTTCGAATAATAAATAATATAGATTGACATGAGTGCATATAATGACCCACACAAAAAAGAAACTGTTCAAGAACTCAAACTTAAATTAATTGAGAAAGAAGTTGATAATAAGATTTTACTAACTCGCCTTTATGCCATTGAGCAAAGCCTTACATGGAAACTTCTTGCGAAATGTAATAACATGCTTGGTGTTCTTATTCCCCCCGGCACATTTGGAAGGCGTTTATACGACACAATACTATACTCACTACGAGACACAAAACAACCCTTTTTAAAAGGCTTAGTCTATTATTTTAAAGAACATGGTAAAAAAAATACTGGCAACTCTCTTTTTACTATGCCAACTAAAGAAGAATTGGATAAGTCGCCTGGACCATTTAATGAGTATACAGATCCAATTATTTCAATAATAATACTTACACACAATCAATACCCGTTTACTTATTTGTGTTTGGAGAGTGTTGCCAAACATACTGAAATACCGCACGAAGTTATTGTAGTAGATAATGCATCAACAGATGGCACATCAAAATATCTTAAAAAAGTAAGAGGTATTACTTATATATTAAATAATGAGAATAGAGGATTTGCCGTGGGATGTAATCAGGGAGCGAAGTTGGCACAGGGCAAATACATTATTTTTTTGAATAATGATACAGTTGTAACTCGTGGTTGGGAATCTTCACTTTTGGAAGCCGCAAAAAAATACAAAAATTTTGGTACGATATGCTCTAAGGTGCTTTCATTTGATGGAAAACTACAAATTGCAGGGTGTGCTATATGGGAAGATGGAACCTGTTATGCGTTTGGTAGAGGTGACACGAATCCAAGTAGGGAAATATATAATATTCCACGAGAGGTTAAATATTGTTCAGCAGCTTGCTTGCTGACCAGAAAAGAGACATTTTTTAGGGTTGGAGGGTTCGATGAATCATATAAAATTGCTTATTATGAAGATGCTGACCTGGGACTTGCATACAACAAGCATGGTTTAAAGAATTATTATGAACCAAATTCTATTATTTACCATAATGAATGGAGCAGTAGCACACCATTTGAACGCTTTAAAATGATAAAACAGACCAAAAAAATTTTTATGAAGAAGTGGAGTGATACACTATAAGAATATGAATTCTGTGCAAATAAGTCATCCAAAAATATCAGTCATCATTCCTGTATATAATGGTGAAAGAACACTAAGAAGATGCCTTGATTCTGTTCTTGCTCAAACATACCCTAATTACGAGATTATTGTGGTAAATAATAATTCTACAGACACCACAAAGCAGCTCATTTTGGAATATCAGAAAAATCACTCAGCTGTTTTCTATTCGTTTGAACCATATAGATCGCGTGGCGCCGCGAGAAACAATGGAATAAAGAAGGCGACCGGGGAAATTCTTGCTATGATTGACAGTGACTGCATATCTAACGATTGTTGGCTTTCACAAATAACGGCACCCCTTCGTTCTGGGGACGAAACCATAGTTATGGGAGGCGAGATAGATCCAGTAGATAATTTTTGGACGCGACGCATACACAATTTCAATAGAAATTATTATATCAGTCATTCTGATGGAGTATATATAATTGCGTTGGATAGTAAAAATTTTGCAGTTCGAAGAAATGTGATTATAAAATATATGTTTGATCGAGAAATCTGTAATGCTGAGGATTTTGAGTTTTCAATACGAATCACAGGCAAAGAAAAAATTCGTTTTCTATCGGAAGTATGCGTTAACCATTTTCATAAATCATCGTTGTTGGGCTGGACAAAAATAGTGTTCAACCGTGGGTACTGGTCGTATAAAATCCACCTGAAGCACAGAAAGAATAATGTTTATAAACGTGTGTTTAGTTCATTTTTTAATGCTACAGAATCAAATTTTTTTATATATTTGATATCAACTGTCCGCGCTTCGAAAAGGTACGCGATTCAGGATTTTTTTTTCTTGTATATGACCGTATCGTATTGGCAGTTTGGAATGGTTTTATGCCGTTTAGATTTATTTTCTAATAAGGCCGATAAGGATATCAGGAATGATAGATTAATTTTAAAACAATTTGACCTAATTATTTTTCCAATTTTACTGTTACTATCTCTCATTGTGTTTCCGCTCCCTATATTGGCAATTTTATATGTTTATGTAAAACTACTTATTTGGAGGCTGGGTAGTGTATTTATGAAAAGAAGGAAGGTGTTATATCTTGGGGGAGACAAGTCTACTTCGAGGTTCTGACTTAATATGACGAATAAAGATTTTAAAATTATTTTTCTGAACCGATACTGCGTGAGTGTCTTTTTCATCAGCGGGATATTAATATGAAGATTCTTGTTTATATCTCAGATTTTTTGTCACTCATACGACATTGGCATTGGCAAACTAATTTTTATACCAACATAGCGGCTCTTTTACTTTTACTTTTGGTGACAGGCGCAATACAGACGCAGGAAGTTTTTGTATTTATATATATAGTCCACCTCTATATTCTATATGCCGGCGTATTCCTAGTTAATAATTTTGCAGACAGCGAAGAAGACGCCCATGTTGGAAAAGAGAACAATTTTGATGTTTTTCCACGTGCATTCACACTTCCACTGATGGTTGTTCTAGTTTTGCTTGGATTTTTTATATCTTTTTTATATGATAGTCGCGCCATTGTCTTTTTAACAGGTGTCATTCTTTTTTTTGCACTTTTCTACTCATTGCCGCCTATCCGCTTTAAAAAAAGGGGATTTTTGGGCCCCCTCACATCTTCCGTTTCACAGCGCCTTCCGTTTTTATTTTTTTATTTTCTAATACCAAATTCTGCTAGTGTTTTCTGGTATCTATTTGGATGGCTCATTATCACATCATTTATTATAGAGATAGGGTTTCAGCTTGCTGATTCTGCAAACGACATACAAAATAGAACACAAACATATGTTATAGTAATCGGAGTAGAAAAAACTGTACTAGTGCTGAAATCCCTTATACTTTTCTTATTTGCCTATCTTGCTATGGCCTTTTTTATTGGATTTCCGTATGTGTTTCTTGTGAGTCTCATACTTTTTCTTTTTTCACAAGGCGTGTTAAATGACGCGCGATGCAATATTGCACACGTGGGCACCCAAAAAAATTAGCGAGTTGTGAAGTATTTGTTGAGTCTTTTTACAGTTTTTTTGAAAATAATCAGTAAGAAATAACTTTCTTGAAAATATTTTCAAAAATCTTATCTGACCCGTATTTTTTTCTTACTTTCCGATATTTTTCTCTATCATAAATCTCCCAAAATACTTTTTCTTCATAGAAATTATCTGCATAGAGCCATTTATATCCACCACAACCCGTAACCAAGTTTTCTAGGGCTTTGTTTATAAAAATGAATTCTTTACATGTTTTTGCTGGACTAATATGGTAAAAGCCAATATTAATCCATGTTCCTTTCTTTGGGCCAAATAGTGTGTCTTGTGTAATGGACATCGGCAACAGCCAAAGGGGTCTTTCTCCAAGGGGGCATTCTTGATATAATAAAGAAATAAATCTTTGTATATTTTTATAAGGGATAATAAAATCCTGCACAATTCGTTCCGTATCTCGCGGGAGGGAGCGTCGCAATTTATATAACTCGTATGAGTTTGCCGAATTATTGGCGCGACATCGTTTCAGTAATCCATTCATTTGCACTGAAGTCGAGGCAATAAAAAATGTTCCCCTATCCCATCGGAATAGATAATCTTTAATTTTAAAATATTCTTTTTCGCCACCTTTTTTTGATAAAATGTGCTGGTCAAACCATGGGCTAAAAAAGAAAGGGCGGTACCTTTTTTTGTGGAATGGAATAGTGTTTGTAAAAACGCCATCCATAACAACCATTTCTTTCTTATTTGTTAGTACAGAGTCTCTGAATGCAGGGGAAGTATCTTCTTTTTTATCCAAAAAAGTCTGTAGATCTGTTTTATGGTATGAAAGTTCAATGAAAGGTGGCACTTTTTGTAGCTTGATTTTAGCAAGTGTTATAATCCCTATTGTTCCATAAGACCCGGGTATCGCTTCTTGTAAGTCTTCGTACAAAGCTCCACCATTTTCTATCCAAACGATGTCTCCATTCCCTAGAATCACCTCATATCCTAAAGTATTTCCTTTTTCGTGGAAAAAACCGTATGCGTTAGATGGGCTTTCCGCACCAAGCCCTTGTATCGCTCCTCCAACTGTTATGTGCTTAAATTCTGGGACAACATACGGTATATAGCCATACGGCAAGGTATAAGAAACTAATTCTTCCATGGTAACCAATGGCTCAACAAGAATCCACTTTTCATCTTTATTAAGCTCAATAATGTTATGTAGGGGTGTTATGTCAATATAAGTCCCGTCAAACGTTTTTACATCTTTATGGTTTCTTGTTGAGTGGCTTACAGTATTTTTATGTGTTCTAAAAAGGGGAGAGCCTTGTTTGAGGGCACCTGTTATATGTTCAACCTCTTTCTTATGTTTATCGTGTGTTGTTGTATTATTAAACATAAATATTTCTAATCTTCTTTTAGATAGTCCCCAATAATTTGTGAGGTATTTTTTCCATTCTCAACCATGCGTCCTTTTGACAGCCAAAGCACATGGTTACATTCCCTAATAATACTCATGTCGTGGCTTGCTATTAAAATAATACTCCCGCTGCTTACTAATGTTCTTAGTGCCTTTTCAATTTTTTGTAGAAAGTTTTTGTCGGAGGCATTTGTCGCTTCATCAAGAAGCAGTATTTCGGGGTTGCTATGTATGGCAATTGAAAAAGCAAGGCGTGCACGCATTCCATCTGAGAACTGATAAAGTTTGGTGTTTTTATATTGATGCAATTCTGTGAAGCCCACAATAACATCTATTTTTTCTTTTATCTCCTTGCTGGTCAAACCAAGCAAAGAACAACATATTTCTATATTTTCGTGCATTGTGAGTCTGTCTCGGAAGCCGCGAACAAGCCCAATTATAGGCACAATGTTGCCATACGTTGTAATAGTACCCTTGGTCGGTATATAAATATTTGCAATGAGATTCAACAGCGTGCTTTTGCCGGCTCTATTTTTCCCAATTATGCCAATTATGTCTCCGGGTTTTGCCGAAAAGGTAATATCAGTAATGGCCCATAACTCTTTTTTTGGCTCACGTCCCGAAATTTTTTGGAGAATATAAGAAAGCGTGTTTTGGGGCTCCCTTCCCACTGTGAATTTTTTTGATATTGATTGTAAAATAATTTCATTCATAGTAATTCAGTGAATTTGTGGCGGAATTTACGGAAAATAAAGCTGCCAAATGCGATAGAGATAAGCGTGGAGACTAAAACAAGTATCAAGGATTCTGTATTAGGAATCTTCATATAAATAATCGTATCTCGAGTAATTTGTATGAAATGAAAAACCGGATTTAATGTATTCAAAAAAGATAAAGTATCAAGTCCCTCCAATGTATAAAAAATAGGTGTTGCAAACCACAATAACTGCGTAAAAAATGACCATATGTTTTCTAAATCAGCAAATACTATTGCAATTGCAGCAAGTGCAAGTGCAAGCCCGTATGTAAATATAATAAATAAAACCAACACAGGAATGTAAAATATAAGTGTATAGAGAGGAACATTAAAATAAAAAAGAAGGGCACCAAAAAAAATAATTTCAAAAATGTGTCCATACAATATTTTTATAACTACAGATAGTACAAGTGCCTCAAGCGGGAAAGCAATAGACTTTATAAGTAGCCGATATTCATACAAAACGTGTGCAGACTCAACAGTGATCTGCCGAAAAAAATTGAATAGAATAATTCCCGAATATATGTATAGTCCGTAGAATGGAATTGAGACACCAAGCTGATTAGAAAAAATAAAAAAAAGTAGCCCAAAAAGGAGAATTGGGTTTAAGAAATACCACAATACACCCAAATAACTTCTCTCATTTTTTAGCTTGAAAGAAGCATTCGCGAGTATTATGCTAAGATTAACCATATGCTTTATAGCCTGTGTATTATTCCTCATACACCACATATTACATTAATTTTTAGCTAATCCAACATATTTTATAATGCTCATAGGGATTTTTCTTATTACACTTTCTTCCTACTTACTTCGTTATTTTCAGGATAAATATATTGGGATAACGGTGCTGATTACAGGTCTGTTTACATATTTTTTTGTATCTGGAGTAATTTTGCAGATATTTAGATTATTTACATACCAGATATCAATTTTTCTTTACGCGGTCTTATTTTTATCACTTCTCTTATTTCTACACAGATATAAAGTAAAATACACAATTTCATTCAGACAAATTGATTATATTTTAATTGGAATTATATTGATTTCGATCGTGGCGCTTTTTTCTGTGCATTATTCATATGATGGGAGTTATAGCGTATTAGGAGAGAGTTCTTATCAAGAAGCCGAAAATCTATCATATGCATATCCTTACTATTCTGACGAATGGTATGCTGTTGCTTTCTCAAATTTTAGTATAGATACAAAAAGTCTCCCTGTTTTTAACCCATTTGATGAGGGTAGTTATTTTATTAATTTTGAATATGTCTTTCATGTACTAATAGCGCATATGCTACTTTTTTTAGGGCTTAATCCCGTTACGCAATATACGATTCTTTCTGTGGGAATTAATACATCTCTTATTGTTCTTACGTATATACTTGCGTTTATACTATCGCGCAATAAACTTTCTGCAGGATTTGCGGCCGCTTCTCTTTTGTTTATTACACACGGCGCTAATTTGCCAACACTGTGGAGTTTAATACCGATTAATGTTGGTATTATTTTTCTTTTGGCTACAATTATTTTTCTTGTAAAAGATAGATATAAAATATTTTTTATATTAAATTATCTAACATTACTATTTTATCCTCCTCTTATTGTATTTCTTTTGCCATTGTATGTTTATAAATTTTATACTTTACGAGGAAGTCAATATTTTCTGACTTTTCCCCTCCAGGTTTTGATTGGGGCATTTTTTGCTTTTGTAGCTCTTACCTCTGCATATATATTTACTCCAGATGTAATCGGGTCATATATAACGGGAAGTCTTATGTTCCTCTATAGTGTAATGGTTTCTTTTATGTTTAGCTCTTTCTCTAAAAGAATACAAAAACTCAATGTATTGAGAAAGATATCAATAGAAAAAAAACAACTCCCCCCTTTTCTTTTCCTTGGTCTTATTGCAGTGGTGCCGTTTATTTTGAATATTAGTGCAACAAAACATTTTGTAAATATGGTGTCTTCATTTATATATTACGAAACATTTACTCCCTTATCTATTCCATTGTATGCACCTCAAAATATAATTCCTATGGGAGCGCTCTTGCTATCTATAATAGGTGCGTATTGTTTGTATAAACAAAAAAAGATAGAAATATTAGCCGCGATATTGTCAGGTATTCTGTTTTGGGTTGTGTATTCTTTAACTTTCCATAGACTTATTATTGAATATCAGCGTGTAGTGTTTACGACAAGCGTTCTTGTTATCATAATATCTGCGTGTGGAATTACGCAACTACTAAATACAAAAATTCTTAAAAAGGTGCCGCCCATGATAATCGGAGGACTATTTTTTGTAAGCCTCTTCCTTCTTTTGTTGGGATTTACAGAAAGAGAAAAATGGAAAGAACTAGTTTTAGTAAATAAAGGGTCGGAGCAATCCTATTTACCAGCCGCGCCTGCAAATCGTTATTTACATCCTGATGATTTGCGGATATTTAGTAGCTTGGAAAAAGAGAGGTTCTTAAGCCACCAATGGAAGGGGACTGTAATTGGAGTCGCGACAGGCAATATTCCGCTTGAGACAAAGCCGGGCACTATTTCAACTAATGTAGGCCTTTCCCAGGCGTTTCAACAAGGAAATTGCGGCGCAAAAGCCTCTATTGTCCGGACTTTTAATATTTCGTACCTCTACTTTCCCGAGATACCTTGTCCGGGTTATGAATTAGTGGATACCAGCCAAGAAGGGTTTAATTTATACAAGACTTCCCTATAGGGGATTTTATATCCACACTTTCCAAAGAAAGCCTTTTTTTGTGGGTTTTTTTACTCTATAATGGGGGGGCATTAGAAGTAATGTCGCGCTTTGTGTGTAAATGTAAATACTGTTATGAAGATATGATTGAAAATAAAAATTAATGAAGGTGTTTAGAGAAAAGACAGTACATATTTCTCAAAGGTATATATGAAAATTTTTTATAAGCGACGTACCTGCCTGCCGGCAAAGCGGGGAGCGAAATCCCGCTTACGGCGGGATGAGCTGACCATGTCCGTGCCGGACGACCCAGGGAGGAGTCTATATAGGCTCCCGGGGCAGAGCTCGAGACGTCTATATAAATTTGCGCTTATTTTTATTCTCGGGCTGTTTGCTGTTGTTGGCGGTTCATCTGTCGCCTATGCGGCAAGTTTTGATGACGCCGCAACCGGCGACTGGGACATTGGGACTACTTGGGGAGGGGCATGCGCCTCATCATGTACGGAAGGGACCGATTTTCCTGGCGCTGGAGATACGGTAACCATTGATTCACATACGGTAACCTTGACGGCAACGCAAAGCACGGGCCCAATTACAATTTCAGGAGGAACACTGGATATGGGGTCTAATACCCTAAACGCCGAAGGTGATTGGACATATTCAAGCGGCACGTTTACACCGGGGACGGGAACAGTTGCGTTTGCGACAAGCACCAACGATCAAACAATTACTTCCGGCGGCTCTTCATTTAACAATATTACATTCAATAATACCGCAAGCGATACGTCGAGTGATGATTATATTTTAGCGGATAAACTGGATGTAGATGGTGACATAACCATAACCGATGGACAGCTTGACACAAATACAAACGATGTTGATATTGATATTGCCGGCGACTGGACAACACAGTCTGCCGGCAAGCATGATTTTGACACAGGCGTTACAACGTTTAACGGAACGCAAGATCAAACCATAACAAGTAACGCTAGAATATTTAAGGACATAACTATAAATAATACGGGAGCAGACGGGTCAGACGACATTATTTTGGCAGATGATCTGGATATTAATGGCGCACTAACGATAACTAATGGTGACTTAGACGCTGGCACTAATGATAAGAATATAACCGTGGCAGAAGATTTCACTATTTCTTCAGACGGCTCGTTTACAAAAGGTACCGAAAATGTAGCATCTATTATTTTTGATTCTAGT
>CEPX01038558.1_pt1 | contig 10370 bp, 8 predicted proteins | sample 361361 | NCBI WGS metagenome assembly CEPX01 (sample SAMEA2619974, study PRJEB7988) | marine metagenome | biome: marine biome (ENVO:00000447); feature: mesopelagic zone (ENVO:00000213) & marine oxygen minimum zone (ENVO:01000065); material: "saline water (ENVO:00002010), including plankton...
GGACAACACCCGTAGGGGAGGATTTGTAACCCTCCCGCGCGTTATGCTCAATGAAACGTCCCGACATGCGTAATGAGGGTAGCAACAGCGAAATAACGTCGCTATGTGTGACGCGATGCCACGCAGGAGGGTTGCAAACCCTCCGTTGCGGATTACGGCCCCAGTTTCGATTCTGACCGCTGTGAGCGCACAAGTGATTGTTACACAGGAGCATATGCAATGCGAAAGATCGTAGCCATCGGCGGCGGCGTCTTGCGAGACGGCGAGACGGACGCGATGGACCGGTTCATTCTGGATTACTCCGGGGCGGCCAAGCCGCGAGTGTTGTTCGTGCCGACTGCCAGCAGCGACTCGGAAGAGTACGTCGAAGCTTTCAATGAAGTCTACGGCGCCAAACTCGGCTGCGACGTTGACGTACTCTATCTGCTGGGACGCGACCCGAGCGCCGACGAACTGGCGGAGAAGGTTCTGTCCGCCGACATCGTATACGTAGGCGGAGGCAATACGCTGAAGATGATGCGTCGCTGGAGGCGGCTCGGCGTCGATCGGCTTGTCGCCGAGGTTTGGGACAAGGGCACGGTGCTGTGCGGCGTCAGTGCGGGCGCGATCTGCTGGTTCAGTCACGGCCACAGCGACTCGATGTCGTTCTACAGCGACGACGACTGGAAGTACGTCGCGGTCAAAGGCATGGGTTTCGTGGATGCGCTGGCCTGTCCGCACTACGACAGCGACACCAGAGGGGTACCGCGTCGCGAGGACTTCCGTCGGATGGTGCTGAAGCGGGGCGGCCCCGCGGTCGCTATCGACAACGACTGCGCCATCGCATTTCGTGACGACAGTTATCAGGTGGTCTCGGCGAGGGCAGGGGCGGGAGCGTTCCGCCTTCGACGAGAGCGCGGCGCCATTGTGGAGGAACCGCTTCCAAACAACGGCGAATGGTCGCCAATCTCAGAGATATTGAACTCCGGAGGTTGAGCCGATGGCCGATTCCACGATATACGATCTTGTGATTCACGGGGGAAGGGTGGTCGACCCCGAATCGGGGCTGGACGCGGTCCGAGACGTTGGCGTCTCCGGTGGGCAAGTCCAAGTCTTGTCCGAGTCGTCGCTCGAAGGGCGCGAAACCGTCGACGCCACCGGCATGGTGGTAACGGCCGGATTCATCGACCTGCATTCGCACGGACAAGACGCTGAAAGTTACGAGACTCAAGCCAGGGACGGGGTGACCACCGCCCTAGAGCTCGAAGTGGGCACGAACGACATCGACCGATGGTACCAGGCACGGGAAGGCTCGGCGCTCATCAACTTCGGCGCCAGCGTCGGGCACATCCCCGTTCGCATGGAAGTCATGAACGATCCCGGCGCGTTCCTCCCAGTGGCTGACGCCGCAAACCGCGAAGCGACCCCAGAGGAACTGGAGCAAATCGAAAACGGAATCGAGCATGGACTTCGCCGGGGAGCCTTGGCCGTGGGTTTTGGCTTGGACTACACCCGCGGGTGCTCTCGATGGGAAGCCATCGAGATGTTCCGTATCGCGGCCGACCACGGCGCCTCGTGCCACGTGCACCTGCGCGGTAAAGGACCGAAGGAGCCGATGAGTGGAATCGAGGCCGCCGGCGAAGTGATCGCGGCGGCGGCGATCACCGGCGCGGCCCTCCACATCGTCCACATCCAGAGCACCGGCATGTCGGCAACCGGCAGGACGCTGGAGATGATCGCAGGGGCGCGGGAACGCGGACTCGACGTGACGACCGAGTGCTACCCGTACACGGCTGGCATGACCGCGATCGACTCGGCTCTGTTCAACGAGGGTTGGCAGGAGCAATACGGCATCGACTATTCCAGTCTTCAGTGGGTGGAGACCGGCGAACGGTTAAACTCGACGACGTTCGCAGAGTACCGTGAGATCGGCGGCATGGTGATCGTCCATTCAACGCCGCAAGACGCGGTGGACACGGCGGTGCTCAGTCCGCTGACGGCCATCGCCACGGACGGCCTGCTGCACAACGGCAAGGGTCATCCCAGGACCGCCGGGAGTTATTCGCTGATCCTGGGCCGGTACGTCAGACAGCAGGAGGCACTGCCGCTGATGGACGCGCTGCGCAAGATGTCACTGATGCCTGCCCAGAGGCTCGAAGCCAGGGCGCCCTCGTTCGCCCGGAAGGGGCGCATCACACCGGGCGCGGACGCCGACATCGTGGTCTTCGACCCCGATACGGTGCTGGACCGCTCCACGTACGACGAACCGACGTTGGCGCCGGACGGCATTCCTCACGTTTTCGTTGGCGGCGCACAAGTCGTCTCCGACGGCAAAGTCGTGGAGGGCGTCGCGGCTGGAACAGGCGTGCGTGCGCCCGTGAGTTAATTGACACGTCTCAATCACTTCTGCTAGAGTCTCTCGATACGCACCTGTAAAATCATTCACAAATGCGACGATGGGGAGCAGTACCGCATCCGTCCGGCCACAGCGAGCCGGCGATGGTGGAAAACCGGCGTCAGGGCGCGCGGGAACTCACCCCGGAGCATCCGATTCGAAGGAGCCGTTTCCGTGACATTGAGGTCGCGGCTTCACGTAGGATTCGGACGGGTTGGCGCCGTTATCACAGCCTCCGAGCGGCCAGGTCCGGACAGGACCGGCAATTAGGGTGGTACCGCGGGAATAGTCAATCAACGATCCCGTCCCTTTGTTGTGGACGGGATTTTTCATTTGTACGCATAACGGAAACAAGTTGAAGTCAAGGGTCCAAGACGAACGACCATGGAGGTAGGAGAGCGATGCGACTGACCGGAGGCCAGATGGTTTGCGAGAGTCTGCTCCGTGAAGGTGTTGACGTTGTTTTCGGCATTCCGGGCGGCGCGATGCTGCCCCTCTATCAAACGCTTCCCGAGTACCCGCAGCTCCGGCACATTCTAGTACGCCACGAACAGGGAGCAGCTCACGCCGCCGACGGCTACGCGCGGGTCACGGGCCAGCCCGGCGTGGCATGGGCGACGTCCGGCCCGGGCGCCACGAACTTGGTAACCGGAATCGCCACCGCTTACATGGACTCGGTACCGATGGTGGTCATCACGGCGCAGGTCCCGCGGGCGGCCATTGGCTCCGACGCCTTCCAAGAAATCGACATCACGGGCATCACTTTGCCTGTCACGAAGCACAACTACCTGGTGATGGAAACGGCAGACATCCCGCGGGTGATCCGAGAAGCGTTCCACATAGCCAACACTGGCCGGCCGGGCCCGGTGCTCGTGGACATCCCCAAGGACGTGATCATCGAAGATGCGGAGTTCGAGTATCCGGAAAGCGTCGATCTGCCGGGCTACAGCCCGACTCAGACGGGGCATCCGAACCAGATTCGAAGGGCCGCCAGGCTGATCGAGCAGGCGGAACGTCCAGTGGTCTTGGCCGGTCACGGGATCATCCTGTCCCGCGCCTACGACGAGCTGGCGGAGCTGGTCGAGACGGCCCAGTTGCCCGTGGTCACGTCACTGTTGGGCATCGGGTCGTTCCCCGAGAACCACGTGTTGTCGGTTGGAATGCCAGGGATGCACGGGGTGGCATATGCCAGCCTCGCGCTGGAAGAAGCCGATCTCATCATCGCCCTGGGCAGCCGTTTCGACGACCGAATCACCGGGGACGCGAAGAAATTCGCCACAAAATCGAAGAAAATCCACGTTGACGTCGATCCCTCGGAGATTGGAAAGACCATTCCGGTGGACGTTCCGATAGTCGGCGACGTCAAACAGGTGCTTCAACAGCTCAACAAACGCATCAAGCCCGCTTCCAGAGTCGAGTGGATCCAGCGAATTGACGAATTGAAACGCGATCACCCGTCGCTGGGGTTGCGATCCACCGACAAGTTAATCGCCCAATACGTAATTCAGCAATTGTCCCAGGCCACGGAAGGCAAGGCAATCATCGTGACCGGGGTGGGCCAGCACCAAATGTGGGCGGCGCAGCACTACACGTTCACCGAACAGTGCAGCCTGATCTCGTCCGGAGGTTCCGGCACCATGGGTTATGAAGTCCCAGGAGCAATGGGCGCTCAGGTCGGCCGTCCGGACAAGCTGGTTTGGTCAATCGCGGGAGACGGCGGCTTTCAGATGACGATGGCCGAGCTCGCGACGATGGCCGAGAACAACATCCCGGTAAAGATTGCGATCATGAACAACGGGGTGCTGGGAATGGTCCGACAGTGGCAGGACCTGTTCTACGAGCAGTCCTTCGTCGCCACGACTCGCCCCGGCAATCCGGATTTCGTCAAATTGGCCGACGCTTTCGGCATTTTCGGAGCGAGAGTGACCGACAAGAGCCAGGTCATGCCCGCGATCCTGCAGGCCATGGAGTACAACGGTCCCGCCATTGTCGACTTCGTGGTGAACCACGAAGAGAACGTGTACCCGATGATCCCGTCCGGAATGACCGTTGACGCGCTCATCGAAGAACCGTCGCCGCAGGAGGCCCGCCGATGACGATAACCACCGAGTCTCCCAGGCACACGATCACGGCGCTGGTCGAAGATAAGCCCGGAGTCTTGAATCGAATATCAAGCATGTTCCGGCGCCGGGGATACAACATTGCCAGCCTGGCGGTCGGCCACAGCGAGATCGAGAACCTTTCTCGGATGACGTTCGTCGTGGAAGGCGACGTCGCCACGGTGGAGCAGGTTACCAAGAACCTGCACAAGCTGATCGACGTCATCAAAGTTTCGGACGTTTCTGACGGGAACTGCGTGTCTCGCGAACTGGCCCTCGTTCGAGTGCGGGCCAACGTCCAGACCCGTAGCGAGATAATGCAGATCGTCGACATATTCAGGGCCAACATAGTCGATGTGGCGCCCGACTCGCTCATCATCGAGGTCACGGGCGACGAAGACAAGGTGGACTCGCTTCAAAACCTGCTGCGCAGCTTCGGCGTGCTGGAAGTGATGAGGACCGGGACCATCGCCATGGACCGAGGCATGGACGGATCGGCCGAGAGCCAACCGGCCCCGGCGCCCCGTCACCGCATGGAGAGCGGGTTGTAGTGTGCGACGCAACCGAGTCGGACCGATTGTTCGGAAGGCCCTTCGACAGGCTCAGGGCGAACGGATTATTGTGTACTTCCGGTCGACATTGGCCCGCAATATCATTCGAAGCGAGCCCGATACGGTTGATGTGAGCTTTCATTCACGTTCGTGGTGAGCCCGTCGGCCCACAGGCTTAGGGCGAACGTAGACGGGGCTGAGGGAATTGCTGAACGGCGGAACAGCATCAAACACCGGCGAGACTAACGAGAGGAACTGAACGAATGGCCACAATGTACTACGAGAACGACGCGGACATGTCGTTGCTCGATAACAAGAAGATCGGGATCATCGGTTACGGCAGCCAGGGACACGCCCACGCGCTCAACCTGAAAGAGTCCGGAATGAACGTGAGCGTTGGGCTGTACGAAGGCAGCAAGAGCATCGAGAAGGCCGAGGCGGAAGGGCTGAGCGTCGGGATGGTCGCCGAAGTCGCCGCTGAATCCGATGTCATCATGCTCCTGATTCCCGATCACACCCAATCCGAAATCTACCGGGAGTCAGTCCTTCCCAACCTGTTGCCGGGAAAGACTTTGATGTTCGCGCACGGCTTCAACATCCATTACGAGGCCATCAAGCCGCCGGAAAGCGTCGACGTGTCGATGGTGGCGCCCAAGGCGCCGGGCCACCGCTTGCGAGAAGTGTTCACCCGCGGCTCCGGAGTCCCGGGACTGCTGGCGGTTCACCAGGACCCGTCCGGTGAAGCCCATGCCCGAGGGCTGGCGTATGCCAGGGGCATCGGATGCACCCGGGCCGGTGTGCTGGACACCACGTTCAAAGAAGAGACAGAAACCGATCTGTTCGGCGAGCAGGCCGTCCTGTGCGGCGGCGTCGCCGAGCTCGTCAAGGCGGCATTCGACACGCTGGTCGACGCCGGATATCAGCCCGAATCCGCCTATTTCGAATGCATGCACGAGCTCAAACTAATCGTGGACCTGTTCTACCAGGGCGGTCTAGAGTACATGCGGTACTCGGTGAGCGATACAGCCGAGTACGGCGACTACACCCGAGGACCGAGAGTGATCGACGATCACGTCAAAGAGAACATGCAGCGAGTTCTCGCGGACATCCAAGACGGTTCCTTCGCACGTGAATGGATCTCCGAAAACGACGAAGGCCGGCCCACGTTCAATCGCCTACGCCAGGAGAACGCCGGCCATGCCATCGAGAACATCGGCAAAGAACTTCGGGGGATGATGAGTTTCTTGAAAGACGCCGACTAGGCTCGTCTTGGGCGGTTCGGCGCTAATGAGGCAACGGAGACGCGGACAATGAGCAGCAACGAGGTAATTTACGTAGTTCGCCACAGCGATCGAGTCTTGGCAAGGCTGGATCCGGCGGACTGCGTTGTCCTTTGACCTCCCTTTGATGCGGCCGTCCGGCAGCGGCGCGGGAGCAACCAGCCAATTCCGACAATAGGGGGACAGACATGGCAAGGGACAAAGTAGCAATATTCGACACGACCCTGCGAGACGGCGAGCAGTCGGCCGGCATCGGGTTGACCACGCCCGAAAAGCTGGAGATCGCAAAGCAACTCGACCGGCTTGGCGTCGATATCATCGAAGCCGGATTCGCCGCGAGTTCGCCCGGCGACTTCCAGGCGGTTCAGACCATCGCCGCTGAGGTCCGGAGGCCGATTATCGCCTCGTTGGCGCGGTGTTATCCGGACGATGTGGATCAAGCCTGGCAAGCCATCAAAGACGCATCTCGACCGAGGGTCCACGTCTTCATTTCCAGCTCAGACCTGCAGATCATGGCCCAACTCAGAAAAGACCCAGAGCAGGTTTTGGAGATCGCGGTCGCTTCAGTGGAGAGGGCCAAGAGTTACTGCGACGACGTCGAATTTTCGCCGATGGACGCAACTCGCACCGACGCGCAGTACCTCTACACGATGCTGGAGGCGGTCATCAACGCGGGCGCCACAACCGTGAACATCCCCGACACGGTCGGCTACACGTTCCCTGCGGAATTCGCCGAACGGATCAGGCTCATCAAAGAAAACGTCCCGAACATCGACAAAGCCGTGGTGAGCGTCCATTGCCACAACGACCTCGGCATGTCGGTCGCCAACAGCCTTGCCGCGGTAACGGCCGGCGCAAGGCAGGTCGAAGGCTGCATTAACGGTCTGGGCGAGCGGGCGGGCAACGCGGCGCTCGAAGAGGTCATCATGGGCATCGAGACCCGCAAAGACCTCTTTCAGGTCGATACCAACATTGACACTCGTCAGATCTACAGAACCAGCAGACTTGTTAGCGACATTACCGGTTTCCCAGTCCAGCCCAACAAGGCGATCGTCGGCGGGAACGCATTCCGCCACGCATCGGGAATTCACCAGGATGCGGTAATCAAAGAGCGCACGACCTTCGAGATCATGGACCCGCGCTCGGTCGGTTGGCCGAGCAACGAACTGGTGTTGGGTAAGTTGAGCGGAAGAGCGGGGCTGCGTGTCAGGCTCGAAGAGTTGGGCTACAACCTGGAGCAGGAAGAACTCAACGATGCGTTCGAGCAGTTCAAGGTCCTCGCGGACAAGAAGCGAGAGGTTACCGACGCCGATCTGATTGCTCTGATGTCGAGCCAGCGGCGGACCGTCGACGTGCCTGCAGTATACACGCTGGACCACGTTCAGGTGACCGCGGGAAGCCACGAGGTGCCGACCGCCACGGTCCGCCTGACCTCGGCTGACGGCTCGACTACCACCGACGCGGCGACCGGAACTGGGCCAGTCGACGCCGTGTACAAAGCGATCAACCGGATCGTCGGAGTGACCAACAAGCTGACCGAATATCGAGTCGACTCGGTCACCGAAGGCATCGACGCCATAGGCGACGTCACCATCCGAATCGAGAAGGACGACAACGCGTACATCGGCCGCGGTTCGGACACCGACATCATGGTGGCCAGCGCCAAAGCCTACATGAACGCGCTCAACCGCATGTTGGCCTCCAGCAACGGCGGAGGGCACACGGACGACCCGTCGCCGTAAATTGACGGGTTCAACGATTTAAGACCAACTGCGAGGGCGTCCCGATGCAATCGGGACGCCCTCGCACATGATGTCCACAACCTACAACCATGCTGAGGCGATAAATGACCGCGAAGACCATGTTTGAAAAGATCTGGGACTCTCATCTGGTGCACGAGGAATCGGGACAGCCCAGCCTGCTTTATGTCGATCTGCACCTCGTCCACGAAGTTACTTCTCCCCAGGCCTTCGACGGCCTGAGGCTGTCCGGGCGCAAGGTTCGGCGTCCCGATCTCACGGTGTCGGTCATGGATCACAACACGCCTACCTGGGACCTGTCGCAGCCGATCCTCGATCCAATCGCCATCAAGCAGCTCGACACGCTGGAGCGGAACTGCCGCGAGTTCGGCCTGACCCTGTTCGACCGGTACAGCCCGCTGCAGGGCATCGTGCACGTGATCGGACCGGAGCAGGGCTACACCCAGCCAGGCAAGGTGATCGTATGCGGCGACAGCCATACGTCTACGCACGGAGCGTTTGGCGCATTCGCCATGGGGATCGGCACCTCCGAGCTCGAACATGTTCTCGCGACCCAAACCCTCAGGCAGTTCAAGCCTCAGACGATGGAGATCAGGATCGGTGGCGCGCTGCCCGTCGGGGTGGGCGCCAAAGACGTGATCCTTGCCACAATCGGCCGAATCGGCGTGGCCGGCGCGACTGGGCACGTGATCGAATACACCGGCGAAGGGATTCGCCAACTGTCGATGGAAGGCCGCATGACCGTCTGCAACATGACAATCGAAGCAGGTGGCCGAGCAGGCATGGTGGCGCCTGACGACACCACCTACGAATACATGCGCGGGCGCGCCAACGTGCCGCAGGGAGACGACTTCGACCGAGCCGTCGAGCAGTGGCGCAATCTGCCGTCCGACGACGGCGCGACATACGACCGGCAGGTGATCATCCAGTCGTCGGACCTGGAGCCACACGTGACATGGGGCACCAACCCGGGCATGGTGGCGCCGATATCAGGTCGCGTTCCCGACCCTGCGTCCGCCGAAGACGAAGGGGAGCGCGAATCGGCGGGCCGGGCCCTGGACTACATGGGACTCGAACCCGACACCCGCATCGAGGACATTGAGCTCGACCGCGTGTTCATCGGATCGTGCACCAACTCTCGGATCGAAGACCTGCGAGCGGCCGCTGAGGTCGCCAAGGGACGCAAGGTTGCCGACCGGGTCTACGCGATGGTCGTGCCGGGTTCGGCTGCGATCAAGGCACAGGCAGAGGCCGAAGGGCTCGACTCGGTCTTCACAGACGCCGGCTTCGACTGGCGTGTCGCGGGTTGCTCGATGTGCCTCGGCATGAATCCGGACATACTGAAACCCGGAGAGCGTTGCGCGTCCACGTCGAATCGTAACTTCGAAGGCCGCCAGGGCGCTGGCGGTCGAACACACTTGGTCGGCCCTGAGATGGCCGCCGCCGCCGCGATTGCCGGACACTTCGTGGACGTACGCGACTTCTAGACGAACCTTCGGCTGGCTCATGGCGGGGGAGGCGCCTGCCTCCTCCGTTCGCAGTGAGCCTGTCGAACCACATCGACGCAACAACACCCTCCCGGCAGTGAGGCGATGAACGTCTCATATCAAAAAAGCAAGGAGCGATCAATGGAACCATTCGTGAGCCTCAACGGCGTCGTGGCGCCGATGAACCGCGTCAACGTCGACACCGACCAGATCATCCCAAAACAGTTCCTCCAGCGCGTCGAACGAACTGGCTACGGCGAATTCCTGTTTTTCAACTGGCGCTACAACTCGGACGGGTCGGACAACCCTGATTTCATTCTGAACCAACCTGGCTACCAAGGGGCGTCAGTCCTCGTGGCCGGGCGGAACTTCGGTTCGGGGTCATCCAGAGAGCACGCGCCATGGGCCCTGGAGGATTACGGGATCAAGTGCGTCATCGCTCCCAGTTTCGCTGACATCTTCCACAACAACTGTTTCCAGAACGGCGTCTTGCCGGTCGTGCTGCCCGAAGAGATCGTGCAGCAGATCATGGAAGCAGCCGAGAACGACCCCGGATACACCATTCACGTCGATCTGGAAGCACAAAGAGTGTGGGACGATTCCGAAGAAGTGGTCGCCGCCTTCGACGTGGAGCCGTTCCGGCGACACTGCCTGCTCAACGGCCTGGACGACATCGGTCTCACGTTGGAGCACGAACCTGCGATCGCCGCATTCGAGTCCGGCCGAGGCGGCCACGGCGGCACGCTGACGATCTAGCGGCGCCTTGTACGAATAGATCGCCATGCTGAGAGCTTGTGAGTTTATCGATTGCCAGGCTCA
>CEPX01120332.1_pt1 | contig 10369 bp, 9 predicted proteins | sample 361361 | NCBI WGS metagenome assembly CEPX01 (sample SAMEA2619974, study PRJEB7988) | marine metagenome | biome: marine biome (ENVO:00000447); feature: mesopelagic zone (ENVO:00000213) & marine oxygen minimum zone (ENVO:01000065); material: "saline water (ENVO:00002010), including plankton...
GTGGTGCCGTTCTTTCAGAAATACGGTGACAGCTGTTAGTACAGAATCCTGTTTTTTGATGACAGAGAGAGGGATATAGAGAGATGATGATTTTGGTTTGATTGTAGAGGGAGTTTTCTGAGAAGCGTGACTATAGGTTAGCCAGATATTTCGGTAGGATTTTCCTAGTTTGGTGGCGATTTGTCGTATTGATTGTTGTTTATTTTCATGGAGATATTTACAAAGAGCTTCAAAACAGCTCAATTTCTTGGAGAAAATTGAGACAGGGATGAGGTCATTTCTTGAGAGGAGGAATTGTTCTACTCTTTTTTCATCCAGTTGTAGCAAAATCTCCGTTGCTTCTTTTCTGTTTGCTTTTTGGCTGGGAATAGTCATACTCATCTAGATGACCTCCTAGCTCGGTTGTATACTGTCCATAGTGTTTTGTTGGATCTGCCCAACAGCTGTCCTATTTGCTTGAAGGAAAGGTGGTGCCGTTCTTTCAGAAATACGGTGACAGCTGTTAGTACAGAGTCCTGCTTTGCGATAGTGCTTAGAGGGATGTAGAATTCGGTGTGTTTAGGAACAATAGGGGTGGATAGTTTGGTGTTTGCATGACTATAGGTTAGCCAGATATTTCGGTAGGATTTTCCTAGCTTGGTGGCAATTTGCCGAATAGAAATCTGTTTATTTTCATGGAGATACCTACAAAGAGCTTCAAAACAGCTTAGTTTTTTGGAGAAAATAGTGACGGGGATTAGATTATTTCTGGAAAGGAGAAATTGCTCGATTTGTTTTTCAGAGAGTGAATTCAGAAGGGGTAGATTTAGCTTGTTTTGGCTATGCTTAGCTCTACTAGCTAAAAATGACTTCTTTAACGGCACCAATGACCATTTTGTAGGTCATCATATATAAGATTAACTAATAATGTAGGAATATTATATAATAATGTAGGAAATATAGGGAAATGAAGATTCCAGGAATATTCTTAATTGGCTCATGAAATTCTAAGAAAGGGTGAGATGGACAGCATCCAAGGTAAGTTTTGCATCTTCCATAAGGATAATTATTTGGAGACCTTTTGTGGCAGGGATGGTGCAATCTGCAAGACAGTAATTCTGGAAGCTTTTTTTGGTGAGCTCTGAGCTATCTAGTATGAGTTTTCTTTCAAGATTTGTCTCAACATAGATTTTTACTGAACCTTCCCCTTCTATACTCCCTGAGAGGGCAATATTCGTGATAGGAGTTTCTGAATTAATACCATACCCTGTGTTTTTTTGGAATGTTTGTCTTATGGGGATATATTCTCCTGGAGCTTCGTAGATTGCCATTCCAGTGGGTGATAGTGTAGAGGGGAGATAGAGAAGAGTGGCTACAAGGAGGATGCCAGGAATTGCAACCATCATTACATGTTTTGCTGTGTGGAGCTTTTTTGGGGAATGATGTGCATTGGTAAGCGTTGTTTGATCTTTTCTATAGATATTGTCGAGGAAATTGAATGCCTCTTTTTTATGCTTTTCTGGACCGCTACTTTTTGATATTTTATGGTAGGTTTTGGCAAGTTTAGTGTAGATATGGTGCTTTTTTTCCTTACCAGCCTTATGATAGTGGTGGCCGAGATGGAAGAACTTTTCGTGGAGTACATTTGGGTGTGATTTTGTCCTATGGACATAGGAAAATCCTAGTAGGACAATGGCTAGGGCTCCTAAAATCCAGACTAAGGATGTGGGTCTTTGCTTTGTTAGAATATCTACTAAAAGCACGATAAGGACAACGGCTAGGACAATATGGAGAACTAATGAAAGGTGTATTATTTTGTGTTTGCCCTCTATATGTTTCAATAGGGCGTCTACCTTATGTTTTTTTGCCATTTTTTGAAATTTTCTTTCTCTTTCTGGATTTCAATTTCCCTATTTTTCTTGCATGAGCACCATACCAGAATCCTACAATAGATATGGTTATGATTGACAGGATAAGCGCTCTCGTGAGGGCATTTTCTTTTATTACACCAAACATTTCGGTAAAGGCGTCAAATCCTTTACCGATTAGACTGCCAATTATCTCTTTTGCTTGATCTGCTGCTACCTGTCCAGCTCGACTTAGGCCACTTGGTTTATCTGGTTCCCTATCTTCCTCCTCCTTCTCCTCCTTCTCAACTGGTGGAGGGGATGGTTTTTTCGGTGCAGGTGTTCTTACTCCTCCCCTATTATCCTCCTCTTCCTCTTCGGTTGTGGTTGTAGTGGTAGTTGTGGCGGCACCACAATCAGCAGAGCAGTTGGCCGACGATTCATTGTTTTGACAGACATTATCTCCACATATTCGAACTACTGATATATTATGGAGGACAAATGCACCTACTTTACAGGTTGAGTTGTCTGCAATGCTCAAATTTATTTGATGAAGGCCTGTTTGTTCATCTGAAGCGTTAAATGTGATATTTCCTGTGGTATTTGAGGTGAGGGTTGGGAAGGTGGTGACGTTAAATAGTGTCGTATTATCAGCAAATGTGACGTTTTGATCATCATCTTTGGCACTACCATTAATAATACACTCAAAGAGGTTTCCTACACTGACTGTGGTGTTACAACTCACATTTATTTGAGGGAAGGAATTTGAACATGCGGTAGCGATTGTTAGGGTAAACGCTAGGCTTGTTTCATTATTGGCACAAGAGGTGTTATCTTGGACAAAGAGTTTGATATCATGTGTTCCCACATCGTCTTCAGAAGGTGTAAATGTGATATTTCCTGTTGTGTTTGTGGACTGTGTTCCAAAGGTAGAGATATTAAAGAATGAGATATTATCAAGAAATGTCACATTTTGGTCCTGCGATTTTGAACTTCCATTAATCTTGAGACAGGAGAATTCTTCGTCGGCTGTTGTGCTCGTTGCACAGGATTGATTAATCTGTGGTCGACGATTAATACAGAAGGTAACTGAACCAGAAGCAAGACCTGTGAGCTCATCTTGTTCGTTGGGGAAGACATCTAACCATGAGATGGCTGTTGCCACTAAGAGGAGGAGGAATATCATTCTTCCTAGTGAATGGTTTTTCATTTCTTTTTTTCCTCTTTGTATTTTAGAATTAAGGTACGGAGAGCTTCTCTGGTAATTTCAGATTGGTTTGAGAATAGGCCATCGTCGATAAGTTTTTCAATTTCTTGACGAATTTTCTTTCCTACACGGATATGGATTAAATCTGTCATTCCTGTTTATATCAGAATGATACATATATAAAGTTTTCTTATTCAGATTAGTATAGTATGTATCAAAATGATACATATGGGGGAAGTGGCTTCGGGATACACGAAAAGTTTATAAAGCAAAAACTCCAAAAAGTAAGATATATATGGAAGTTTCCAAAAGAGGGTTGACCTTATTAGTATTCGTAGTTATATTCTTAGCTCTAGGGAGTACATACATTCTTTTTAATAAAGTTTCTTCACTTGATAGGAGGCTTGATGCTAGTGAGGCTAGTGTGGGTTATGCACAAGAAAGTCTACCTACTTTGGTGCAGCCAAGTAGTGGAAGTGCCATTATGAAGGCTCAAGTAGGGGGTGGAGGGACATGAGTGACTACTCTAACAACCACCTAGCAATTCTACTTGTTCTTACGGGTCTCGTTATCGTTGTTGGGACTCTTATTAGTCTCTATCGCATAGATTTATTAGATCAGACTGTTCCTGTAACTGGAGCTGTGACAGGTAGCGTAGATGTAACTATTTCCAGTACTACGTTTATTACTATATCCGGAACTATAGATTTCGGAACACTCTCTCCAGGTACTTGGAATTCTAGCGAGAATGCTTCCCTAACAGAGGGAGGTGTAAATCACCTCGATCATTGGAACAATACTAATGTAACTTCTAATTTTACAGTACAAAACGATGGTTCAGTACCTATAGATATAGAGATATATGATCAAAATCAAACATCGGATACAGCAGGAAATGCTGGTTTTACAGGAACTACTGGATGTATAACAACAAATACCTGTTATTATGTGAGATGTGCTACTGTCGAAGATAATGGTACTGGTGGAAGTAAATGTGCAGATGCAAGAGGAGTCTATACAGCCATGCCACTATCAGCAGGTACAGTATTCGCAGAAAGTGTTAACTATACTGATAGTAAAGATCAAGCTTTTTTCCTCATTAATCTTACAGTTCCTTCCGATAACGCTCCGCAAAACATCACACAACAAATAACGTTTTCAGCGGCGGCATCATAAAATGAGCAACATAAACAACAACCACATCGCATTTTTAGTAGTTATGACCATCGCAGTAGTTTTTGCAGGTATGTTTTTTAGCCTCTCAAAAATTACTGAAATAGAGACAGGTTTACAAATTACAGGCATGCTTTCAACAGCAACAATCGGGAATGCTACATTGACAGCAACAGTGGAATCCAGTCTGTCGATTAGTGTACCTGTAAGTAGTATTGCACTTGGGTCTTTGGAGCCAGGTCAATGGAATTCCAGCGAGAATTCTTCTCTCACTCATGATGGTGTAAATCATGCCACTCGATGGAATCATACTAATGTTACGTCAAATATCACCATTCAAAATGACGGCAGTGCACTAATTGATATAGAGATATATGATACTGACCAGTCGGCGGCAGGGATGGGTCCGTTTAGTGGAACTTCAGGATGTGCATCAGATAATACCTGCTTCTATGTGAGATGTGGTCATGTACAGGACAGAAATGAGACAGGAGGAGATTGTACAGATCCTACTCAACCTACCTCTTACACTGTTTTACCTGACTCAGCTGGAACAGCATATATCTCGCATCTTAATTTTACTGATTCGGTAGACGAGGCTTTTATTTTTGTTAATGTGACCATTCCCGAGGATGAACATGCTGCTTCCCTTACAGAAACTATTACGTTCGCAGCTGTGGCATCGAGTTGAGGTACGATCATGAGTAAATCTTTTTTTTGGGTATCATTTGTTAGTTTGCTTATACTTACACTTCCAGGTGTTTTTGCTATTGGGATAGGAGTTACTCCCCCTCTTGTTGATGTTACCTATGGGGAGAGTGATCTTACAAATATGAAATTTACTATCATTCCAGAAGGGGGAGAGGATTATGTTAAGCTTTTTGCTTTGAGCAGTCTTAAAGAGGAACCTGTGGAATTTCCAGAGATTGCTGATCCTGGTTATGTTCATGTTCGTGGGCGAACAGATATCACATTTAATCTAGATCTTACTGACGAAGATATTATTCCTGGAAATCATAGGATTAAAATTTATATTCAGCAAGAGGCCTGGCCACCTGATAGTGGGAAGGAGGTTCCGTCAGGGATTAGTGCAAGAGCTGCTGTTGTACATGTTGTTAAATTATTTGTGCCCCATACTGGTGGCTTTCTAAAAATGGATTTTAAGAAAGTGGGTAATGTCGATAGTGGAAAGGACGCAAACTTTAATTTTTATCTAGCAAATCTAGGGAAGAGTGCACTAGAGGATTTAGAGGTTAGTGTGAATATTTTTGACAAAGATGATAATGTGGTTGGATCTGTAGAATCAGGGAAAATTTCTATAGATGCTTTGGGCGGGAAGGACATTTCTTTACCTTGGCCTACCAAGGGAAGAGACATTGGGGCATACCGTGCAGTTGCTACTGCAACATATGGAGATGAGACAAGGACCGCAGAACAAAGTTTTTTGATAGGTGATATCCAGATTAGTTTAGATAGTGTTGTTATTAATACAAGTAAAAATGTGGGGAAGGTAAGCATGGCTATTAGTTCCCAATGGAATGATATTATTGAGGATGCCTATGCATCTTTTACAGTCCAAGACAAGAATGGAAATCCACTTAAATCTAGTGAGAGTCAACGTTTTAGTCTCACTCCGTGGGAAAAGATAGATTTGGAGCTCTTTTTTGAGTATGATGATCTCCCTCTCGGTGTGTATTTGGGCGAGGCAAGTGTTCATTATTTGGGTCGATCCAGTAAACGAGTTATTGAATTTTATAACGGAAAAGATTCATTGGTTGAGAAGCCTGCAAGTCTATTCAATGCAACGAACTTTCTTCTAGCAGTGATTGTTATATTATTATTGGCTATGATTGCCTTAGGCGGATATTTTGTAATGGCTATGCACCATCCACACTATAAAAAACAAGTCGCTAAAAAAAGGAAATCTAAAAAGTGAAAAAAATAATTTTATATTTTATTCTTGGAGTTATGCTTGTCATACTTGGAGCTGCTATATATTTTGGTAGTTATGCAAATGTTGTCAAGCAAATAACGATTCCAGTTACTGTTGAAATTACAGATAATAATAGAAAGATGGGATTAAATGTTGACACCGATGCACTCCATTTTGGAACTATGGGGAGGGGGAGTACATCGGGAAGGTTTGTAGACATTAACAATACTGGAGAATTTCCTGTCACTGTAGAATTGAGTGGACATGGGCCCATGGGAAAGTATATTGTTTTTGAGGAGAGTGATTTTTTTCTTGATATTGATGACTCGAGACACCTTGGGATTGATCTAGCAATTCCGATTTATCAATCTCTTGGAAAGTCTACAGGTTCAGTTAAAATTCTATTTAAGAGGGTTAGGGAGTAGATTAAGAAATTCTGCGAGAATAATAATTGGTGAAGAGTTAAGAATTTCAGGCAGCTGTCTATTTTTCTTAGTATTAGATGAAATTTTTCCCCTCCCCTAGCCAAGGTAGGGGGAGGGGAAAAATTAAGATGGGCAGGCAACATAAAAAAGAGGGCGAGGAAATTCGGTAAGGCCAGCAACATCGAAGTTCTCAATCGTGCAATCTATCGACCAATTATCTTCTTCCTGAAGTATACTAACCAACCAATGATTAATAACACTAGAATTATGGCAGTTGTTATAAGTGCCTGCTCCGATAGAAGTGTGTCTGCTGTAACAGCACCTGTAGGTGTCGTCATCACTATTCCGTTTTCTCTAAGGATGAAATTGTATGTTGCCTGTTTTTCAGAGCTATGGTAGAAGAGTGAGAGGTCCATATTGTATGATCCTGGCTGAGCGGTGGCTGTATCCCAGAAGATTTTTAGGGGTGTCTCTGTGTTTGGCGGGAGGGCGATGGTTTCTGTTTCATACGTTGCTAAGGTGTTTTGGTCATCATATATCCTGGCTCTTAGTTTTGTGTTGGTAACTTCTGAGTTCCATTCATTGTTTAGGTATACCTGAAAGACGGCGATTTCTCCCATTTGGTAGGGTTCTGGGATAATTTTGGAGATTTCAATGATAGGAGAGCCGATTTGGATATTTTTTTCAAGGATGGTTGAGTGTTCATCATAGTCTATTGTGGCTGTTGAGGGATAGATTCCTGGAGGGAGATTTGGTTCCCAGAGGGCGATAAGTTTACCTTCATTTCTAGTATCTAAAGATATGCTATCTGTGGAAATTGAAATAGGGAGTAGGCTGGCTTTTTCTATTCTGATGGAGGCTTGGATAGTATCTATGGGATCTGTCCCTATGTTTTTTACTGGAAAAACCATTCGCACTTTGTCCTTTTTTTCAGAGTATGACCATCCTACATTGATATGTTTTCCTGGTGCTGGAACTTTTACTAGGATTTCTCCTATTACTGAAGCTCTCGCTCCAACTGCTAAGTCTTGTTCACCCACAGAATATTCTTCTTGTAGGATTACTTCAGTGGAGTAGATTCCTGGTGCAAGGTTTTCTGGCAGGTTGATTGTTATTGGTAATGGTTTGGTGGTTTTTCCTTCAGGGAATATGATTGAATTTGGTGCAATTATATTGTCTTGAAACACTCCTCTAAATCCTACGCTTATTGCTAGTGGTCTGTCAATTGTATTATGGAGTGTGAATTGGATGTCTTTAGGACCGGGATCATAGTTTACTGATACTTTTGCTGGGCTTACACCTAGACCAAGGGTTGCTGTGGCAAGGAGAATCAGGATTACTATACTAAGTAGCGTTCTACTTAGCAGCGCTGTCGCTATGTGTTTAGCCTGTTGCATTCGTCCACCACCTTGCTGTATAGGTCATTGTTCCTGTATGGGCTGAGCCATGCTCATCTTCAGGCACGGTTATGTTTATATCAATTTCGGCTGAATCGTATGCATCAGTCCAGTTGAGCTGCCTTATTACATGAAGTTCAGCATCGGAGACATTCATCCAGGTTGTCTGTGATTCGGTCCAGTTGAAGGATACTGTTTCTGATGAATTATCCACCTTGAACTGCCAATACTCTGATGGAAGTGCTGCTGAAGGCGATTTCCAGAGTGCTGTTGCGTTTACTGTGATATTGACCATTGTATTACCACTATTTTCAATGTTGAACGGTGTTGGGCTGTCATTGGTGGTATCGTTAATGATTCCAGGATTCAATGTTCCAAAGTCTACTGTGCCATTTACGAATGTGAGGCTTAGGAGGGAGGTTAGGGTGAAGTTGAATCGATCTGATTCTACTGTTTCCACTCCATCTGAGACATTTACTGTCCAGTTGTATCTGGAATCTAGGTCTAGGATTTCTGAGATTTCGTAACTTGCACCTGAGACGTCATTTGCTTCTATCTCATCTGTTATACATCTACTATTCTGATCTCCACAGCTTTGTCTTGAGATGATAATGTCGAAGGTGAGGGTATCATTATCAACATCTCCAGCTGACCAATTAAAGTGGGTAGTTCTATTGGTTACATCGGTGTTATTTAGTGGATAGGTTGGAGTTATCTCTCCTGGTGTGTTGGAGATGTTTAATTGTGTTGAGTTTATGAATGCAGTTGCGTTTACAGTTCCGTCATCAATTTGAACCATTGCTGTCCAGTTTTCATACTTTGTGGTGTTCGGGAAGTAGATTACATCGATTAGGGTAAATTCACCATCTGTCATAGGTGTAGTTCTGATATCTGTGTGGTCTATCCATTCAACTGAATCATTAAACCATCTGACGTATGCAGTTATTGTGTCAGAGTCACTGTCAGTTGCTTTGACCCATGCAGTTAGGTTATGGGTTGTTCTGTTGTTTGTGTTGGTTGCGTTGAGGATGACTTCGGTTATGGTTGGGGCTGTGTTGCCTGCTGGTCCTGATAATGTTCTCATCTCTGTCTGGTTGGAGTTACCGGAAAGATCTGCAGCTGTTGCTGAGTAATTGTATGATTCATCTTCATTAATTGTTTGGTTGGTGAATAGTTGCCAGTGTGTTGTGTTTAGTTTTGTTAGGGATGATTGATATAGTTGAAGAATCTCTTCTGGTGTTAATGAACGATTCCAAATCTGGAGCTCGTCTATTTTACCATTATAGTATGATGCTGCCTGTTCACGTCCTATATAATTATTTGTAGTGGATCCACCTATAGTTCCCCCTCTTCTACTTACTGTTTGATTTACTCCATTAATGTAGATAGCATAGCTGGTTACAAGGTCATCATCTGCTCCATTGTAGACGTATGTAATATGTTGCCAAACTCCAGCAGTTAAAGAGGATGAAGGCGATGCCATTTCATGTTCTCCTCTAAATCCAAACATGGTTGATAGTCCACCGTTGTCTGTCGATCCATAGTAGCCAATCATTCCAACACCAGTTAATAGACTAAATAATCCCTTAGTTTGTGAAGCGTCAGCATTGAACCAACCTGAAATTGTGATTGGTGAAGTGCCCAAGGATTTTGCTCCTAAATCGATATAGTCATTTGTTCCATCAAAGTCAATTCCTTGACCATATTTTGCATCAACTATTTCATTGTGATCAAAGGCAGTACCATTTCCATTATGATTATAGGTGCTTAAATCTTTGAAGAATGTGTTATTTTCTCCTAGTTCGCTTCTATTGTCGAAATTCATCATTAGGATTAATGAATCATTGTAGATTGTGTAATTCGTATTGTTCCAGTAGAAGCTTAGGTTTGCTAGGTTTGTTTCATTTATACTGATGTTTAATTCTGCATAAGCTACAGTTAATGTGGAGTCATTACCAGGGGTGTTGTCTGAGAAGTTGATACCAGGAGGTGTTGAATCCTTAATCACCAATGAATAATTCTCGAAGGAAGAGTTAAAGTCTCCATCATAGTGGTTTACCATGATGGTCCAATTCTCTAGACTGGAGGTGTTTCCTGACTGTAGGGTGATGTTGGTGAGGGTGTCTAGCGAGATGTTTACTGTTCCGGAAACATCAGTATCTTCTACTCCATCAGTAAACCATCTGTAGTTTACGGTGAACTCTGTCTCATTATCTAGGTCTGTTAGTCTGAGCCAGAAGGTAATGTCTTCATCTGATTTGTTAAGGAGACGTGAGGCGTTTATGATCTGTCCAGATGCGTTTTGCGGTGAGTTTCTCACTACCAAGGAAGCGTTGACCCAATCTGAAGCGTTTACAGTTCCGTCATCAATCTGGATCATTGCAGTCCAGTTTTCGTTTTTAGTAAGC
>CEPX01100084.1_pt1 | contig 10365 bp, 9 predicted proteins | sample 361361 | NCBI WGS metagenome assembly CEPX01 (sample SAMEA2619974, study PRJEB7988) | marine metagenome | biome: marine biome (ENVO:00000447); feature: mesopelagic zone (ENVO:00000213) & marine oxygen minimum zone (ENVO:01000065); material: "saline water (ENVO:00002010), including plankton...
AAGATAAAGGTTCTATTTCATATATGGTATTAGACCCATCAATTATCAAAACCACCCAACAACTCACCGACATCTGGAAGAAAGCACAAGCAGAGAAAGCCCCACCCATCAAACCCGAACAAGCCCTTGTAGAACAAGCCAAGAAGTTTAAGACTGCTGAAGAGTTTGTGGCGGGGCAGGTAAAGGCTTATCATGGAACATCGGCTAAAGAGTTTAGTGAGTTTGAAGGGGATGTCTTATATTTAACTAAAAGTAAAGAGGAGGCGAAGGCTTTTGCTGAAAGTTTTATCTTAGGTGGTGGTAGAGGAGAAGGAAAAGCAAGAATAGTCGAAACAACATTACCAGAAGGAAAGACTAAAGATATTGATAATTTAGTGCAAGAGGAAGTTGCAGGAGATGCTAATCTTGATGATTTAATATCTAAACAAGCCAATATTGCAAGAGAAGAAGGCTTTGAATATTTATCATTTAGCCATCCAAGCACAGTTGAAGGTGTTGAAGAGTTTGAGGCAATTATAGCACTTAATCCTAAGAATATCAAAACCAAATCCCAACTCACCGACATCTGGAACAAAGCACAAGAGCCTAAAGCAAAGAAACCCACTACCATAAAAGCTAAATATGAAGAACTATTATCCTACAAAGAAGACCCAGACAAAGTAACTGCCAAGCTAAAAGAAATAAAAGAAATGACAGGAACCGAGAAACAACAATGGATAACAGCGTTAAGAAGGTGGAAAAAGAAAATAGAAATACCCACAGAGAAACCAAAGAAATTAGTACCAATAATCAGAAAAATGGGAGGAATAAGTCCTAAAAAATCAGCAGCAGACGGTTATCCAAAAGAATCATTTGTGCAAAACAAACTAGCAGGATTATTAAACAGCAAGGGAAGAGGTATAGCCGATATAGCAAATGAACTTGTAGAGACGGGAGATTTGATAATAGAAGACGATCAAACACCCTCTGATGCGTTAATGGAAGCTTTAAAACAAGAAAGAGCGACAAAGACCCCAAAAGGTGCTTTAGGAAAACTTGAAGACTTAGGGAAACCAGGACAACTAAGAGGCATAGACACTTTTGAAGGTGTTGAATCAGGCAGTAAAGAGGCAGAGGTAAAACTATTTGAAGAAACCAAGAAGATAGCAAAGAAATACGCAGGAATAATAGGGGAGAAATATCTACCAAAGAAATTCTTAGGAATAAAATGGGGAGATACAGACAATATCTTCGTTAGAGCATTAAACGACATCAAAACAACAGTCCACGAAGTAGTCCATTATATAGATGTTAAAAACAAGATGTTTAAAAACATAATGAAAGTAAAGGGATATTCCAAAGTAGGAAACCCAATATATGACCCCAGAACTAAAAAAGTAAGAAAAGAACTAACAGCAGTATATCTTGAATACTATCCTGATTCACTAGCCACACATAAACTACAGAAAAGAGTACAAGAAGGACTAGCGACCTTTATAGAAGAATACATCGCAAACCCTACAGCAATGAAAGAGAAATACCCTACATTATATAAAGAGTTTTTACAGAGAGGGGATTATTTTGATCCCCTATTACCAGCTTTAGTCAAAGACGCAAGAGCAGTAATAGGGGCTTACCAGAAACTAGACCCTCTGAAAAAGGTAGGTGCTAAAGTATTATCAGACGATCAGCCAATAATCAGGGATTCTTTCTTAAACGCTAAAGAAAAGATAATCCAAGAAACTGCCGACAACATTTACCCTCTTGAAAAACTAGGCAAAGAAGCCGGAGTACAATGGACAAAAAGAGATCCTTCTCTATGGACTAGGGCATATAATAATATAGCAGGGATAATAAACAGAAACATAAACACCGATAAAGGATATGTTCACTATAAAGACGGAGAACTTAAAAAGCTCTATGATTTTAACTGGAACTCTCTCTCAAAGGGATTGAAGAAAAGAAAACTAACAGATGATTTTTCTTATTGGTTAGTAGCAAGAAGACAGTATTTTGCTTATCAAAAATTAGATTTATTAAGAAAAGATGCCGAAGAAGCAGTAGAAACCATTAAAGGCATAAGAGAAACTTTAAAAGGAATGGCCCCAAGAGGTAACGAAAAAGACGCTATAATGGAAGCAAGAAAAACAATTCAAGAATACAAAAGACTATCATCAATACTTGCCAAAGATGGATTTTCAAGACAGGTAATAACCGATGCCTACAACCAAAATAAAGACTTATTTACAGAAGAGGCTGACCAGTTTGATAAATTAGTAAGAGCTGACCTAGATTTTATCAGAGATATGGGAATGATAAGTGCAAAAGACCACCAAGAATACATTAAGAACGAAGGATATGCAACATACAAAAGAGATGCCTACAACGAAGTAGTCGGAGAGGGGCAGATGTCAACATCAATATCCAGGGTATCTAAGAAGGTATCTTCGATGAAAGGCAGAACAGGCTCACAGCTAACCATTATAAACCCTCTGTATTCCTCAATTAAGAACCACGCAGAAATAATGCGTAAAGGAATGAAACAAAATGTACTTAACAAAATATATAATCTACAACATCACTTTCCAGAGATAATGCAAAAGATTCCTCTAGTTAAAGTACCGAAAGACGGAAGGTTTGAATATCCCCAAGACAGAGATCCTAATATCCTAATGGCAATGCAAGACGGAAAACGACAACCTCTCTTAATAAGTAAAGAATTGGGAACTGTAATAGACGAATTGCTTAATTTCAAGAATATACATATATTTGAAAAGCTATTAGTAAAAGGTGCCAGAATGTTCACCAAAGGAACCACCGGACTATATCCACCCTTTGCTATACAGAATTTCTTTGTTGACCAGGTAACAGCAACAGCCCAAACACTAACAAAATATAAACCGGTAATATCTCAACTAAATCTCTTATATCAACAATTACAAGGAAACGGGGAAATAGGAGAGTATTTTCAAGAATACTTAATGTTAGGAGGACAAAGACACACTTTCGTAGGATGGATGGATATGAGTCCTAATGAATTTTTTACAGCTATAAACAAAGAGAAAACATTTTTAGCACGACTAGGAGATAAGTTAGAGCAAGGAACCGAAATACTTGCCTTTCCATCCCAAGGTAGTGAAATATTAACAAGAGTGGTAGAATATATCAACTCAAGAAAAGAGGGAGATCCACAAGTGGTAGCCTTAGAGAAGGCAGGGAGAGTATCAGCACCTTTTCATCATATAGGAAGATTAGGTGGAGGTTCAGTAGGGAGAACAGTAATAAAATCTATCCCCTATTTTAACGCATCACTAGAAGTATTAGCTCAATTTTCCAGGACAATAAAGAATCCTAAAACAAGAAAAAGGGCAATGTTTACAATATTAGCTTTAACGGCAGCTTCAGCCGCAGGGTATATGGCTCTTTTGGTCGGAGGTACCGATGAGCAAAAAGAACTCTATAAAGGGATCCACCCCAGAGAATTATCCCATTATATCTTCTTCCCTCACCCAAACAAGAAAGACTTGCTTAAATTCAGAATACCGGAACAAATGGGTATGTTTGGAACTTTAATGAATATGTCCTTAAGTGATGTAATGCTAGATACAAAATACAGTAGTAAAGAATATATAGACGCTGTAACATCGTGGATTCCAGATCAACTAAACATTACAGACCCAGTAAGACTATTTTTCTCCTGGATGCCTCATCTAATGGGTACAATGACAGAAGTCTTAATGAACAAAAGGACTTATCCAAAAGTAATGCCAATAGAAGGAATGAGTTTAGAGGCAAGAGAACCAAGATTTAGATACGACAAAGGAACAGGTTGGTTGGCGAAGTATTTAGGTAATAAATTTAATATGTCACCAAAGAAGATAGATTATCTTATAGAGGGAACTCTAGGAAGAACAACTAAATTTGTAAAAGGTGGAAAGATAACCAATCCAATAGTAAGAGAAGCCTATTTTACATCCGGAAGACAATTAATAGAGTTCTATGATTTAAGAGAAAAGAATAACAGAGAGTATAATTCCCTAATCCACGAAAGAAGAGAATTTACTGCCGAAGAAGAAAAGAAAATCAGAGATATGAGGGCAAGAATAAAGACCGTAACGAAAAACATAGAAACATATAAATACAAACATAACCTACAAGGTGGAGAAGGTGTAAACCATTTAAGGACTAAAGTTCTTGATAGTATAGACGCTGTTTATACACCGATAATCAAAACCAGACGGTACCTCCGACCAAAAATCAAAACCAGACGGTACCTCCGACCAAAAGACTAAAACCCTAAAAAGCTAATACCAGTATAAGAAACTTTTTCTTGCAATTTATTTTTATCTATGGTAGAATTGTCTTGAGGTTGCCGATAATCATAAAGAAAGAAAAAAGGAGAATATGGAAAAAATAAAATGTAAGAATAAAAAATGCCGATACCGCTGGGTCCCCAGAGTGCCGGAGCCTAAGACTTGCCCAAGGTGCAAAAACTATCTAACAAGAGGAAAAAAGTGATTTTCATAGACAAAAGAGAAAGAATAGTTTACAAAAGTCTAAAGGATATATTTCCAGAAGAGATCATAGAACACCAAAGGAAATTGAACATATCCTATATCAGAATAGAAGAAAATCTTTGCACTCTAGAAGATATTGAAAAATATCTAAAAAAGGAGATCAAATGAGCAGAATTATCTTGCTCATAATACTCTACGCTATAATCATCGCTAATGGAACCCCCGCTACCGTAGCTACCTACAAAGCAATAATCCACTCTTCAGCCAATCACGAAGAAGGTGATTTTAACTACTTAATCACCAAAGAAGGCGAAATACAGTTGACTAGATCAATCAGGGTCATAGGAGAACACACCGAAGACAGGAACCAATTCATAGGCATAGCATTAGAAGGAGAAGTCTATTTTAATGAAGTACAACACGCAATGCTTATAAAGCTACTTTGGGATCTAAATACCTTAGAGATTGAATTACACAACGATAATTGCCCAGGACCGGGGCTAGATATTAGTTTTATAGAAAAGGCGATAGAATTACAGAAGGAGGAGCAAAATGATTAATAGTGGGTTTGCGCAGGTGTGTCCGAGTGGTAATACAATGGTTGACGCTTTTGACTGTGACCAAGAGCGTAGGAGAAATGTTTATAACGGAGCAAGGCTAAGTGAAGAGGATATTGAAGAAATCTTAAAGGAGAATGATTTATGAGCGAAACAAAAGATCTAACTAAGAAATTAAGCGAGATTCAAAAAGAGCTAAAGTGTAAAAAGAACCAAAGGAATAAGTTTGGAAATTACAATTACAGAAGTTGTGAGGATATTCTAGAGGCAGTAAAGCCTATATTATTCAAACAAAATATGGCCTTAACCCTAAGTGATGAAATAGTGCTAATTGGAGATAGGTACTATGTAAAAGCGCTTGCAGAGTTAAGATTCGAGGGAGATATGATGGTTATAGTGGCCTATGCTAGAGAAACCGATATTAAAAAAGGAATGGACTCAGCCCAGATAACCGGATCAGCCTCAAGCTATGCTCGTAAGTATGCCCTTAATGGCCTATTCGCAATAGATGATACCAAGGATTCAGATGCTACAAACGATCACGGTAAAAACGGAAGTAATTACAAACAACCTGAAGAAAAGAAAACTCCGGAAGAAGTCGGGAAAGAAATAGATGAAGCTATCGGAGGTGTAAAACCAGATGTGCTTTTAGAAGACGTGCTTTTCATCGCTACGAAGAAAGGCTTTACAAAGAAATCAGTAGAAGCTACCGCTAAGAGAGACTACAAAAAAACCCTAGACAAATTAACTAAAGAAGAATTAACTAAACTATTTGAATATATCGAACAAGCTCCAGCAAAGAAATGAGAAACTTCGATCCACTAACTCACAAATATTCAGTAGACGGCCTTCCCTATGTAGGAGTGAACGAACTCTTAATAGCGGAAGGCCTAAAGATTGACCTCAAAAAAGTGGTCCCGCAAGAGGCTCTAGAGGCGGGGTGGGATAAAGGCAAGACAATCCATAAAATCGCACAGTTAACCCTTAAAGGCACGTTAGACAAAAAGTCGGTAGATCCCGCCCTAACCCCCTATTATGACGAAATTAGGCACTTTACTCAAGAATACGGGGTATCTCCGGTGCATATCGAGGCTCAAATGTGGGATGACGACAAATTATTTGCCGGGCAGACCGATTTGATAGCCAAAACGAATAAAGGACTAGCGGTTGTAGACTGGCTAATTTCCGGGGAAAAGTATCTCCAGATGCTTTGCTACAAAATGTTAGCCAAGAAATTCTTCGGTCTAGAGATAGAAACTTTAATTTCTGTCCAGCTATTTGAGGATAAACCCTACAAACCTTTATTTTACAAACCCCAGAGAAAAGACGAATTATTAATAATGAGTGCATTGAATTTGTATAATTACAAAAAAGGACGGTATTAAAATGGTAAAAATTATTTGTCAAGATGAACAAAAACAAGCCCAAGAGATCTTTAATGAGATCCAGCCTAAATTCGATGAGATAATCGTAGTAAGCGATCAGACAGACATAGACAGATTTATGGCTGAGATCAAGTTTCTTAAAGATAAGAAAAAGCTCCTTGAAGAGAAGAGGAAGTCTATCACCGGGCCACTTGATGAGGCTAAGAAGAACACTCAAGCCTTATTTAACCCTATGAGAATGGCGATTGACGAAGCTGTGAACATTAGAGAGTCGGGGATCCTAATTTATAGGCGCAGAAAAGAAGAAGAGGCAAGAGCAGCCGAGGAGAAGTTAAGGGCTAGTCAACCTAAACCAAAAGACGAATTAGAAGAAATGGACCAGCAAGCTGATATAGCAAAGGTAAACGCGGGGAAAGCTCAGGTAAAAGGAGTCACAAAATATTACAGTATGGAGATAGTTGACGCAGAGAAGGTCCCTAGAATATATCTGATCCCCGATGAGAAAGGGTTAAACGGTATAGCAAGGGTGCAAAAGGAGAAGTTTAAGGTCCCAGGTTGTAGACTGATCATAAAGGAAATAATTAAATAAGGAGCATAATGGAAGCAAATCTAGTAATTGTATCAGGAAATTTAACAAGAGACCCGGAATTGAGATATACACCGCAGGGAACGGCAGTATGTAGTTTAAGCCTGGCAGTTAATAACACCTACGGGAGCGGAGAAGAGAGAAAGCAAGATACTACTTTTATTGAGATCATTACCTGGAAGAACTTGGCCGAGAGTTGTAACCAATATCTTACTAAAGGCAAACCTATTTATGTAGAAGGACGGCTAAAGCAAGACACCTGGGAGAACACCGAAGGCCAGAAAAGAAGTAAAATTAAGATCGTAGCTAATAAGATCCAATTTTTAGCAAGGAAAGAAGAGGCTAAAACTGAAGACGCAATATAAAATTAAGCCCCTGGCCCGCTCATTTAAAGTGAATCACTTTATTAAAGTGACAGAGCAAAACCTAATGGCTATCCGAGAGGACGGCTTAGAGTAGGGCCGGGGGCTAAACTTAATAACTAATGAAACCATACTTTGAAACTAAACTAGGCAAGCTATACTGCGGAGATTGTCTCAATATTCTTGCCGAGATGAAAAAAGACTCGGTGGATATGATTTTTGCCGATCCACCATATTTTCTTTCAAGTGGTACTTTTACTTGTCAGAACGGCAAAATGGTAAGTGTTAAAAAAGGCGATTGGGATATAAGCAATGGCCTGAAAAAGAACTTTGATTTTCAGCGTTCTTGGGTGGAGGCATGTAGAAGAGTTTTGAAACCTCATGGTACTATTTGGATTAGTGGTACCTACCATTCGATTTATCAGTGTGGTTTTGCGTTGCAGGTTGCCGGCTTTCATATTCTTAATGATGTTGCATGGTTTAAACCAAATGCTTCACCAAATCTAAGTTGCAGATTTTTTACAGCAAGTCACGAAACTTTAATTTGGGCTAGAAAAGATAAAAAAGCAAAACACACTTTTAATTATGATTTGATGAAAAATGGAAGTTGGCCAGAAGACCAAATAAAAAAAGAAGGGCTACAGATGAGGTCGGTGTGGTCTATCAATACTCCTAAAAGAATTGAAAAGACTTTCGGTAAACATCCTACACAAAAATCATTTGATTTGCTTAGAAGAGTCGTTTTGGCCAGCACTAGAAAAGGCGACTTAATAGTTGACCCGTTTACAGGCAGCTCAACAACAGGTTTAGCAGCTTATTTGTATGGTAGAGAGTTTATCGGAATAGATACAAATAAAAGCTATCTTGATTTGTCAATAAAGCGCTTCAAAGAGTTAGATAAAAATATGAAAAATAAATCATCAAGAAAGCTACACACAAATAAATTCTGCCGATTTGGTATTACAAGACCAAGCGAATGTGCCGGAGTTAGAACTAAATCTAGACTATTTTAGGATTGCTAAAGAGAGGATCGGGGTTTGATTAAATTAATACATGGAGACTGCTTAGAAAAGATGAAAGAAATTGAGAGTGGGTCTGTAGACATGATTTTAACTGACCCCCCCTACGGAACGACCGCTTGCAAGTGGGATAGCATTATACCGCTTGAGCCAATGTGGGAGCAGTTGAAAAGGATTATTAAGCCTAACAGGGCGATTGTATTAACAGCTAGTCAGCCGTTTACTACGAAACTAATCTCAAGCAACTATGAGATGTTTAGATATTGTTGGGTTTGGGACAAGTCAATAGCTACTAACTTTATGAGCGCAAAGCTCATGCCACTACTGAAAACAGAGGATGTTTGCGTTTTTAGTTATGCCACCGCTAATGTAATGTCAAAGGTGAAAATGAAATACAATCCGCAGGGTATAAAGAAGGTTAATTGGGATGTGAAAAATAGTGTCTCTGTAGGGGGTAAGGTAGCAAAAGAAAGGGGTGCGGTTTTCAAAGGTGCGTATAAACGTGAATATACAAACTACCCTAAAAATATAATCAGCATCCCAAACGACAAAAACAAGTTACACCCCACCCAAAAACCTGTCGCCTTAATGGAGTACCTAATAAAGACCTACACCAACGAAGGTGAAGCGGTTTTAGATCTCGCAATGGGTAGTGGAACAACAGGAGTAGCTTGTAAGGAACTAAATAGAAACTTTATTGGCATAGAAATATCCGAGAAGTATTGCGAGATATCGGCTAAACGAATAAATGTAGAGGCTTCTCAAGGGAAGTTGTTTTTTTAATGAAATAAAAGGAGATTAGTAAACTCCTTAGGGGGGTGAGTATGGATTATATCACTAGAGTATCAACATTAAGAGCATTGTCAGATAAAGAAATGGAATTATCTGAAAGTTACAGTGCAGCTAGAACTGCTGCCGGGAAAGCCAAAGCTGAGTTAGAAACTTATTTAACGGCCAATTTAAAAGACATAAGATCCCGGAAGGCCAATGTAGGCTATGATCTGGCTATATTAATGCTTTGTGAAGAACACGAAGAAGCAGGCAAGGCTCGTGACATATACACAAGAGAAACCCATAGGTACAAAGGTTTGGAGAAACTGATTGAAGCCCACAAGTCAAGGATTATGCTTGAAATGGCTATAATGAAATTTATTAAAGAAGGGGGTGGGTAATCCAAGATAAATGCAAAATCCAATGCTCTAAATTCAAAAGGTGTAAGATATCGGATCCTCTTAAATGCGGAAATGATTTTCAAATCAGAGAATCTGTAAGAAAAGCCAAAATGAAAAAGAACCCTGTTTACCAATACAATTTTAAAAAATTAAAATATTATTGATTTTTTTAGGAATTATGGTAGAATATGGTTGATGGCGAAGATAAGAAACTTAATTCTAAACAAAATATTGGTGGAGTAGCGGAAACAAGTCTTTCCCTCAGGGGGGAATCTTTGCCATCTCCGTCTGCTCCGCCAATTTATATTATGTATATTCCTGGTGGAGCGGTTATTTGGGCAAGAAAGACCATAGATAGTGACATCTTTTTCTGGAAACCAGATAAGTGGTTTAAGATATGGTTTTTTATTGTTGGCCATTGCAACCATAAAGACAATAGCTTATTCAAAAGAGGCGAAAACTTCTTTACTTATAAAGAAATTAGCAGAATTACAAAAGCCACCACACACCAAGTTGACCAATTTATCCGGTGGGGCAAAAAACAGCAAATGTTGACGACACGAAAAACGACACGAGGAATGGTAATAAAGGTAATTAAATACGAGGTTTATCAGGAGTTGGACAATTACAAAAACGACAAGAAAAACGAAACACAAACGAAACACAAACGAAACATAAACGACACTATAAACAAGAATGATAAGAATGATAATAATGATAATAATAAGAAGGGGAAGTTTATACCCCCCACTCTTTCTGAATTAGAAGCCTACACTTTTAGGAAAAGG
>CEPX01165911.1_pt1 | contig 10358 bp, 13 predicted proteins | sample 361361 | NCBI WGS metagenome assembly CEPX01 (sample SAMEA2619974, study PRJEB7988) | marine metagenome | biome: marine biome (ENVO:00000447); feature: mesopelagic zone (ENVO:00000213) & marine oxygen minimum zone (ENVO:01000065); material: "saline water (ENVO:00002010), including plankton...
TTGACCTTGAATACAAAAAAAGTGTTCAGCGGTTTTTTAAGGAACATGTAAAAATATATGGTGTGCGCACTCCAGTTGTGCGGCAGATTAGTAAAAAGTATTTTGCTCAGGTTAAAGATTTAGACAAAAATAAAATTTTTGATTTATGTGAAGAGTTTTTAAAGTCTGGTTATGGTGCTGAAGCAATAATTGCTTTTGACTGGGCTTTTCGCATTAAGACACAGTATAAAAAATCAGATTTTAAAATTTTTGAATCTTGGCTTAAGAAATATGTTGATAATTGGGGTAAATGTGATGATTTTTGTACGCATGCGTTTGGAGAGTTTTTAGTGCAATGCACAGAGTTTTTGCCGCGGCTTAATGCATGGACTGCATCCAAGAACAGGTGGCTACGCAGAGCTAGCGCTGTGATTCTGATTTATCCCATTAAGCAAAATAAAAAATTCTTAAAAAATATTTTTAAAATTGCTGATATTCTTTTGCAAGACCAAGATGATTTAGTGCAAAAAGGCTATGGCTGGCTTTTAAAAGAGACAAGTAATCTTTATCAAAAACAAGTTTTTGATTATGTGATGAGCCGTAAGAATAAAATGCCTCGTACCGCTTTAAGATATGCAATTGAAAAAATGCCTGCTAAAATGAAAAAACAGGCAATGGCAAAATAGCCATTTTTCTTGCTTTTATTTTTTATTTAAGTTATCATATTTTATGAAGCGCATTAAGTATAAATTAAATTTAACTAATAAAGATTGGCTTAAGATTGATTTTACAAAGGAAAAAGGCGATATCCTGAAGTTTATTATTCAATATTATGCGCTTGTTAAAAATAAAATTTACAGCATAAGAAGATATGATACATCTCATGGAGTAGCTCATAAACATCAATATTATTTAAAAGGCAAGCCAACAAAAGAAATTTTAGGACATGATTATAATAAGATTTTTAGCGAAGCTTACCATGAAACTAAAAATAAATTTATTAAATTTAAAAATTATTTTTTAAAAAAATAATATGAGCAAGCAAAAAACAAATCAATATATTGAGAAAAATTTTGAACTTTCAAGTGCTTTTAATGAATATATTATGAAGCATGATGAAGTTATGAAGAGCGTGCCTGATACAGGTATCACTCTAGTTTTCATTCCTTTTAATGATTCTGGTTTGGCAAAATATAATATTAATCTAGCGAAAAAGAATCGAAAGTATGATAAATGGCCTCTTTATCAAGCTATTCAGCATGAAAGCGGATGGCAGGTTTTGCCTATTTAATTTTAGAAGCAAAGCTTTTAATTGCTCCCTGCCGGCAGGCAGGGCTTTGCTCACAATTATGAAAAGAACATTATCCAGCGAATTAGAAAAAAATTTAAATAAAAAAGTCTTTTTACAGGGACGAGTTTATAATCTGCGCAAAATGGGTGGAATTAATTTTTTGCTTTTGCAGGATAGAGACGGCTTAGTCCAGATTGTTTTTGATAAATTAGAGGAAAAAGTTTTAACTGGTTCTTTAGTTTCTATAACTGGCAAAGTTAAATCAGAAAAAAGAGCGCCAGGAGGAGTTGAAGTTTTAGGAGAAAAAGTAGAAATCATTTCTAGCCCCGTAGAAGAGGCGCCAATTGATTTAAGCAAAGCAGAATTAAAAGCTAAATTAAGTACCCTTTTGGATAACAGGCCAATAACTTTGCGCCATGAAAAAGTAAAAGCAATATTTAGAGTTTCTAATACAGTTGTGCGAGCTTATGCAGAAGTAATGCGTGAAATGGGATTTACAGAAATTAAAACTCCTAAAATTTTAGGAGCGGCATCAGAAGGCGGTTCTAATTTTTTTACAATAGATTATTTCGGACGAAAAGCATTTTTAGCCCAATCCCCACAATTTTACAAACAAATTACAGCTGGAGTTTTTGAGCGGGTTTTTGAAATAGGTCCAGTGTTCCGCGCTGAACCGCATTTTACAACTCGGCATGTTAATGAATATATTAGCTTAGACGCTGAAATAGGTTTTATTCAAGATCATGAAGATGTAATGAATATTTTAAATAAGGCTGTAAAATATATTTTTTCTGAAATTAAAAAGGATAATAAATCTGAATTAGAATTATATAAAGTAAAAGTGCCAAATGTGCCAGTAAAGATTCCAAAAATTAAATTAGCAGATATGCGGGAGATTATTCGCAAAAAGTATAAATATAATATTCCTAGCGATACTGATATTGATCCTAAGGGCGAGCGCTTAGCTGGAAAGTATGCAAAAGAAAAATATAATTCTGATTTTCTATTTTTAACGCATTATCCCACTCGCAAAAGACCGTTTTATACAATGCCTGATGAGAAAAATCCAAAAGAGACAAAAAGTTTTGATTTAATTTATGCTGGCGTAGAAATGGTTACTGGGTCACAGAGGATTCATGATTACGACATGTTGGTTGCGAATATAAAAAAATGGGGACTTAAGCCCAAGGATTTTAAATTTTATCTTCAGGCGTTTAAATATGCAATGCAGCCCCATGGAGGATGGGGAATGGGATTAGAGCGGATTGTTTATCAGCTTTTAGATTTAAAAAGCATTAAGCAAGCGGTTCTATTTCCACGTGATGTTAAAAGATTAACACCGTAAAAAAAGGTAGCTTAATTTTGAATTTTAAAAAGGCCCATGACTTAAGGCCTTTTTATTATTTCATATTTTGGTTCTATTCCAATTGTGGTTAATCCCATTTCATCTAATGAGCTTAAAATCATTTTAACTAAAAGAGGAAATTCATATTGCAGAGCCAAAATTATGCAGTCTAATACATGATCATTGTGTGGGCTGTATAAGTGCCTTGGCAAGTCTCCTTGGCCAATAAGAGGCCATATTCGTCTTAGGTTTTTTCGCAATACACCAGTAAAAGTAGTTGGTATAACTATTAAGTGATTTTCATTTGTTTCGCCTAAGACTTCCATGTAAACAGCTTGAGAAAATTCACGATAATATTTTGTTTTAGCGGTTTTTGTTTGCTGTTTAGACATTGTGAACTCTTCTACTAATACTATGTCAGCTCTGCTTAAGCAAGTTCTTAGTCTTTTTTTAAAGGTTCCAAAATGGCAACTATCTACATTAAATTTTTGATATTGGCTAATTTGTAACCATGGGCTAGACTTAATGGTTGCCATAACAGTTGTCCCTCCTGGATCAATTGCTAGAATGTTTTTTTTCACAAGTTCACCTCCTAATTAAAATATGAAGCAAAAGACACAAAAAGTCAATTGCCTGTTAAGACTTGATTTTTTTAAAAAAGTTTGATATTTTAAAAGTAAGCTAATAATAAAGAATGGCTAATAAAAATTAAGGGAGACGAATAAAGTGCAAAAAGATGAAATAGGCAGACTAGGAATATATTTGCCTGGAATGAGGCAGTTATTTGAAGAAGTTATTTTTCCTCAAGATGAATTTCCAGGATTTTCTCTTAATAATGTAGAACTTTCTAATGAAGATTGGCGCAGAGTTGTTTTTGTAACCTTGAGTACGGTAAATGGCCCTCCTACAGGAGGCCTTGCTGGCAGAGAGGCTCGGGTAATTAGATTACGATATGATCTTCAACAAGAAAAACAAGAATTAGAAGAAAGATATGGGGTTGTTAGGAAAAACAAAAACCTATCTTTTCGCTTAATAGGCGAAATAATAAGCGATGAAGTGAATTATGAAGCAGGCTTGTCTTCTAGTCGTATACATCAAATTCATGAAAGTGCTGTTAAAAAACTTCGACATTCATCGCGCAGAGATGACCTAAAAATAGTTTTGCAGATGACTAAAAAGTTGCCATTAGCAGAGCTTATTGAGATATATGGAGAATTTTGTGGTGCTTTTTCATCCTCTTCTTCGGATTCAATAGAGCGTATTTTGTCTAAGCCTCTTTGTGATTATTCTGTAAGTGCGCGTACAGCTAATGCTCTTGAGCACTTAGGTATTGATACTGTTGGCGATCTTGCGTCTAAAAAAGCTAGCGATTTCTTATCATTAAAGAATTGTGGGCGTAAGTCTTTATTGGAATTAAGAGCCATTTTAGGTATATATGATTTAGATTTTAGACCAGAAAATTCAGGAAACAACTATATGGATCCTTTTATGGAGCTTATGGATAAGGAATTCGGAACGATTTGTGGGGTTGACTCTTCTGAGCACGATAAAGAGGAATTAAGAGATCTAGCGCTAATGCGCTAAATCTAACAAATAAAATTATTGAGCCTGGTTAGAATATTCACAACTAGGCTCTTATCTTTTAAAAATAAAAATATATGCTAAAATAATTATAATAATATGAAATTTAATATTTTAAATAAACAAAAAGAAAATATTACTAATTTAATGCGCAAGATTGGTTATTTTAATATTGGTTCGAGTTTTATTCGGCCAATGAATAGAGGGGGTTATCCAAGGTTTCATTTGTATGTTGAGCAGGCACAGGATGAAAATGAAATAATTCTTAATTTGCATTTAGACCAAAAGAGGCCAGTATATAAAAATACAACAGCACACAGCGGAGAATATGAGGGTGCTGGAGTAGAACAAGAAACAGCAAGAATCAAACAAATACTTGGATAAATTATTTTTTTATGCTAAGCTAAAAACATGGAAATAAATAGTATGACAATAGAAAAAATTGCTATTGGTTATTTTATAGCATTAGGATTAATACCAATTACTTTAAAAGTCATTAGAAAAAACAGTGATAAAGATATTTTTATAATAACAGGTTTTTTAGTATTTTTTTGGAGCATTTATTTAGTATATAGCTTTATAAGAAGTTTTTATGTTAGACCGCAAAGCTCTAAATACGCAGAATGGATTTAACATATATTTAGACAGCAAATATGCAAAAATTCATAATCAAAGGCAGAAAACAATTAAAAGGCACAATCCAAGTTAGGGGAGCTAAAAACGCAGCTACTCCTATTTTAGCTGGAACACTTTTAACAAAAGATCCATGTATTATTTCTAATCTTCCTCTTATAGAAGATGTCTTTCGAATGATTGAGCTTTTAAAAAGAATGGGCTCTGAAATAGAATGGCTGGGAAAGCGTAAAATAAAAATTTGTACTAAAGCAGTTAATCCTAAAAATTTAGATCAAAAAACAGTTTGCTCTCTTCGTTCGTCAATTCTTTTAATGGGCCCAATGCTAGCTCGATTTAAAAATTTTTTTACTCATAAGCCAGGAGGATGCAACATAGGCGCTCGGCCAATAGATACACATTTAATAGCTTTGCAGTCTTTGGGCGCTAAAATTATTAAAAAAAGGCCTTTTTTACACGTGCAAGCTAAAAATTTACAAGGCGCTGAATTTACAATGCCTGAATTTTCATTAACAGCTTCTGAAAACGCAATCATGGCTTCTGTGTTAGCCAAAGGCACTAGTATTATTCATTGCATAGCTAGTGATCATTATGTTCAAGATGTTTGTAAGTTTTTAAACAGCATGGGCGCAAAAATTTTAGGCATTGGCACGCATACTTTAAAAATTACTGGAGTTAAAAAATTAAAAGGCACAAAATATAAAATAATGCCTGATCCAATTGAAATGGGTACTTTTATTTGTTTAGCAGGAGCTTGCAAAAGCAATATTTTAATTCGCAATTTTAGATCTGATTTTTTAAGAGCTGAAATTTTAAAATTTAGACAAGCTGGTCTTAAATTAGAAATTAAAAATAGCACTTGTAAAGTGCTTGGCAAAGAAAGCAAGCTTAGAGCTGTTAAAGTGCATAATATGCCAGCTCCTGGGTTTACTGCTGATCTTTTGCATCCTTTTGCAGTTTTATTAACACAGGCAAAAGGACAAAGTTTGATTCATGATTGGATGTATGAAGGTCGTTTAAAGTATATTAATGATCTTATTAAAATGGGAGCAAATGCCTTGATTTGTGATCCGCATAGAGCTTTAATTACTGGACCAACTATTTTAGCGGGCCAAGAAATTACTAGTTATGATTTAAGAGCTGGGGCAAGCTTGTTAATAGCGGCTTTGGCTGCAAAGGGCAGAACTGTTGTTTCTGATGCTTATCAGGTCGATCGGGGATATGAAAAAATAGAAAAAAGACTACAAGCGCTTGGAGCTGATATTGAAAGAGTTGATGATTAAATTAGGTTAATTAGAAATTTTTAATATTTCCTGCGCAATTTTTTTACCAGCATCTAGCCTAGCTAACTCATGCGCATGTTCTCCAATTTTGCGAGACAACTCTTTTTCATATAAGAGTTTTTTTATTTTTTCAAGCAATATATTTGGCCTAAGATTTTCTTGTTCTAAAACAATTGCCGCATCATTTTTAGCAAATACCATTGCATTTTCACGCTGATGATCAAAAGAAGAAGTTGGCAAGGGAATTAAAATACTTGGTTTTTTAAGAGCGGCAATTTCAGCTAAAATATTAGCACCAGCTCTGGAAATAATTAAATCAGAAATTGCATAGGCATGAGCTATTTCTTGTTTTAAAAATGGCAGAGCATTGTAGTTGCGAATATTTTGCATGCCGCGAATTTGATCTTGATTGCGGTTTCCATATTGATGAATTATATTATAGTCTTGCAAATTAGGTAAAATATAAATTAAAAGATCATTAATTGCTCTTGCTCCTAAAGAACCACCTAAAACTAAGATAGTTTGCTTTTCAGGATTAAGCTGAAAAAATTTTATGGCTTGCTCTTTTGAGCCTTGCAACAATTCTTCACGCACTGGATTGCTGGTAAAGATTATTTTTGTTTCTTTAAAATATTTTTTAGCATTGCTGTATCCAATAGCAACTTTAGTAGAGAATTTAGATAAAATGCGATTTGCTAGGCCTGGGACAGTATCTGATTCATGTATAATTATTGGTATTCTATAAATCCAGGAAACTAACACTGCTGGAAAGCTAGCAAATCCTCCTTTGCCAAAGCATGCATTTGGCATAAAAATCCAAACTTTCCAAAAGGCTTGCAATATTCCAATGGGCATTTTAAAAAAGTCTATAAGGTTTTGTACAATGCTTTTAATAGTAATATATCTTCTGATTTTGCCTGATAAAACTGATTTATATTTAAGATCAGAATTTTCTTGCGCCATTTTTTTAAAGCTTTTTCCAGAGCCTATTAATAAGAATTTGTAATTAGTAATATTCTTTTCTTGGAATAATTTTTCTATTTCTTGGGCTATTGCTAAGATAGGAAAAAAATGTCCGCCTGTTCCGCCGCCTGTAAAAAGAATTCTAATTTGTCGCTGTTTTTTCATAGGTCTGGAATTAATTCATGAGTTAATTCAGTAGTTAACTCATGAATTAAGTTTAACATATTTTAAAAAAAGAAAAAAGAGCAGATGATTTCTGCTAGTTCTATTTTTAATAAAACATTTTTTATACATGGTGTCAAGTTGTTTTTTTGGTATGTTGGTGATAAGATTAATTTATATGAATATTATTTATATATTAATTCCTATTATTATATTTGGCTTTGGCCTTGTTATTTGGTTTTTGGATCGCAGAATGCGAGCGATTCAGCAACTTCAAGAAGCTGGAAAACAAGACAGCGCTATAAACATGCTAAGCCAGAATATAAACCAGAATATGCAAGGCTTGCAAACTAGAATAGATAAAACAACAAATGTAATTGGCGAACGCTTGGATAAAGCGGCGCAAGCTTATTCAAAAGTCGCTCGTGAACTAGGCACAATGCAGGAAATTGGCAGAGAAATGAAAGCTTTGCAAGACTTTTTAAGATCACCAAAATTGCGCGGTAATATTGGAGAAGAAATTTTGCGTGATCTTTTAGAACAAGTTCTGCCAAAAGACAACTTTTCAATGCAATATAAATTTCAGCATGGTCAAATAGTAGATGCAATTATAAAAACTAATCAAGGCATAGTGCCTATTGATTCTAAATTTCCAATGACAGGCTATAAAAAGATTAGACAGGCAGAAAATAAAGAACAGAAAAAATCAGCTCAAAAAGAATTTTTTCGTGATATAAAAAAGCATATAAAAGATATTTCAAAAAAATATATTCTGCCGCAAGAAGGCACAGTTGATTTTGCAGTGATGTATGTACCCTCAGAATCAGTTTATTATGAAATTATGGTAAAAAGCCCAGAGCTAGTTAGTTTTGGACAAAGCAAAAAAGTTTTTTTTGTATCACCAAATAATTTTTATTATTTTTTAAAAATTATTATGATTGGCTTAGAAGGCGCTAAAATGGAAAAAGCATCTAAGCAAATTTTTGAAACCCTAAAATCAATTCAGCATGAATCCGGTAAATTTGCAGAAGATTTACGAGTTTTATTCGGGCATATTAATAATACAAAAAATTCATCAGAAAGAGTTAACTCGCAATATATGAAATTATCCTCAAAAATAGACAACATAGAATTATTAGAAGAAAAAAATGATAAAAAACTACTTTAAGAAAAAATTAATATTATTGCTCATATTATTATCATTTATATTAAATATAATACTTTGGATGATTTTAGTTTTTGCTATTAAACGAGGAGGAGAGTTTGCATTAATCCTGCATTATAATGTTTTATATGGTGCTGATATTTTTGGCCAGCATCATGAGTTATATAGCCTTCCAATATCTGGATTAGTGATCTTAGGAGTAAATAGTATTTTAGGCTTTTTTTCTTTTAAGCAAAAACAGTTTTTATTAAATTATATTTTGCTTGGCACAGCAGTGTTAGCACAAGTTTTTTTATTAATATCAGGAATTGCTCTGGTAATTATTAATAAATAATATGTTTTTAAAAAAAATTGGAATTGATCTTGGCACTGTTAATACATTAATATTTCTTCCAAAAAGAGGTATCATTTTAAATGAACCATCTGTGGTTGCATTAAATAAACAAGGAAAAATTTTAGCAGTTGGTACTAGGGCTCGTAAAATGCTTGGAAAGGCTCCAGAGGAGATTATGGTTTGTAGGCCTTTGTTAGAAGGTGTTATTGCTGATTATAAAGCTACACAAGCAATGCTTTCTTATTTTATTAAAAAAGTCAGCGGAAGACTTTGTTTGCGCAAACCAGAAGTAATGGTTACAGTTCCAGTTGGTATTACCTCAACTGAAAGGCGAGCCATTATAGAGTCAATTTTAAGTGCAGGTGCTAAAAATGCTTATTTAATAAAAGATCCAGTTGCCGCGGCAATTGGAGCAGATATTAAAATTACTTCTGCTCAAGGCAATATGATTGTTGATATTGGTGGGGGATCTACTGATGTTGCTGTAATTTCTTTAGGAGGAATTGTTTCTTCTGCATGTTTGCGCATAGCTGGTAATAGGCTTGACAGAGCTATTCAAGAATATATTAAAAAAAGACATAATTTAGCCATTGGAGAAAAAACAGCTGAAAAAATTAAAATTACAATTGGCTCAGCAGTTATATTAGAAAAAGAATTAATAAGAAAAGTTCAAGGCAGAGACTTATTGTCTGGTCTTCCTAAGACAATTCAAGTTGCATCAGGAGAAATTACCTTGTCTATTCGTGAAAATCTTTATGACATGATTAAAACAATAAAAAATGTTTTAAGAGACACTCCGCCAGAGCTTATTTCAGATATTATTGACAAAGGAATGGTGTTAACTGGCGGCGGTGCTTTGTTAAAAAATATTGATAAATTGATTTCTGAAAATATTGGAGTTCCTTGTTATGTGGCCCAAGAGTCTTTGCTTTGTGCGGCCAAAGGCTTAGGACAGGCTTTAGATAGCTTGGAAACATATAAGCAAAGCTTGCTTTCTCGCTAGGCTCGAAAGTAAGCAAAGCTTGCTTTCTCGCTAGGCTCGAAAGTAAGCAAAGCATTTTATCTGCTAAATAATTTATGTTTAAAAATATCATTGGACACAAGAGAATTAAAAACTTGCTTCAAGGCAGTGTTCAGAGCGCGTATTTTTCGCATGCTTATTTATTTGTTGGCGTAGAGCATTTAGGTAAATTTACTCTTGCTTTAGAATTTGCCAAAGAATTGATTGGTATAGAAGATGACAAGCATCCAGATATTTTAATTTTAAAGCATGAGAAAAATATTATTAGTATTAAGGCTGTGCGAGAACTGCAAAGAAAATTAAACTTGTCTTCGTATAAAGCAAAGTATAAAATAGCTATTATAGATAATGCGCATTTTTTAAGAAAAGAATCTGCTAATGCTCTGCTTAAGACTTTAGAAGAGCCTCCAAAACAAGGAATTATTATTTTAATTGCTAATTCTTTGGGTTCTGTTTTGCCAACTATTGTTTCTCGTTGTCAAATAGTAAAATTTTGGCCAGTGTCTAATAAGGAGATGCGACTGTTTTTTTTAGGAAATAATATAAGCCCAGCTAAAGCTAGAAAAATAAATAAAATTGCACATCACAGGCCTGGAATTGT
>CEPX01055927.1_pt1 | contig 10357 bp, 8 predicted proteins | sample 361361 | NCBI WGS metagenome assembly CEPX01 (sample SAMEA2619974, study PRJEB7988) | marine metagenome | biome: marine biome (ENVO:00000447); feature: mesopelagic zone (ENVO:00000213) & marine oxygen minimum zone (ENVO:01000065); material: "saline water (ENVO:00002010), including plankton...
CCGGAGATGAGGTCACCGTCAAGATCATTCGTAATGGCAAACGAGAGACACTCAGCGCTACGCTCGAATCGAGAGAGATCGACCGCGGCCCGTCCATCGCCTGGTTCCACGGAGACGATGACGAGGATGTCGAAATGTTTCACATGCCAAATCTCTCTGTACAGAACGAAACGCCCCTTAGGGAGCAGCGGCGATTACAAACCACCGAAAGACAGCGGCATCCGCACTTCAAACCTCATCCGCTCCAATATCCACTGAAGGTCCGTCGGTGTCTCGGAATCGGGGTTCCAGCTCTGGTAGAAGGGTAGATATAAGTTGACGACGAAGAGGGACAGTTTCAGACCGGCATCGAAGAGGGTATCATCGATATCGCTGGCGCCTGCCACGTCGGCGAAGAGAGTCAGCGGGAGAACCGGAACGGTGTGGTCGAGATTCACGGCCCAAGCCGTCCCACGGGACGGACTAAGATAGGCACCCCTCACTGACGGCCCCGCCTCTATGAACTGATCCGCATAGATACTGCTTCTGCCTGTGCTACTGTCAGTCGTCCGATTAAAAACAAGTGGTCTCTCGAAATCGGGATCTACGCCGCCGCCCATCCAGGTCTGGTACTGAGCCGGAATGTCAGCACTGCCGAAGAAAGTCCCTAACCACGCTCTGGCATCCAGCCGAAGTCTCCTTCCGTGGCGCCACGTCAGTTTCCCTGCTGATTCAAAGCGGGCGAAACTGCCCCCGCTGAGTCCTGCCCTCAGACCGACCTCTGCCTGATAGTTTATAAAAGGATCGGGCCGATGATTGTAAGCGATCCGGCCGGCCGCCACCGTGAACTTGCCAGCTGAATAATAGACTGGACTTACCGCCAGAGGATCTATGTCGTGGAAGAACAGGCGGCCGGCAATAGACACGAAAGGTGTGGAAACGATGGGCTTGCGGATCGTCCCATCAAAAACCAGCCTGATCCCCCTGCGGCCACTGTAGTCGCTTACCCCAGCCGCGACGGTCCAGCGCCTGAAACCGAGACTCCTGTAGAAAGTCCTCTGAGCGGAGACAGAGCCCACCAGCCGTTGGTGCTGGAAATCCCACATGGGCGCCGCTGCAAGCCCGTGACGGAAGCCGGGAATGAATCCTGAGTAAAGTAAGACGCCGGGCGTGACGCCGTTGAAGGCATTCCCGTTTAGCCACGGAAGATAGTTGACCTCCCTAAAGTGAAAGGTCGGCTGATCAAACACAAAGTTGAACTTCAGCGGTTGCGAGGTAGCATTGTTCTCACGATTGATGTCCGGCATAATGTTGTCAGGATCAATGACCGCCTTCTCCGCTCCTTCGGGAAGCGAGACGTTCTTCATCCCAGAGAAACCAGCCAGCCAGCGCCGTTCTATCTCTGAGCCAGAACGATCATACAGAGCCAGTTCAACCGGGGAATTCATGCTGCCGAGATTAGTCACCGTCACCGCACCATCCCGAACAGGCCCCACTCCATAATCAATCACCTTCGTGTCGTTCACCGCATCATCGAAAAACCAGTCCAGCGGCTGGTCGGAATGCTTCGCAAAAAAACTGCGGAAATCAGCGGGCGATGGATGCCTGAATTCCCAAGTCTCATAAAAGTCCTGCATAATCTCATCCATCTTCTTTTCGCCGAGAAAGTGTTGTAGATAGCGCGTGAAGATGGCGGTCTTGCCGTAAACCACGGTACCGTAGTTTTCCTGGGCAAAATCTGTGGACGGGAGATCCATGGGCTGATCGTCACCAGAGGCGGCGCGAGACTGATAAGAGAGATATCCCATTATCCAGCGAAAATCGAGGTTGCGACCGATCCTCATCTTGTTCTGCATAAAATCGGAGACAACGATCTGACCGTTCCGTTCGGGGTACTTCTTCTCCCAATAGCGGATGTTAGTGTATTCATTGAGTCCTTCATCGAGGAAGGCGTGATCCCGCTCGTCAGAACCGAGAATTCCGTAGAACCAGTTGTGCCCCACCTCGTGCATAATGACGAACTCTAACAGGTCTTTCGAGCCACCGCTGGAGATGATGGTGATATTCGGATACTCCATTCCGCCTCCCGCCGACATATCTCCATCCACGGCGGTAATGTGGTTGTAGGGGTAGTCACCGTAGAATCGGCTGTACCAATAGCCCGAGTCGTGGAGATACTCGATTGACCTCTCCCACAGTTTCGCGTTCTTTGGCAGGTACATACTCCACAATGTCACCTTGTGGGTCGAGTCCGCAACCCAAAGTTCTCCTTTGCGGACGATCCAGTCCGGGTCGGCAAACCAGGCAAAATCGTGCACCTTCTCCTGATGAAAATGAAGCGTCTTTATCCGCCGACTTTCGTCTTTTCCGAATGACCCTTCGGGCGCCTCTCCACTCTTGTCTCTCGTCTCTTCGGCCTTCTCTTTTTCAGCTTCTTCCTTTTGGCTTGTCTCCTTTTTCCTTCTTTCCTTTCTCATCTCCTTGATTCTCTTCTTGAATGCCTTTTTGTTCAGAGCGTGGAGAGAATCCCCCTCCGCCGTGAGAGAGTCGAGCCAGCCATACTCAGCCTCCCCGTCCACGATGTCACCGGTTGCCATGATGCGATATTCCTGTGGAAGGGTGATATGAACATCAAAGGTGCCGAACTCACTGAAGAATTCGCCCTGATCGAGGTACGGCATGGGGTGCCACCCTTGAGAATCGTAGACTGCCGGTTTGGGATACCACTGGCAGATCTCATAATGCTTGCCGGAATGGCCCAGCCGGGAGAAGACGATGGGAAGCTTGACAAAGAAAGGGGTTTCGATGGTGACGCTCTGACTTGGCGGCACAGGGTCATTCAGGTAAACCTTTGCCGCGTCGATCCATTCAGGGTGATATTCCCATTTCAGGGACTGTCCCTCCACAGAGAAATCGAGACTGTCAATGTAGCCTCTGTCATCTTCCTCCGAAAAGTGAAACCGTGTGGAATAGTGTTCGAGCCTCTGCTTGGCGAAGGCGGTCTCATCATTTTTGTAGGCGTTGGGCCAGAGATGAAACCAGATGAACCGGAGAGTGTCAGGAGAGTGATTGGTGTAGGTCAGCTTTTCGCGGGCTGAAAGAGTGTGGGAGGAGTCATTAAGGGTGACGTGGATTTCGTAAGCTACATGCTGCTGCCAGTATTCTCTTTCCCCGACGAGAGGACCCGCGCCGAGAAGTACGAGAAGCATCAGGGGTCTAGAAATCAGGCACTGCATGAGAATACGCTTGGTCAGGGACAGAACTACTTACTAAAGTTATGGTTGTCACCGAAATGAGACAACAACTCCACGACAGACTCTCAACTGCTTCAGGCCTCAAAATGGTTGAATCTCCTCGATCTCAATTCTAAATTGAGCCACCGCTCGGCAGGTCTAATGAAGAATAACTTCCGACTCCTTTTACAAATGGTATGCATCACCGCTGTTGTGACCGGTCAGGATTACCTTTGGCCGGTTAAGCTCGGCAAAGCGATCACCTCCAATTTTGCCGAAGTGCGGCCGCGGCGTTTCCATTCCGGCATCGACATCAGAACAGACGGTTCTACGGGACATGAGATTGTCGCCATTGAAGCAGGTTACGTGTGGCGCGTTAAGGTATCCTCAAACGGCTACGGAAAGGTCTTGTATCTCAAGCTGAATGACGGCTCTACCGCTGTCTATGCACACCTGCAGAAATTCATGCCGCTGCTGAACGATATCATCAAGATTGAACAGGACATCAACCGCTCATATTCTGTGGAGAAGTACTTCCGTGAGAACGAATTCACCATAGCAAAAGGAGAAGTTCTCGGTACCACAGGCGAAAGTGGAGGCGCCTTTGGTCCGCATCTGCATTTCGAGTTGAGGGACTCCTTGAATCGGCCTATCAATCCTCTTACTCACGGTTTTCCGTTGAACGATAAGCATGCTCCAGTGCCTGATGCCGTGGCCATCATACCGTTAAGCAAAGATGCTGTTATCAACGGCTCTTCTCTTTCCCAGACTTTTCCCCTGCACCGAAGAGGCGGTTCCAGCTACGAATTCCCTGATACTATTCATGTCTACGGATCTGTCGGATTCGATGTATCGGTTACTGATGAGATTACAGGATTCCCGAACAAGTTCAATATCGCCGGAGCTTCACTTTCGGTAGATGACGTTGAGGTGTATAGAGCTGACTTTGAATCCTTTTCGTTCGAGCGGACCCATTTCGTAGAAACCGAAAGGGACAATGCACTCAGAAGGCTAAACGACGGCGAGTTTCACCGCCTTTTCACTCTCGATCACAACAGTAACTTGAGTTTCATAAAGGAAGGATCTGGCGGCACGCTCTCGCCGTCACCGGGACATCACACAGTTTCAATCCGCCTGTTTGATCACAAAAAGAATATTTCCCGAATTAAGGGGACGATTTACCACGCTCCGCCTTTCTCTATAGGCGCCACAGTACTGACTCAGGATAGAAAGACAGTGACAATATCACTGGAAACTATTGGTACTCCTTTTCCTGTTACCGATTTCGCCTGCTACAGTTTCAACAATAAGGGCTACGTGGAAGAAAAAGTTGAAGCCCTCTCAAGCCGTCAAGACGGAAGAGCGCTAATAGTCGATCTTCCCGCCTCAAGAGTCAGAGGGCGTATTCTTCAGTTAATCGGCACTGATAAACTGGGCGGAGTCAGCCTCCCTTTCCATTTGCCTCTTGGTGCGGACGAAGCTGACCCTATCAAGATGGCAATCGATTTTGACATCTCCCACCTTGAGAAATCGGTGGTGATTCAAGTGGACTCTCGCGGGTGGGTGGCTGATCCACCGGAAGTAGTGTTAACGGGGCGAAATAGAGAAGTCCCGATTCAACTTCAACGGACGAGACCGACGACTTTCATCTCTACCCCTCTCGATCCTCAGACAGTGGCTGGCGTCACCGAGGCAGTTGTCTTGTACGATGGTTCCCCTGCACGAGAATCACATTTCATCTTTAAACCGAAGTTGTTCACGGGCGATCGGGCGATGGCGGTGATTTCACCTGACGGCAGATGTTCCCTTCAGGCTGTGCCCACTACATTTTACGATACAACAGCCATTTGGATAGAGAACATCGAAACGCCGGTCCCGGTTGAGGGCGGTGAGTTCAGAAGCAGAGCCTATCAGTTACAGCCATTTGAAAGACCTCTTCAAGACTCCGCCCGCGTAGCCATCGCACTGGCTAAATCGATTGCCAATGCCGATCGGATGAGTATCTTCTACTACGATCAAAAGGGAGGATGGACCTGCCTGCCGTCCCAATTCTCGCGCAGCAGGTGGATGTTCTTTGCCTCCCTCTACAGCTTGGAGGCAGTGGCTGTCATCGAAGATAGAGTACCTCCCGTAATCGAAACAATCCTCCCGGGAGACGGCGGATTCTACGACTACAACGATCTGATGAGTTTCAGCGCTAAAGTCAAGGATTCTCTGGCAGGCGTCAAAGATGACAAAGCTATCCAACTCTCTCTCGATGGCGAACAACTTCTCTTCGAGTACCAGCCCGTCAAGAAAAAGGTCATCTATCAGCTGGACAGCCCACTCGAGAGCGGCTCTCATACGCTGATCATCAAGGTCGCAGATCAGGTGGGAAACATGACAACAAAAGAGATTGCGTTTTCCGTAAATTAGCCATCCATGTTCCTCCCCTACCGAGACGACAACCCCCGTGTGCTGATCCCCTATGTCACCTACACTCTGGTGGGATTAAACTGTTTTGCCTTCTTATTACAGAACATAGGACCGCCTGAATTCACTATGGCTTTCGCCATTATTCCCAAGATGGCGTCAGTCGATTTCGGTTTCTATATCCTTACACTCTTCACTTCCATGTTTTTGCACGGCGGGTTGATGCATCTCGGAGGCAATATGCTCTATCTCTGGATTTTCGCCGATAACGTGGAGGGAGTTTTGGGGTACATAAAATTCGCCGTCTTCTATCTGACGTGTGGTATAGCGGCAGGCGTACTGCAGACGGCTATCGATCCCATGTCAACGGTTCCTATCGTCGGTGCCAGCGGCGCCATTGCAGGAGTTCTGGGCGCCTACATGATCACCTTTCCCCGCGCAAGGGTTCATACCCTCATCTTTCTTTTCATCTATTTTACCAGTATCAGAATCCCGGCTCTCTATGTGCTCGGATTCTGGTTTTTCGCCCAATTAAGCAACGGACTGGCAATGCTGGGAATTGATACAACGGGTGGCGTGGCGTGGTTCGCTCATATCGGTGGATTCGTAGCCGGGGTTGCTCTTATGCGCGTGCTAAAACTGATAAGATTGGAGATGGTCTGATGAATCCTCTTATAGAAGCTGCAATCAAAGTGAGAGAAAACGCCTACGCCCCATACTCTGACTACACGGTAGGCGCTGCGGTGGAGACAGACGACGGTACAATCATTACCGGCTGCAATGTGGAGTCAAGCAGTTACGGTCTCACCAACTGCGCCGAACGCGTGGCGCTGGGCGCTGCCATCGCCCGAGGATTCAAATCGTTCAAAGCTATGGCTATCGCCGGAAAAAGCAGCGCTGGCCCCTGTGGCGCCTGCCGGCAGGTAATCTGGGATCTGTGTGGTGATATCACCATCACCATGATAGACGAAGCCGGAAACGAGACAGTTCACACCAGCGGTGATCTGTTGCCTTATCCCTTCGATGACAGTCATCTGAAACAGTGACGAACAAACTTATCGGTATTGCCGGAGGGACCGGTTCGGGAAAGACATTCCTTACCAACGCAATTGTGACATCCCTCGATAAGAACGAAGTGACCGTTGTTGAACAGGATTCTTACTACAGAGACCAGTCCCACCTTTCGCTCGAAGAAAGGTCAAAGATCAACTACGATCATCCCGATGCTATCGACTTTGAACTATTGCGGCGTCATCTGACTGAGATTCTTGAAGGAAAGGAGATTGAGTCTCCTCTTTACGACTTTTCTACCCACACGAGACGTAAGAAAACAGAGGTCATACAGGCGCGTCCGGCAGTTATCCTTGAGGGTATCCTCATTCTGGCTGTAGCGGAAATCAGGAATTTGATCGATCTCAAGATCTACGCTGACGCCAATAGTGATATCCGCTTCATACGCCGGCTCAAACGGGATAATGAAGCGCGGGGCAGATCCGTCCCTCACATCATTCAACAGTACCTCGCATCGGTTCGACCGATGCACGAACAATTTGTGGAAAAAACGAAGAATTATGCGGATATTATCGTCCACGATGGAGACGATATTCAAGTCACAGTCGAACTGATTAAATCGAGAATCCGGATGTAGTACTCCAAGGAGGTTCCAGAAACTGGGATCCTTAGTCTTTAGTGGTGGTACGGTACGAATGTCACCCAATCCCAGAGAGATATAAATGCCTACATTAAGTCCAAGAGAATCAGGCTGGCTGGAAGTAATCTGCGGCAGTATGTTCAGCGGGAAAACGGAAGAACTTATCCGCCGCTTGCGAAGAGCCCAGATTGCCCGACAGGAAGTCTCTATTTTCAAGCCGAAGATCGATGACCGCTTCAGCGTCAACCATATTGTTTCTCACTCAAAACTGAAGATGGAATCACAGCAAGTTCCCGATGCAAAAGACATCCTGAGAGAAGCTGAATATGCGGATGTAGTTGGGATTGATGAAGCTCAATTCTTCGACAAAAGTCTCATTGATGTCTGCAAGGAGCTGGCGAAGCGTAAGAAGCGGGTAATTGTAGCCGGTCTGGATAAAGATTACAGAGGCGAACCGTTTGGTCCGATTCCAGCTTTACTCACTGAAGCGGAATATATCACTAAAACGCTAGCCATCTGTATGATATGTGGTAATCCTGCCAACTGTACCCAGCGTCTGACAGCCGATACCGAACAGGTTGTCATTGGCGAGAGCGAAACATATGAAGCCCGCTGTCGTAACTGTTATGAACCTCCGGAGGATACCTAAGGAGAAAGAACATTGCTGAGACTAACTGGGATTCTGGGCATTGCGTTAATTCTTGGGGTAGCCTTTCTGATTTCCAATAACAGGAAGGCCGTCAACTTGAGGGTTGTCCTGTGGGGATTAGGACTACAACTCTTTTTCGCTGTTTTTATCCTTGCTACCCCCATTGGTAAACCAGCTTTCCTATTTTTTGATAAAGTCTTCAATAAACTTCTGCAGTTCTCTGATGAGGGTGCACAGTTCGTTTTTAATAATCTGGCTTTGGGGCCTGATTTTGAAGATTCACTCGGCTTCTTTTTCGCTTTTCAGGTGTTACCGACTATTATTTTCTTTTCTGCTTTCATGGCCATTCTCTATCACTTTGGGATTATGCAGTTTATAGTAAAGCTCATCGCCAAAGCGATGCAGAAAACGATGCAAACCAGCGGTTCTGAAACACTGTCTTGTTCAGCAAACATTTTTGTCGGACAGACGGAGGGACCATTGGTAGTACGTCCATTCCTCGAGACCATGACGCGCAGTGAACTCACAGCGGTAATGACTGGAGGATTTGCCACAATCGCTGGAGGTGTCATGGCGGTATATGTCAAATGGCTCGCTGATATTCCCAACATCGCAGGGCATTTGATTGCGGCATCTGTGATGAGCGCCCCGGCTGCCCTTGTTATCGCTAAGATTATCTACCCAGAAACGGAAGAATCCCAGACACGCGGTAATCTGAAAATGAACTTAAGCGACTCTTCAGACAACGCTATGGAAGCAGTGGCCCGTGGCGCCACAGACGGAATGCGCCTTGCGGCTAACGTCGCTGCTATGCTCATTGCCATCGTCGCCCTGGTGGCTTTCGTTAATTATATTCTAGGGCTCGTAGATCTTAGTCTTGAGCAAATTCTTGGTTGGATCTTTTCCCCTCTGGCATTTTGCATGGGCGTGCCAGCAAAAGATATTTTTGTTGTTGGAAGCCTGATGGGAGAGAAAATCGTTCTAACAGAATTGATAGCCTATGGGCATCTTCAAGAAATAACCTCGCAACTTGAAACAAAGTCGATCATTATTTCTTCATACGCACTTTGTGGATTTGCCAACTTTGCTTCCATAGGGATTCAGTTAGGCGGTATCGGTGCTTTAGCTCCCAGCCGTAGAAAGGATCTGGCCAAGGTCGCCATGAAAGCGATGATAGGCGGGGCTCTTGCTTCCTGGCTCACAGCCACCATCGCCGGCATACTTATTTAATCAGGAGAAATTGTGAGACTGGTTTTCTTAGGTCCACCAGGTATCGGAAAAGGAACTCAGGCAAAGATTCTGTCAAAAAGATTCTCTCTCCTCCATCTCTCCACGGGAGACATGTTGCGAGACGAGATTTCCCGCCATACTGAACTGGGAATCCTCGCCAAGTCTTACATTGATGACGGAAATCTCGTTCCTGACAACGTGATGTTGAATATGATGTCTCACCGCCTGCAACAAAAGGATGCCGAATCTGGCTATATTCTCGACGGCTTTCCCAGAACTGTTCCGCAGGCAGAAGGATTGGAGAAAATCTTCGACTCGATTAATCAGCAGCTGAACGCTGTGATTTCCCTCGAAGGTAGTGAAGACGTTTTGATAGAACGATTGTCAAACCGCCGCACCTGCCCCGATTGCGGCAAGATTACAAACCTCATCTTTGCACCGCCCGCCGTTGCGGGGAAGTGTGATTCCTGTGGCGGAGAACTGTATCAGCGCGAAGACGACAGGCCAGAGGTCATTCGTGAAAGACTTGTGGTTTATTCTGAGCTGACCAGTCCACTACTGGAATACTACTCATCCGGGGGACTCCTCAAAACTGTCAGCGGAGTCGATAGCGTGGAAGAAATTCGTGACAATATACTAAAAGAACTCTAGGATCGGCCTGTGGAAAAATAAGATGCTTAAGGTTGGCGTAACCGGCGGGATTGGAACTGGAAAGAGCGTAGCCAGCGGGCGGATGGCCCAGCTGGGCGCATACGTGTTCGACGCAGATACCGAAGCCAAGAATATTCTAAAGACGGACAAGAATGTGCAGACAGACCTGATTGAGGAATTCGGGACGGATATTCTCAATCATGACAGTACGATCAGCGAAAATAAACTGGCTGTGACAGGATTCGCAAACGAAGAGAATCAGGCAGTTCTCAACGCTATCATCCACCCTTATGTGTTCGATGCAATCGACAAAAAATTTGATGAAGTTGAGAAGCATAACAAAACATCTATTTTCATTGTTGATGCAGCTCTGGTATATGAATCGGGCCTTGATCAGCACCTCGACTACATAATCGTTGTAACCGCACAGTACGGTTTACGGATTCACCGCGCATCACTTAAGGGCAAACTTAACCGCGCTCAAATTCAGAAAAGGATGGATCTCCAACTCCCTGAAGAGTCAAAGATCAGGATGGCTGATTACGTTATTGA
>CEPX01415008.1_pt1 | contig 10354 bp, 18 predicted proteins | sample 361361 | NCBI WGS metagenome assembly CEPX01 (sample SAMEA2619974, study PRJEB7988) | marine metagenome | biome: marine biome (ENVO:00000447); feature: mesopelagic zone (ENVO:00000213) & marine oxygen minimum zone (ENVO:01000065); material: "saline water (ENVO:00002010), including plankton...
ACAGTTACTAATTTTACAGAGGATTTAGCTTTAAATTGTAATGAAGAAGCAGGGGCTTTACTTGTGGCTGATGTATTAGCAACACTAATACAAGAGTTAGAAAGAAAAGGAATTATAGAAGCTAATATATCATAAAATGGCATTAGGAGACGTAACAAGCACATATGAAGGAAGGTTTGATGCTGGAAGTGTAGCAGCGTAAAGTTTATTAATAATAATTCTATTTAATTATATGGCATCTATACAATCAGGACCAGATGGTTTAAAACAAAAAGCCATTAGAACAGAATGGCCTGTAGAAGAAGGTTTAGAAGGTGGGACTAATAAACAAGAAGGAAGAACAACAAACTTAGTTACAGAAAAAGAATCATTAGTTCCTGAGAGGGAAAAAGTTGGTTTCTAAAACTAATAGAATAATAAGAGATTTGAAAGGACAAAGTTTTGAGCCTAAAACTCCTATAGCAACAGATATGTATTTGCCTAATCATTCTGGAATAGCTTCACATCCGGAAATGGCAGGTGAAAAGGGATTTGTCAAGAAAACAGGAGATACAATGACAGGGGGACTTCATATTCAAACAGGAAATATTGGAGCAACAGAAAATATAAACGCAGATGAATTAATTCTGGAAAACAATGACCATGGAGGATTAAGCATCTGCACTCCAAATGATAAGATATGCACAATAGCTTTTGGAGACCCTGAAGATACAGCAGCAGGAAGAATACAATATGTTCACTCTTCAAATACTCTAAGATTTCAGACAAATGGAGGAACTCTTGCATTAGAAATTGATAGTTCACAGAATTTTGATTTTCAAACTGGAAATTTATCAACAACAGGAATTATAACAGGAGTGAATGTAACATCTGCAGAAGACCCTGGACATACTCATACAAGCGCTTCTGCTCCAGGAGCTGTAACAAGTGTTTCAGGATCAACGGGTGCAGTTGTGGATGGAGATATAGACCATGATGCACTGGCAAATTTTGCTTCCAATGAACATTTTACACAAGCCAATATCACAGCAACAGGAACGATAGCTTCTGGTACATGGAACGGAACAAGTATCGGTACTGCATACACGGATGCAAAAGTAACATCTGTTTCTGGTAGCACGGGAGCAGTAGTAGACGGAGATATAGACCACGATTCTCTATTAAACTTTGTAGCCAATGAACATATTGACTGGACTTCTACATCTTCAAATTTTAATACATCAGGAACAGGAGATATAGGTGGAAATACAATAATAGGAAGCACAACTGTGAATCCTGATGGAACACTACATGTTCACACTGCAACTGCAGGAACTATAACTGCATCAAATGCAGCTGATGATTTAATTGTTGAAAATAGTGGGAGCAGTGGAATAACAATTTTCAATCCAGCGGCTAATATTGGGAGCATTTTCTTCGGAACCCCAACAAGCACAAGCGATGGAAGAATAAGATATGATGGCACTGTTAGAGATTTAGCATTTAGCACTGGAACAACAGAAAAAATGAATATTTCAATTAATGGAGAAATTACATCAACATCTCAACCAGCATTTCTTGCTCACAATTCATCTATAGATTCAAATGTTACAGGAGCAGGAACTGCAGCAACTGTAGATTTTGATACAGAAATATTCGATCAAGGTTCAAACTTCGCTTCAGACACATTCACAGCACCTGTAACAGGAAGATATTTATTAAGCACATCTGTAAGATATTCGGGTGGTTCGGGAGCATCAACATCAACATTTATATTTTTTATATCATCAAATAGAATTTATGAAAGGCTTAAACTACCTGCAGCAATATCATCTGATGGATTGAATTTGTCTGCAGTAATAGATATGGATGCTAATGATACAGTATTTGTAAGATTAATAGTAAATGGAGAAGCATCAAATGTTATAGATATAAATGGAGGTGCGGTATTAGATACATTTTTCTCAGGATGTTTATTAACATAATGGAAATTAAAATAAATATAACAGATGTGGAAGAAAAGATTCTTTTGAATGATCTTATAGACATTCAAGACTGGGTAGAGAAAGCAGTAAAGGGAAAGGTGAATAACTGTAAAAAAAGAATGATAAGTGGTTATAAATCTCCACTTGTAGATAAAACAGATGATGAGTTAGTTGAATATATAATAAGCCAGTTGGATTATAAAGATAGAAAAGATAGAGAATTGGATTCTGAATAGACACACAACGCACACACCACAACATTTATAAAGTATGTTTTTCTTATTTAGATATGAAAATAAACCAAGGAGGAAATACAAATGGAAACAATTAGTGGAAAAATAGAAAGAAAAGAAATCACCGACGGAGAAACTAACGGCAAAGCATGGAAGAGAGCAACTTTTATTATTAATGAGAAAAAGTATTCTACATTTGACACAAAGATAATTGATGAGTTCAAGATTGGAGACTTTGTTCAGATGTTAGGTGAACAAAAAGACCAGTATTGGAATATGAAATCTATGACAAAAGCACAAGCAGAAGAAGAAGTTGAAACAGTTAAAGTCTCAATGAATGCTAAGACTAATGAATTAGAATTTGAAATAAGAAGTAGACAAGTTAGAGTTGAGGCTTTGAAAAGTGCTATTGAACATTCTAAAGTTAGAGAATTTACTTCTCTAACAGAAAAAGATATGATAAGAATGGCAAAAGACTTTGAAAAATACATTGTAACAGGAGAATAATATGGAATTTAAGAATTTAAGAGCAGAAGATGAAAAAGAAAAGCACTATATATTTGAAATTGTTTTAAGGGCAGACATAGAAGAACACACAGAAACAATAAGAGAATATATTGAAGACACTTTTGGAGTTGAAATTCTTGAAATAAATCAAGGGGTTCAAAAATGAAAGAGAGAGATATGGATATAATTAGAGAACTAAAAAGAGATAAAAAAAAATATATGAAAAGTTCTCATTTTATAATAGATGGTTGGATAGAATTTATAAAAATTAAAAACAAAAATGACAAACAACGAAAGGCAGAGAAAAGTAGAGTGGATACTATCATATCTTAGAAGAAGAAAGAACGTCATCATAGATAAAGATAATTTCATAGCCATAGCTACCTTAGAATTAAGCACTACAGAGAGAACAATTAAAGAGATTATTGATACTCTTGAAAAAACTAAAAAGATTGATGTTCGAATGTGGAAATGAGAGAACATTTGAGAAGAAGATCCTCAAGACAGAACTATAATTAAAGGAGATATGAAAATACAAGAGGAAATGGATTTATGAAATATGAAATAACAGAAGAAGATAGAGAAAAGTTGCAGAAAAGTTTAGATTCACAAATAGAAGTTAGAGATGACGCTCAAGATATGATTGATATGTTAAATAGAATGTTAAAATGAAAGAAAAAGAAATTAAAATGAGATTACTAAATATAAAATGAGATTACTTAATATTGCACCTGCAATTCTTGGTCAGAAGGACAGTTAGCACTTTTTCTCCCGCAAGACTTATGCTCCTATTTTAAGTATTTCCAAAGACTGAATGTTAGAAACACATAAAAGGAGATAAAGTCTGGTTTGCGGCCCGAAAAAGATGTGTCAGTTAAACTCTAAGGACCAGGAGTTTAACTTCTGTATTAATTAAAATAGGAGAATAGGAAAATGACAGAGAATACACAAGACTGGAGACTTTTTGGTGATATAGAAATCGAAGAAGCTAAAGAGTTGCTTAGTCATGTAAAAGATATTGATAGCTATGGAAAAGTAGCTGTCGAGTTTAACCCTAATTCTGGAAATGTATTTTTAGTCGATGATGACTATAATGTATGGATGATGAATGATGGGAAAATAGAGCAGTTTTTCACTTGTGGGAACTGTGATTATGAAGGATTTAAGTCAGACTATAAGTTTGATAAGAAGAATGGAAACACGCAAGAGTGCTGTAAGGAGGTATATGAAGAAAATGGCAACTGATAAACAATCGTTGTTTCTTTTGGACTTAGTTAGAAAGATGCCTGTAAAAGAAGTTACAGGAATCATAGAAGAATGCTTAGTGTTCTTAGCTAAGGAAGAAGAAAAGTTAGATATAAAACAATTTGAATCTGATATGAAATAATTAAAAGTTAAAGCTTAATCGCCAATAACTTATTTTTTTTGCTCATGTGTGGTGTGTGTTACTCTATTTTAGCCATTAGTGTGTTTTTATAGTATACGTATTTTACAGCTTCTAACACACTTACCAGTTATAACGTTGGTTAGAAGAGCATAAAAAGCTTACTTCAATCAGATGCTATAAGACTGATACTGCTATAGACACACACCGCACTTAACTGCTCCGACACATTAAACTAACTAATGGCTTTCTTAGATCATTGAAATACGTTATCTGGGATATAATATACAGCTTGTGTGCCTTTCCTTCTTAGAATTACCCCGTGACAATTTTATTTAGTCTGCTATAGGAACTTAAGGATGAATTTTGATACTTTCCAAAGTATTTAAATATATTGATTGCTTTTTGCTTTACAAAGTAAATGCAAAAAGACTTTACAATAAAATTTAAACATTTTCTTTGGAAAGTTTTGAATTTTAAGTCTTTTGAACTAATTACTTAGTTTGAACTATTCGGTATTAAAATACATTATACTAAGAAATCTACTAATATACTAAGAAATATACTAAGAAAAGAAGTGAAAAGACATAACTATTTTTGTGAATATTTGAAGTCACAAAAGCTACTTAAGTCTTTTCTTAATTGATTTTCCCACCAACCCACCCTTATTGATATCGTACCCCCCCGCATAACGACCCCCCATGGGGGTTTCCCGACCACCCACCCCTTTGTTTGTTATTTATATTGTTTTATTAGCGATTCTTATTGTTTTTGTTTTTGTTTTGTGTAAGACAACACACAGAAAATTTATAAATTATATTATATATGATTGGCAATGGAATATGACATATCAAAACCCTGGCTCACTTTAGACAAATGGCAAAAGGATCTAATAAACTCTGAAGGGGATGTTGTGGTAATCTCAGGAAGACAATGTGGCAAAAGCACTGGAACCAGCATCTTAGCAGCAGAAACAGCACTAAAAAAACCTAACCAATTCATAGTTATAGGTGCATATGTGATCGACCAAGCACAACTCATTTTCAGAAAGATACACGAATACATTTTAGCAAACAATAAGAAACAACTGAAAAGCAGAGTTACTCTAAACTTCTTAGAACTAAAAAACGGATCAAAGATACTATGCAGACCTATTGGAGATACAGGGGCAGGAATGAGAGGATATAGTGCAACAATGCTAATAATAGATGAAGCTGCTTTTGTGCCAAATAGAGCATGGGAAGCTATTGAACCAATAATAAGTGTAACAAAAGGAAGAACTATACTACTAAGCACACCACAAGGCAAGAGAGGATTTTTCTATAAAGCAAGCATAAATAAAAATTACACAAAGATGAAAGTTTCTGCAAGAGAATGTCCAAGACACACAAAGAAATTCTTAGATCAGAAACAATCTGAACTCTCTCCTGTAGCTTTTGCAACAGAATATCTTGGAGAATTCATAGATGACTATAATAGAAAATTCACAGAAGAATGGATAAAGAAAGTATGCTCAATAGATGAAACTATAAATATCAAAAAGACAAATCAATTCTTAGGAATAGATGTGGCAGGAGCGGGACCAGATGAAACAACATTTGAAGGTTTTGATGCAAACAACCCAAAAAATATTTTTCAAACACTTAATATATACTCAAATAAGATTCAAGGACCAGATATTGAAAGACAAATAGAGGTTTTAAAGAATAAATATAACTACGGAAGGAAATCAATAGGATTTGATTCAGGTGGAATAGGATCAGGAACTTTTAACTATATATTAGAAAATGACAATCTAAAAAGATGTATAGTTGCTTTAGATAATGCAACAAGACCTTTAGAGCACAAAAAAGAAGGACAAAGAACAACAAGACTACTAAAAGAATATATGTATGATTTGGTTGAAGAGATGGGATGGAGAGGAGAATTAAAATGTTTCAATGAAGGTTCTGTAAAACAATCTTTTGAATCAATTCAAATAGAATTTAAAGAAGGTGGAAAAAAGAGATATTGGGGAACTTACAGCCATATTGTAGAAGGAATAATAAGAGCTGTTTGGTTAGCAAAAAACAAAAGTTTAAGTATGTATTATTACAGTTAACAATATGGCAGATACAGGAATATTCGCAACAACTGCAGAAGTTGAAAGAAAAGCAGGTGCTAATGTAAGTGCAACATCAAAAGCAGAAGCATATGTTAATGATTACATGACACAAGTAGAAAGTTTCATCAATGTTGTTTGTAATTTCAACTTCTCAGATACATATAGCGCGTTAAATGCAGACACAAAAGGAATTCTAAAAGAAGTTTCATCAAATCTTGCTGCAATATATGCAATTCAATATGACATGTCTGGTTTCACAACTTTAATAGAAGCTGAAGACATGATTACAATCCTAAGAGATAGAGCACTAAGTGGACTTAGTCTACTAAAAGATAAAAAAAGAACAGATTTCATTTCAAATGCATGATTTTAAAGCATTCCCAGAATTAACAAATAACCAAATGCAGTTATATTATTTTGATTCACCTCATAAACAAATCTTTGAAAATTTCAGAGGAAGAGTGATAAGAGTAATAGATGGAGACACAATAAGAATAACTCATCCTGAAAGAGATTTTGATTTTCCTTTAAGACTTGCAAATGTAGCTGCAGCAGAAATTAAAGAAGGAGGGGTTGAAAGTAAGATATGGTTAGAATCTAAAATATTAAAAAAAGATGTGGATGTAGTTATTAATCAAAGAAACAGAGTTGGAAAATGGGGAAGAATTATTGGAACAATATGGAGTGATGGAATAAATATTAATGAACAAAGTATCAATGAAAGACAATCAATAGAATTCGGAAAAGAAGAATTTGATTTTAATGAAATTTTAGAGAGGCATAAAATATGAGTGTTCCATTTAACAATTTATTCAATCAAAGAGATGTGAGAGAAACACCAGCTTCAGTAGTTGGAAGTGCAAACGCAGGAGAAGGAATAGATATTGTTGGTGGGATAATTAGTGGAGAAGATGCAACAGAAACAAATAAAGGAATAGCAACTTTTGACGGAACAGATTTTACAGTAACATCTGCAGATGTTAAATTAAGCACAACACCAGTAACATCAGGAACTTACACTCCAACATATACTGGAGTAACAAATGTTGATACAATAGTTGCAGATGGAGATGCATATTTTATGAGAATTGGAAGTATTGTTCATGTAGCTGGAAGAATGACATTAAATTCAACATCATCAGGAACAACAACAGAATTAAATATATCATTACCTATAGCATCAAATTTTACAACAGACAATGAATTATCAGGAACAACAACAGGAGACTTAGGGGGAAGTGGAGCTGATTTTCAGGGGTTCTTCGAAGGAGATAGTGCTTCAGATGATGCAAAATGTGTAATGACCGATTCATCAGGAGCAACAAATGCGTGGCCATGGTCATTCACATACAGGATAATTTAAAATGCCAGAAACAGATATAGACAGCGCAGTTGCAAGTGATATTTCAAATGCAATTAAGGACTTTTCAATAAGTCCAGAAACAACAGAAGGAGTAGACGAAGTAGGAGAAACAAGATGGGAACCAACAAATAGAGCAAAATACTTAGGATATTTTAGAAAAGTTGGAATTCTAAAAAGAGTTATTAATGCAAAAGCAACATGGACCGTAGGAAAAGGTTTTAAAGCAGATGAGGAAACAACATTATTATTAGATTCTATAAAAGGAATAGGTAACGAAACATTTAACTCAATAATTGAAACTATGATTAGAGACATGCAAATAGGGGGTGATGCATACTGCCATATTATTAGAGATGATGAAGAAAACCTAATTAATTTAAAAGTTCTTGATCCAGACACTATGGTTCACATAGCAGATAATTCAGGAACAATAATTAGATATGAACAGAAATCAAAGATTAAAGGTAAAAAAAATGAAACATTTGATCCAGAAGAAATATTTCATCTAATGCGTAATAAGATAGCAGATGAGATTCATGGAGATTCATTAACAGAAGCATTAGAAACTACAATTTTAATGAGAGAAGAAGCAAGAAATGACTGGAAGAGAGTAATGCATCACAATATTGACCCTATGATTGCATATAAATTAGATACGGACGACACAACAAAGATTGCAAATTTCAAAACAGCAGTAGATAACGCAAAAGGAAAGGGTGAAAATATGTATATTCCAAAAGATACAGTAGAATTTGAAGTAATATCTTTGGCTCCTAACGCTAACTTAAATCCGTTGCCATGGATAGCAAGTTTAGATGATGATTTTCATAAAGAATCAGGAGTTCCTGCAATTATAACAGGTGGTAGTGGAGCTATAACAGAAGCAGCAGTTAAAATAGCATATCTTGCTTTTGAACAAACAATAGAAGAAGATCAATTATATATAGAAGAACAAATATTAAGTCAGTTAAATCTTGTGATAGAGTTAGAGTTTCCTGCAAGTTTAGAGAATGAGTTATTATCAGACAAAGGTAAGGACGAAGAACAAGGAGCAGTTCAAGAAAATGACACTACAGCAGGGAGTGGAGAATAATGACAAAACAAATAAAACATCAAGAAAATAAACCAGTTATTGAAAGTATGATTAACACAGCTGCAATAGGACTGACAGCATACGGAACAATACAAATAACAACAGGACACCCTATTGGGATTATTTATGTGTTATTTGGTGTTGGGTTAGAAACTTACAAATACTGGGGAAGAAATAAAGGATATTGGTAAAATAATTTAAATGCCACACAGAAGACAAATACAAAGAAAAGCAAGTCCTAAATTTGGAAAAGGGGGATTAAGAGATACAAAAGCAAATAGAGAGAAAGTAAGAAAAAAAGAAATTCGTAGGAGATTACAAAAAGAATCTAAAGAAAGAAGAAAAGAAAAAGTATCTGTAAAAAAAGAAGAACCTGTAAGAAGAGAACCTGTAAAAAAGAAAGTTGTTGAACCAGAACAAATTAAATTAGAAAAGAAAAGAGTTCCTTTAAGAGAACAATTTCCAAAGATAACAAAAGCAATGAATATAGGGGCGGGAATTACAGCAGCAGGATTAGCATTACTTGGAACAAGAAATCCAATAGCTGCAAAAGAGGTGGGAACTGCAGTAATAACAAGAACAGCATTTCAAGGACAAAGAACTGTATTTAATCAAAGAGCATTAGTAGGAAAACCACCTAAATCTCAAGTAGATAAAATATTTAAATCAAGTCCAGAAAGAGGAGCAACTGCATCAAGATTTGCAAATAATAGAAAGTCTCAGGGATTATCAAGTAGTATATTATCTAAAGGAGGAATGAGTTTAGCAGCTGCAAGTTTAGCAGTAGGTGCTATAGGAAGTTATCCTTTTGCAGGATTCATTAAAGAAGAAGCAGTGCAGACATTAAGTGTAGCAATATTCAAAGCAGTAGATGCAGGAGATTTAGATGGAGCAGAAGAACTAACAGAACAAGTTGATGAAATAATAAATATGGACACAACTGATATTCCTTATGCTAATGTATTACAGAATTTAAATGTATTCTTCGAAGCTGCAAGAGCAGCAAATGAGGAATGGGAAAGAATTATAGAATTAATAAGAGAAGAAGCTGAAGGTCCATCTTTTGAAGAGCAAAGAGTAGCAAGTGATGAAGCATCATTTGAAAGAAGGAGAGAATTTCAAGAGGAACAATCAGAAATATTTGAAGAAATTGAGAGGGAAAGAGTTAAAACAAGAGAAAGAGAAGCTTCTGAAGAAACAGAAAAATTTGCACAAATAGATGAAGAAAGAAAACAAAGAGCTATTAAAGAACAAGAATTAGACATTAAAAAATCAAGAGTATTTGCATTAAGAAGAGAAGGTAAGTTTGAAGAAGCTGATGATTTAGAAAGGGAAATATTAGCAGAATTGAAAGGGGGTAATTAAAATGAGTGAAGAAGAAAATACACAAGAAACTAATGAAGGAGATTCAAATGAAAGTTCTGAAGATGGGAATAAGCATGAAACAACTGAAATTATTAAGCAACAACGCGAGAGAATCGAAGAACTGGAAACTAAAGAAGCAAAAAGACAAGAAGATTTAGCTAAGAAACAATTAGGTGGAAGAGCTGAAGGTGGAAAAGAAACTGAAAAACACAAAGAAGAAACACCTGAAGAATATGCAAACAGAGCAATTAAAGGAGATTTTAAATTAGATGGATAAAGAACCAAAAGATTTAGGAATAAAAATAGGAAGTAAAAAAGAAGTTTGGTGGACAACTGTCAAA
>CEPX01081803.1_pt1 | contig 10353 bp, 1 predicted proteins | sample 361361 | NCBI WGS metagenome assembly CEPX01 (sample SAMEA2619974, study PRJEB7988) | marine metagenome | biome: marine biome (ENVO:00000447); feature: mesopelagic zone (ENVO:00000213) & marine oxygen minimum zone (ENVO:01000065); material: "saline water (ENVO:00002010), including plankton...
CCCAGTCAGGCTCCTGTTGATCCCAGTCAGGCTCCTGTTGATCCTAATCAGATGGGGCAAGGAGGGTACGCCTGATGGCTTTTGATCCCCAAACATTTGGTCGTGGCCTAATGAGTTTGGGCCAGAGTTATGGGACGATGGTTACGCAAGATGCTGATCGTCGCATAGAGGCGATGAAGCAACAGGTTCTTCGGGAGATAAGGCGAGGCGATACAAGTCTGGATCGCATGGTGCAGGCCCACAGCGTGGATACATCAGATAAACGCCTTGCTCTTGCTGAAAAAGCGGATGTACGGGAAGAGGCAGGCTTAACACTAAGACAGGACGCCGCAAAATTAGCAAAGGCGGGTAAGTGGAAGTCAGTAACGGTTGATGGTGGTTCCGAGACCGTAAGTGACGGTGGGGTCGTTGAAAAACTTATCTCAGTTCCAAAGCCTGATCGTATTTACCTATATAACGACATGTCAATGGAAGTGGTGGAATTGATGCCTGATGGGAGCCACAGACCAACCAATCTCTCCCCCGATCAGGTTAAAAGCGGTAACGTACCCGGCGCAGACGGGTCAACAAAGACGGGCACAGAGCCTTTGGATTCTATTTACGAAGTGGATACGACCACAACTTGGGAAGATGAGGATGAGTTTAGAGAGGTCGTTAAGCAAGACATAATTAACAGCCGCAGCAGGAGGGGTTTGCCGCCGCTAACGGAAACTGCATTGAAAGAGGCAGTAGAGAGAGTAGTTGCTGACCAGACGGGTAAAAGGTATGTTCCGCAACGTGAAAAAGGTGGGGACGCAGCGGCGGCTGACGCAGTTGTTACTCCTCGTACTAGCGGCCCTCGTGGCAACCCTCGGGGAATGCTCAAGCAGAGACGAAGTAGTGATGTTTTAGATGCGAAGAGAACGGCTGAGGACAGAATAAATGCCGAATCCTTTGCTAATAGCGCTGAAAAAGTGGAGGAAAAGGTAGCAGAAATCCTCGATGATAAGGAAGTTGCCAAAAAAACCAACACTTCCAAAACAGTAACCCGACCACTACCCAACGCCGGAACTTTAGAAGAATACGAAAATGCAGAGGTAATGGAGATAGATGGAAAGGCTGTCAAGATTCCCAAACATAGTCTTTCTACCCCTGCCCTAGCAGCGCAGAGACTGTTAATGAAGGAACTTGGATTAAGCAGGACGGAAGCACTAAAGCAATGGGCAAATCACTATTGGGCGACTACACAGCCTGTAGAAGGGGTTCCAATTGGCCCCGAAGATTCTGTTCCTGCTCCATCCAAATCAGTTGTGCAATCGGATGCCGCTGAAACGTCAGGTCGAACATCTCATTTAGATGGTGTTTTAGCATACGAACAATCGCAGGCCGATCCTGTATCCGCGCCGAAGTTATCTGAAGAGGGGACGCCTTCTGTTGTGGAAAGCACTTCCACAGTTAAGCCAGATATAGATACTCTTACAACTAATAGATTGCCGGACTCGGGGCCGAGGGCTAGAGGATTCACCCCATCGGCAAAATCAGTTATACAAAATGATTCTGCTGTTGAGCAGTCGAATGTCGGGGAAAAGACAGAGCAAGGCGTGTACAGCATGACCTCTGATGAGGCCACAAAGTACGTTAGAGACATACTTGCCGCCGTAGAGGGTAAGGTTGCTAAAGAGGACATTCGTCTCCACCTTCTAGATTTGTTAGGTAGCATTCCCCCAGAAAAGGCCAATACCCCTTTCGCGCACGCATTGGCCCAAGCGTTATCGGAGCGTACTTATGCTGAACTCGCAGCAGTTCCCGAAACAGACACTCCGTCTCCCGTCCCTGCTTTAGGGTCATCCGGCAAAGTAGATGCGTCTCCTGTAGTGGGCGAGGCTGTCGGTGAGGTTGAGGGTCAACAACGCGCAACACCCCCCCTTACTCAGATGACTTATGCTCAAGCCGAGACGGCATGGGGTAACATAATTCAAACGCTTCAAGGCAATAAGGATAAAGCGGGTAACAGGACGCATCCCGACAGAATTATTGCTAATGAATTATTGAGGATTCTTTCTACTATTCCCCCCGAAGATGGTGACGCCCCTTACGCTAAAGCCCTTGGGGCGGCGTTTTACAATCTCACTAAACCATTGGCGGGTGGTACTGTTGAAACTTCTGTGAACATACCTAGCAACTAGCATGGCACAATATTTCACTGACGATTACCTGCGTAAAGTAATTGGCCCAGAACCCCCAACACAGCCAATACAGCCAATACAGCCTGCAAGTGGGCCGAGATACTTTGCTGATGATTACTTAAAGAACATCATTGGTGATGACCCAGAAACGGTTGAGCCAACGACAGTACAGCAATCTTCCTTTACACCCACGGAAACTAGAAGTGGGTTCTTGGCTCATATGGAGAAAAGTCTCAAGGACTCTTGGGACTATGTAAATATAGCCATTGACCCAATTGGTGAGGACGACCCCCACGATACCGCCAGAAGAATTGCCGAGGTTTCAAGACGCCAACAAGAAGTTGTCAGAAGCGCGTCACACCAGTACATCATGGATGTCTTCCATAAAGAAGGCAACGACATCACAAAGGCCAAGGGTATAGTCGATACCTCTTACGAGGTTCTTGATGCAACCGTTAAAGGGATATGGGCTTCATTAACCAACCCATTAGGTGTTGCTGAATTTGGCGCGGGGCAAGTTGGTAATACGGTAGCAACTGTTGGTGGTATGTTTTCTGGCGCGATAATCGGTGGCGTCGCGACTGCTTGGTCTGGCCCCGGCTCTATTGCGGGTGCGGGAATGGGCGCACGAGTAGGCGCGGGTTTGGCGGGTGGTACTGTTGAAACTGGTGCCGCCGTTATAGAAGCGCTTCATAAAAGGGGGGTAAATACCACCAATGAACGGGCTGTCTACAGGGCGCTAACTGATCCCGAGATAGTAAGAGACCTTTACAAGAAGGGTTTAACGAAAGGTATTGTGATCGGTATAACCGACGCGCTCTTTATGGGCCTGTCAAAAATGCCCTTCACCTCGGCGGGTCGCAACCTCAATAAAGAGTTAACAAAGAAAGGTCTTGATCTAAAAAAGGGGGCAGATTGGGTCGAGGTAAAAAGGCTTCACGATGCGGGTGATGTTGTTGTTGTTAAGGCTTTTGAGAATTATGCAAAGACAACAGCCAAGAAGACTCCGCTCAGACAAACCGCCGCCGCTTTCGGTATTGAGACAATAGGTGAAGGTACTGGCGAGGCTTTTGGTGGACTAGCCGCATTTGGTGAAACCTCATTTGAAGACATTGCCTCTGAAATGCTTGGCAGTGTGACTCAGTCTGCGGTTCAGACTGGAGTCGTTAAAGCGCTTGAGAAGACGAAGGGTCGGTATAACGAGGCTACTAGGGAAGCGGCGCGTCATCGTGCCACCGCTGTTGCCGAAGGAACCGACAGTGGCGTTGAGCCGTCAGTGATTAATGCTGACCTAGCCCGAAGGGCGGCAGGGGTTTCTGAAGCGGTTGGTGAGACCTCCCCTGATATAGATGCTTGGGAGCGTGTTATTGCTTCTGAGGGATCAGGTGGAGCAGAAAGCGATCAGACCAGAGAAGCCCTTCTACCTCAAATCGAAGGAATACCGGGTCTGAGGGAGCATACGGCGGCTTTACAGGCCGGACTTAATGAATTTTTCCCAGAGGGTGCCCCTGTCTGGGCGGCTTTATCGAAAGAAGATCAAGCCATTCTGAGATCAGGTGGCCAATTAGATCATGTGGTTCTTGGCTCGTTAAACAGGGATTCTGTCGCCAGTAAAGAGGGTCAGGACGTTGTTCTCCTTAAAGTTCCAACTTCTAGCGTCATTATGCGTGGCGACTGGGCTAAGATGGAACTGCTTGCGTCTAAGGAAAATATATCGATTCATTCTCTGGCGTCATCTGCTCCTAGAGAAGGCTCCACGATTGAGTTTGAAGTTGTAAGGGAAAAAAGCCGCGCAACAGAGGGCGAGCCGACAGAAGAAGAAGTTACTTTGTCTGGGGAAGTTAAAACACAAGTTGGTTCAGATGGAACTGTTGCTGAATATGTAGACGTGCGGGTTGATTCCAAGCACATCAAAGGCGGCCTAGAAAGGATATACCTGTCTATTGACGGGAAACCAACTGGACGTGCAAAAAATATCCGCGCCAAATTAGACACCCCCACAGTAGATACCACAGCAATACCCTTCGCTGAACAACTTGATGCAACAGCAACTCAGTTAGAGAGGGAGGAGCAAAACCTTGCGCTTGAGCGTGAGGCAGAGATCGGTGAACTAGAAGCGCAGGCGACAGGACGATCTGCTACAGATGTTAAGGCAGACGCTCGTGAGGCCACTAAAAGGGCGCAAAGGAAACTTGGGTCAACTAAAGACCCAGATGAATACGCAACGGTAGCAGACCTTCAAGCGGCGGTTGACCGCGTTAAGGTTCCCATCAGTGCAGGGCAGAGAAGAAAGCGTGTTCCACTTGCCTATGCGCTGAGTAACTACAGAAAGGCGTTAGCCAATCCCTCAAGAACGGCTACAGTTAATGCTGTGCTTGCGCCTACTGGATACAAGATCACAAAGAGGAAAGATGGCGTACACATCGTTCCGATAGAGAAGGATGGCAAGGCTCTTCGTGTTTCCAATACAGGGAATAGCGAAGTTGGCCAGAGTACCGTTGACGATTACCTTCTCTGGATAAGAGAAGAGCAGTCGGCTACAACGCCGCCATCTACCGTAAAAGTAAGGCAGTCATTACAGCAAGAGGCGCAAAAGGTTCGTGGTAGGAAAGCGCCAAAGGCCAATGTTCAGAGCGCTATTGATCATGTCGAGAGCGCCCTTGTTACTAGAAAGGATGGACGTACAACGGTAGACGCAGAAGGGTTGGGAGCCTTTGTTGCAGAAACCAACGCTATTAGCACTTGGTCTAAGGCTGATAAAGCCGCTTTCAATCGCCACGTAAAAGAATTACGAGAAGAAGAGGCATTATCGCAACTGAAGCGCCCATCAGCCCCCCTAAAGGGTAGGGCAACTGTTGTAGACACAGCCTCAGTTGGGCCGCTTGAATCGCTGATGAGTATATTCAAGCGATCTGGTAGAAGAAGATTCCAAAAAAGGGTAGAGTCTGTCATTCGCACGAAGACAGGCAAAGATGGCCTACTCCAAAAGATCGCCGGGGTTTTTGTGCAGGGCAAATCCGGCTCAGTAGCGCAGGGAGCAAGACGTGACCCTGCAACAATCCTTACCCTGTCATCCAAAGCAGACAACGCCAATATTGCAGATGTTTATGCGCTTGCTACGCAATACATATTCATGCGCCCATCTATTGCATGGTTGCGTCCAGACAACACGTTAGATATTAACGCTGATGGTGTAAGCCTTGGTATAAATATTCAATTTAATAATCCTTTAATTACTTACAACGCTAAAACGAGAGTTGAATCTAATGTAAGGGAGAGTCAACTTATTGGGCAATTAAAGACCATTTTTGGGGCTGATGTTACATATACAAGAATTGGCGGTAATGAGGTTGTAATTAGTAGCGATAGTTTAAGTAATCTGCAATTAGCCAGACGCTTGGGTAGACTTAGGGCAAAACGAAATGACATCAAAAAATCAGAACTCTTCACAGCGCACTCGCAAACCTTCTCCCACGACTGGAGTGCAGACCCTTCTGGAGCAAGCATCAGGGAGCAAATTCGCAAAGCCGGATTCGCCGATTTACTCCCATACCTTGATGATCGGAGAGGCGCTTACCTCGATATCGCAGAAGAAGTAGGTGCAACCGAGACTGCTCAATTAAGGCCAGAGGCTAGAGCGCCGCCGACAGAAGAAGCAGAAGAGACCGCTACCGAAGACGCCTCTGGGGCGTCTTTTTCTTTAGCACCGGAAACGGACGCTATTCCAGAAGATACAAAGTATAAGCAACTTCAGTACAACGATTACGAAGCACTTCCCGACCATATCAAAGTGGTCGTTGATCGTCGGCTTAAAAAACTTGACGACCCCGCAAGGGCTAGAGAAGCCCTGATCCAAAACAAAGGCACATCGTGGGCGGCTCAAGCGATTGAGGGCGCTCTCGCTAGAGAGGCACTTGATATTTTGGTTGCGGGTGAACAGCCAACATTTCGTAGCGTCTGGGATAGAAAGGAGACTAGTGCTCTAAGACGTGCCGTTGAGAATAGTGGGTCTGATGCTGTCTGGACATACCTTGTTGCTAAGAGCCTTATCGGACACGCCGCCAAACCTGTCAACTCCGTTAATTCAAGTTTCATCAATTGTGAGCCTAGCAAGGCTTGTGCGAAGTTCTGTTACGCCACTAAAGGCAACTACCAATATATCAATACGATTGTTAAAGGGGAGTTGTCTGATTGGGCGGTTACCACTGACCCACAACGTGCGGCTGATATGGTTGCTAATCAGTACCGCGCAATGCCTGAGTTTGAGGCCAATAAAGCACTAAGGGTCTTCGATAAGGGCGATGGAAATGCCCAGTGGCTAGTCTTTATTGAGGCTCTTAATGAGAAGGGCGTAAGGGTGCAAGTGTTTTCTAAACACCCGGCATTCCTCAGAGAGGTTCCTGAGATGAATGTCCGTTTACTTTCCATTGATGAAACAAACCTTGAATTAGCAGATCAGAATCCAGACCTTGGCATCTCATATGTGTACACAGGCTCAGAGGCTGACAATGTATTTCTCAGTAAACAGCAAGAGAGATTCAAAAAGCACGGTGGTGTGGTCTTGCCTGTTAAGTTGGGGCAGAAGTTATTAGATCAAGGTGACGTTCAAGAATTACCCACTTGGTCTAAGCCGTGGGTTTGCCCTATTGATAAAGGTGCAAAGAAGATCGGTGTTGGAAAAGGTGCATGGAATTGCACACGATGCGACTCGAAGGGCGGGGTTGGTTGTTACCACGGGCAATCAACCAAAACCATTCTAGAAACGATATCAGAGGCTAGGACAACTCCTTATGGCGAACAAATCGAAAAGGGTGCGGAAGAACTCAGGGAACTCGCAGAGCAACTTGACCCTGATGGACGACAAGACCTACTGGCGCAACTTGGCGCACTCATCAGCACTGCACGCGGAAGCACTGAATCTGGAACAGAAGCAGAGGCTAATGAAGCGCTCACAGAAGCAGTTGACAGAGATGCGAGAAGCAGAAGTGATGTTGCAGAGGATGGCACGGGGGCTGTAGAGAGTCTCCTTCCTGTAGACAAGCCCGCTATACGCGGGCTTTCTGTTGGGGCGGTACGCAAGGCTTTAGCCAAGCGCTTTGGTGGGAAAGGAATTTCGTCACTTGAAGCGCAAGGCATCCTCAAAATTGTCCAGTCCGTTGAAGATGTTCCACCGGGACTTATAACGGATGCAGATGCTGTTAGAAGGGCAAGGGCGCTATTCGATCCCAAGACAAACACTGCATACATCATTGCAGATCGCGTCCATGAGGGGAACGCATCAAAGATATTACTGCATGAGGTCGGCGCGCATTATGGCTTAAAGCGTATGCTTGGCAATAGGGGCTACGCGCAACTTATGGCAGACCTTATTGAGGGTAGAGAAACAACCTTCAAGCCTTGGTTTGATCGTGTTAAGAAAAATTATGGTCGCCGTCTTGATCCCAACTCCGAAATATTTGCCGAAGAAGTATTAGCGCATATCGCAGATGACACGAGCGATACCACCTTATCTCTTAGAGAGAGTCTGTGGCGACAATTCCGAATCTTCCTTAATCGGGTATTTGGAACTAGCCTTCCTCAAAGGGAACTCACATCACAAGAGATCGGCTATGTAATCCAAGGTTCTCTTCGACGGGCAATGGCAGGGAAACTTCCCAGACATATGCTCATTGAGCCGGGTGATGCTCGGTTTGGTTGGCACAGGAATGCGATGGGGGCTTTCCCAGAGTATGACCAACCGATTAGGGCAGTCACTGACAGACACCGCATATACGAGATCGCTAGTTCTACAAATAGGGACATCCCTAGAAGCGAGGAACGCCGCCTACGCCGCAATATGGATGGGATGCTGAAGGTCTCGGAAAACGCTTTCAAGAAGAAATACAAAAATGTAGATGTCCATTTCCCGGTTGTCTCTCAAGGCGCAACCATCGAGTCACGGTATGTCATTTTTAGAAATACCAAGACGGGAACAGAATTGGTTGTTCGCATGTCCAATCACCCGAAAGATGTATTCGCCGCCGCAAGCGCATTCCCCTTTATATCCTTCAACAAGGGGCACGAACAGGATGTTGTTGACCTTACAGAGATAGACGCCGCCGTTAAGTTATTGTCTGAAGGAAAACTGGAAGGCATGAATGGTCTCCAGTTCCAGTTTGAACATGGCTTCGGTGATGGTGTTGTAGGTATATCAAAGGCTAACCTCAAGCGCTTCTCCTATAGGCAGTACAAAGAAGTGCTAGGCAAGAAGAGGCCAGTAGACCTTCGCCGTCTGCAATCTGTAGAAGAGATTGAGGAATTGGATAGCCTTCATATTCTCCGAGATGATGGCCCACTGTTTTCTATAGAACCAGATGACCCCGCCGTCACTTTAAGAGGGAAACTTGCGGCTACTCCTAGAAAGAGTGTCGCTGAGTGGATCGGTGAAGCCCGTCACAGAATTGCCTTGAAGGCTGTACAGGGTGCGGTTGATGCCTTCAGACCTATAAAAGCGATGGGTGGGGAAGATGCCACACACGCTTGGCAGATGATGCATCTGTCTGAAAGTGGTCATGGGATGATGCACGCCATGCTCCATTATGGTGCACCTAGAACGGTATACAGGAATGGGAAATTCGATTGGTATACGGTTGATGAGAAAGGGCGTGGCTTGCTTGACGTACTTAAAGACCTCGATGGGAATGCCAACGACTTCTTCGAGTGGTTGGTTGCACACCGCGCAAAAAAATTAGCGGAGCCTACTACGGAATTCCCCAAGGGTAGAGAGAACTACTTCACTAAAGATGAGATTGAGGCGGGGTTGGCCAAGGTTGACCCCGACACACCAACAATAAATGGTCGGTCAAGGTCTTTGGTTTTTGCAGAGACAATGCTGAAGATATCAAGGTTCCAGAAGTCTGTTTTAGATATGGCTGAAGAAGCGGGTGTCTTAGGGAAAGGGAGTCGTGAAGAACTTCAGACAGACTTCTACATACCATTCTATAGGGAGTTTCAAGATAAGAAAGGTGTACGTGGCCCAACAGCGGCGCATGACTTTGTAAACATCAAAAATGTAATTCGTAGATTGCGCGGTAGTGAAGTGCCTATAAACGATGTCCTTCATAACATGATGATGAACTGGGGGGCGCTCATGGGTGCCGCCATGAAGAATCGAGCAGGCGTCGCCGCAATGTTAGCCGCTGTTAAGTCTGGCGCGGCTAATAAAGTAACCGACAAAAAGGCAGTGGCTCAACTACAGTTCGGGAAGAAGCACTCGAAGAGCGATAAGTTCTCCAACTTTGTATATACGTTAGAGAAGGGAGAGAAGGTTTGGTACGAGGTCACTGACCCGCTTGTATTCAATGCTATGGCGCATATGGCATGGGGCGGTGTTGAGAGTGGATTCTTACGGGCGTTTGCAACCTTCAAGAGATGGATGACGATTGGTGTTACAGCATCGCCTGCTTTCAAGATTCGCAACCTGATCAGAGATAGCGTTCACGCTATTGCTGTCGGCAAACTGGATTACAACTTCTTTGGGAACTCTACCAAGGGTTATTCTGCCCTAGTCAACGACAACCTCGTTACTCATCAAATGATGATGGGTGGGGCAACCTTCCAGTTTGGATTCGCCAATGATGATCCACAGGCTATGCGTCGTATGTTGGATATGCATGGTGAGGGTCGGCTCCTTAACACCTCTGTAAAACTCAGAAAGTTCAGCAACAAGTTCTTTGGTTGGTATCAGGATATGGGAAACCGTATGGAGAATGCCAACCGTGCCTCACTCTATATGCAAAGGGTTGAAGATGTTGGACATATGCAGGCAAGTTTTGAATCTCGCGACCTGTTGAACTTCTCCTCGCATGGTCGTTGGGTTGCTACTCAATGGATCATCGGAATGATCCCCTTCCTAAATGCACGTTTACAGGGTCTCGATAAGTTAGCGCGATCAACAGAGAAGGGATCACGAGCAAGGCTTGTTTCTGTGGTCGGAGGGCTAACCTTGGCAAGCATCCTACTGAGGATGTCATACGAGGATGATGAGGATTACGAAAACCTAGAAGAGTGGGAGAAGAATACTTACTGGCCTTTGAAGATTCCCGGCACGAAAGATTTCTTTTTGCTTCCGAAGCCATTTGAAATAGGTGCAATAGCCTCTATGGGAGAGCGCATCACTGAAAACTTTATTAGGGATATGAATGAGGGT
>CEPX01415007.1_pt1 | contig 10353 bp, 11 predicted proteins | sample 361361 | NCBI WGS metagenome assembly CEPX01 (sample SAMEA2619974, study PRJEB7988) | marine metagenome | biome: marine biome (ENVO:00000447); feature: mesopelagic zone (ENVO:00000213) & marine oxygen minimum zone (ENVO:01000065); material: "saline water (ENVO:00002010), including plankton...
GCTCCCGCTTACTTAACAATGCACAGAAAACAAAAAGTTTATAAACCGAAAAAATTAAGAGATTATACAAATAAACCTTTTAAAAAAAGGTTTCCAAAAAAATACACAAAAATGGCAAAGGAAAAACCGTTAATTAACATTGCTTTTGTAGGGCATGTTGACGCAGGGAAATCAACTACAATTGGTAGATTGATGTATGATAGTGGTAAACTTCCTGAGCAGGAAATGAACAAGCTTCGTGATGAGGCGCAGAAACAAGGAAAGGCAGGTTTTGAATTTGCATATGTTATGGACAAGTTTAAGGAAGAGAGGGAGAGAGGAGTTACAATTGATCTTTCATATCAGAAATTAGTTACACAGAAATTTGAAGTTACAATTATTGACGCGCCAGGTCACAAGGACTTTGTAAAGAACATGATTACAGGTGCTTCACAGGCAGATGCTGCTTTCCTTGTAGTTGCTGGGAAATCAGGAGTTCAACCGCAGACAAAAGAGCATTTATGGTTATTGAAAACAATGGGTGTTTCACAACTTTGTGTTTTAATTAACAAGATGGATGATATTGATTATAAGGAAGAAAGATTTGAGGAAGTTAAGAAAGATGTTTCACAGCTTTTGCAAAGTGTTGGTTATCCTTTAGATAAAGTTACTTTTCTTGCAGGAAGTGCTTTGAAAGGAGATAATATTGCAAAGAAATCTGAGAATATGGCTTGGTATAAAGGGCCGACTGTGATGGAACAGTTTGACAAGTTTGACGAGCCTGCTAAACCTACAAATCTTCCTATGAGAATGCCTATACAAGATGTTTATGAAATTACAGGAATTGGAACTGTGCCTGTTGGAAAGATTGAGACAGGTGTTATGAAGATTGGACAGAAGATTGTTGTTCTTCCTGGAAGGACTGGGAAAGGTGTTGAAGGAGAGGTTAGAAGTATTGAAATGCATCATGAGCAAATGCAGGAAGCTGAATCAGGAGATAATGTTGGAATTAATCTTAGAGGAATTGGAAAGAAAGACATGGCAAGAGGAGATGTAATTTGCGACGCTGCTAAACCTGCGACAATTGCTGAAGAGTTTGTTGCGAAGATTGCAGTTATTGACCATCCAACTGTTATTGCTAAAGGTTATACTCCGGTGTTTCATGTTCACACAGGGCAAGTGCCTTGTCAGTTTATTGAACTGATTGAAACATATGATCCGAAGACAGGAGGAGTTGCACAATCAAATCCGGACTTTTTGAAGAATGGAGATGTTGCTAAAGTTAAACTTAAACCTGTTGGAAATTTAGTTATTGAAAAGCAGGGAGATAATCCGCACATGGCTCGGTTTGCGATTAGAGATGCAGGGCAGACTGTTGCAGCTGGTGTTTGTATTGAGTTGACTCCTAAGAAATTGGATTAAATTCTAACTATTAAAATGATAGGTAATTATAGAACTACAGGGCAAGAGCAAGTATCTTATTCTCCAGATGGGATAGGTGGAGGAACTTCTGAAAGTGATGATAATTCAACATCTAGAGGAGCGGTTGATTATACATCTACAGGTCATTGTAATCCTCTATTTCACGAAGTTATACAAAGATATCATGAATCTCGAGAATATTAATTGAGAATTAAATGATTCAATAAAACTTATCACCATAATTCTTAAATAGAAATTTATTTTCCTCTTTTTATGTTTAATGAAAATCATCATTTGTCGAAGAGTGAAATTGAGAGTGCGTTGCAGGGAAAGGATGACTTTGTTAAGATAAATTATCTTCGGCGGTTTTTGGAGCGGGCTGATAATCTGGAGATTAAGAAATTTGTTTTGTTGAATTTAGCGAATATTTCAGAGGGGCGGAATTTGTTGAAGGATGCGGTGAAGTATATTGCTTCTGCAGGTGATATTTCTGTTACTTATCGAGAGAAGATTGAGTATTTTATGAAAGAGTGTGAGTTGTGGATTAAGATGCATGAGTTTGATATGGCGGAGAAGGCTTTTAAGAAAGCGTTTTTTTACGGGAATTCGCAGGAGAAGATTGAGCTTGATAATAAGTATAAGGAACTTTTTTGGATGACTGCGGGGATTGAGGAGAAGAAGGGGCGGGCGCGGCATGCGATTAAAATTTATGAGCGGGCGTTGATTGTTAATAAGGGACGAGGAATTGAGATAAGTGAAAAGTTGATTTCTCTTTATGAGAAATTTGGGATGGTTAAGGAGGCGGAGTATTATAGGGAGAAACTTGAGTTGGGGCGGGGATAATGTTCGCAACAAGTATTTAATTCAATTTTGCCTTTTTCTCTATAAAATAAGTTGTTCCATCAAAGGGAGATTTTTGCCCAAACAATACAATTCCTAATCTTTCTAAACTTGTCTCTCCTGATAAATGTAATTCAAATTCATCTGTCATTGATTCAACTGCTTCTTCTAATGGGACACCATACAATCCAGTCCCTAAGGCTGTAAAACCAATTGAAGTTAATCCTTTTTCTTTTCCAAGTTCTAGGGCGTTTCTTGTACTTTCAGCAATAACCTCTTTATTGCAATACGATCCAGATTCAGAATCATAACCTAAAGCGACAGAGTGGATAACATGTTTTGCAGGCAATCTTCCACCAGTTGTTAAATGAGCAGAGTATAGTGGTACTTTTCCAGTCATTCCATTAATATCTATCTCTCCATGTTCTTTTACATAACTATGTGCAATTTCAGACGCTTCTCTAAAAATTTCTATTCCACCATCTGCTGCTACATAACCTTGAACACCCATACTTGCAAATTCTAAATCAGGGTTAGCAGGAATAACAATTGCATCAGCATCATATCTTGTAATACTTCGATTTACAATTTCTATCTTTCCCTTACCTACTTGAGATTCATCTGTCATAAAAATCCTTAGAATTATTGCTCTTTTAAATCTTTCTTTTTAATATTAGTTCGCAACAAGTTGCTCAATCATAACTCATAAACCTCAGGGTTCGGTTTATTCGTTTTGAAATTTCTAATGCGAAAACCTCGAAGAGGTTTGAGCTAATGATTACGAACGAAGTTCGGAATTAAAAAAAAGCGAGCGGAGCGAGGTGTTGTGAGGGTTGTGGGAAAGATTTAAAAACCTCGTAATTTTTTGAATAGCATTATTAGGAATTCAGTTCATTATAATATCACATCACATTCACCTTTATTTTGACGGTGTAGTTGAACATTTGTTCAATGAATTTGATTTCTATTAAATATAAAAGTACAAGGAGGACAAAGAAAAATGGCAAAAATAAGTCCGGTATCGATAAAATACATGATACATGCGAAGTTCGAGGCGATTGGGCCTGTAGAAAAACCTGATGTAATCGGAGCTCTATTCGGGCAGACAGAGGGTTTGCTTGGAAGTGAACTTGAAATTCGAGAGTTGCAAAAATCTGGGAAGATTGGAAGAATTGAAGTTGAGACTGAAAGTGTTGGTAGCAAAACAAATGGAAAAATTCAGATTCCGACTGCGCTTGACCAAAATGAGACAAGTTTAATTGCTGCTGCGATTGAGACAATTGACCGAGTTGGGCCGACAGAAGCTACAATTGAAGTTGAGAGAATTGAAGATGTCCGAGGCAATAAGAGAGATTACATTATTGAGAGAGCTAAGAAATTACTCGGAGGAATTGAAGGTTCGCAGAGTTCGAGAGAAATTTCTGATACATTAAGAGTTGTTTCGAGAACTTCAAAAGTTCAGACATATGGTGATGACAAACTTCCGTGCGGAGATATTTCAGGAGAGGAAGTTATTGTTGTTGAAGGCAGAGCAGATGTTATGAATCTATTAGAAAACAGAGTTGATAATGTAATCTGCATGAATGGAACAAAATTACCTAAGTCAATTATTGAATTAAGCAAAGGTAAAAAGATAATTTTATTTGCTGATGGCGACCGTGGTGGAAAGTTGATTGCTAAAAATGTTATTGAAAACGCTAACATTGAAAGTGTGGCGTTTGCTCCAGATGGTAAGGAAGTTGAAGAGCTTTCTGGGAAAGAAATTTTAGCTAGTTTGAGAAAGAAAATACCGGCGGAAGAATTTATGTCTTCTGCTGGTAGATCTTCTACTCGTTCGAGATTTGTGAGAACTTCTGTTAAGAAAGAAGAAAGTGTTGAGGAGAAGGAAGTTGAGAAAGAAGTTAAAAAGAAAGAGCTTGATAAGGATAAATTGTATGATGCTTTGAATAAAGTTGAGGGATCGAAAAAGGTTTACTTTTTTGATGATGAGCTTAATGTTTTGAAAACTGCGACGCTGACAAAAGCTGCTTATTCGCTTGAGAAAGAGAAAGGTGTTTCTGTTGTTGCGGTTGATGGAAAAGCAACTCCTGTAATTGTGAAAGCTGCTGAAAAATCTGGAGTGCAAATTGTTGCAGCGAAGAATTTTGTAGATACAAGTTCTGAAGGTGTTGAGTTTGTTAGTTTTTAGATTACCTAAAAATTTATAAATATTATAAAAGCTAATTTTTGATGGTTGAATCAAATCTAGTTAATGTTGCGTTGCATGCTCATCCGCACTTTTATAGACCGGATGATGGTGTGTCAAGAAAGACAGTTGATGAAAGAGTGTATAAAAAATTTTTTCCTGTTCCAAGCTTAAGAGATATTGTTGAGAATGCTCTTGAAAGAAATATTGGGGTTTGTGCTATATCTGATTGTCATACTCCAACAAGTGGAATAGATACAAGATTTAGGACTTATCATGAAGAGATGTATGATTTATCAGATCAATTTCATCTTAATGAACTGGAGAGTGAGGGTTGGATAGGTTTTACAAAAAGAGAATCTGTTGAGGGTAAATTAAATAAAACTATTATTTTAAGAACTCAGGAAGTAAGAACTAGATATGAAAATGGTTATGCAGATATTAATGTTATTGGTGTTGGAGAAGATATTCCTCATTCTTTAGATTTGAGTGAAACTGCGAAGATGGCAAAAGAGGCAGGAGGCATTGTGATTGCTGCTCATCCTAATGCGGGGGCTTGCAGTATGGGGTTAGACAAAGCAAAAGATATGTACTGGGATGATGAGATTGATTCTATTGAGAGTTTTAATGCGACAGATAGTGTTGAACATAATCAATATGTGATGATTGAATTAGATGGGATGGGTACAAAGTTTCCGGCGGTTTCAGATGCTCATCATATTTCTCATGTTGATACTGCCTACATAAGTGTTAATTCAGGATTGTTGAATGATTTTAGTATTAGTGATCTTAAGGAAGTTTTAGATTATGGAGAGTTTGATAATCATTTTGAGTATGTTAGTTCGCGGGCGAAATTTATTTATCACACTTTACCAATTCTTGCATCTCTTCCAGGGCATGTTGCAAGAAAACCGAGAGAGATTTGGAAAAGTTTGAAAAGATCTAAGTGAAATTGTGATTGCAAAGTTTTATAAAATTGTTCTTCCATGATTAAAGATGGGAAGAGGTGGAATTATTTTTTTAGTTGTTGTGATAGTTGCTGTAGCTGTTGCGAGTTATTTTGTTTTTTTTCAGACGCCGAAATGTGATGATATTGATTGCTGGGAGTTTAAATTAAAAGAATGCCGGAAGGCTTCTTATATTAATGAGGCTGTTGATGTTACATGGAATTATAAAATAAAAGGCAAGGCAGATGATAGTTGTTTGGTAGAGGTGGAGGCTGTGCAGATTATTCGAGGTTTGGAGAAGTCGCGTGTTTTAGAAGGCAAGTCGATGGATTGTAATTTGCGTCTTGATGAAAATGGAGATACAATTATTGTTAATCCTGAATTTAATCCAAATATTTGTCACGGCAGGTTAAAAGAAGAGATGCAGACTTTAATTATTGAGAGATTGCATCGGTATATTGTAGAGAATGTTGGTGAGATTGCTGAGGGTTTGGCAGGGATTGAGAGTGTTGGGGTTTCAGATGAGGGGGCGGATGATTTGGGTGATGGGAATGTTTCTGAAAGTAGTTAAGAATTTAAAGTTTGAATTCTTGATTTTAGTTATGACAATTAAATTCGGTCCTGCAGGACTTGGGCCTGTGAATGAAGCTGTTGGGAATTTGGAAGAGATGCATAAGTTTGGTTTGAAGGCTTGTGAGATTTCTTTTACTTATAGTGCTTATATTAAAGAAGAGGAAGCTCCTGCGATTCGGGCGGCGGCTGAAAGATTAGAGATACAGTTGAGTATTCATGGTTCTTATTTTATTAATTTGAATTCTGATGATGCTGGGAAATTGGCGATGAGTAAGAAGCGGCTGCTTAGTTGTTGTAGGATTGGTGAAGCTCTCGGGGCCAGGTATGTTGTATTTCATCCAGGGTTTTATGGGAATGGGACTCGGGAGGAGGCTTATTTTAAGATTAGAGATTCTGTTAAAGAGATTATGGTGGAGATTAAGAGGAATGGGTGGAAGATTCAGATTGCGGCGGAGACAATGGGGAAGGTGAATGTTTTTGGTTCGATTGAGGAGATTAAAAGGTTGGTTAAGGATACTGGTTGCTCTTTTTGTCTTGATTTTGCGCATCTTTGGGCTCGGTCGTTAGGGAAGATGTCGTATGAGGAAATGGTTTCTGAGTTTGATGAGTTTGATTCTTGGCACTGTCATTTTTCTGGGATTGTTTTTGGGGAGAAGGGGGAGCGGAAGCATAGGTTGACTTCTGATTTGGAGTTAAAGGGGTTGTTGGGGGTTTTGCCTGCTGATAAGGATATTACTATTATTAATGAGTCTCCCGATCCTATGGGAGATAGTGTTCGGGGGTTGGGGGTTTGGGAGAGAATTTGAAAAAACAGTTGTTTTTTAGGGTTGAAGAAAGATTTATAAATGGTGGATTATTATGAAGTATATGGAAAAGAGTGTGAAGATTGGAATTGGGATTGTTATTATTGTTATTGTAATTATAGTTGCAGTTCTACTTTTTTTACAATATCCAGAAGAAAACAGATGTAAGCTAGAACCAGAAAGAGGATCTTGTAAAGCTTTGATTCCTAAATATCATTTTGATTCGGACTCTCAAACTTGTAAGGAGTTTAAGTGGGGAGGTTGTGATGGTGTTGTGCCTTTTGAAATGTTAGAAGAATGCAAAGAAACTTGTGAATAAATTTTTCTTGCTCTCAACTCAGATTATTATCTTCTTAAATTAAAAATTTTTATCCAAACTTTTTAATATTAGTTTTGTTTTCTTAATGATTAATTCATAGAAAAATCAATAGTTGCTTTATTTCTCGTTGCCTTATAAAATAATTTTTTATAATCTTCCATTATTTCTTGAGATTTTTCAATTTCACTAATAGATGCTCCCGATTTATTAGTAACTAAAACAAATGCAACCTTAAAATCTTTCAAACTTGTTTTTGAATTGGGTATTCTTTCTCCATTTTCTCGAATTATGTCGTTAATATTGTATGTATTTTTAATAATGTAATTAAATCCAACACGTTTCATTAAATAAAATTTTTCATTAGATATTTCTTCCTTTGAAATTAATCCCATCAGATATAAAGTTAGGTTAGAATAAATGAAGTCATCACAAGGGGTAAGAGAATATTTTCCATCTTCATAAGTGAAGTTATTTCCAGATGCAGACATTGGAGTACATACACCAAGATTAGCTAACCCATCCCAATGGCGAAGATCATTCTTTAAATCAGATTTTATAAAAATTCCCCAATTATGACCAAATTCATGTAATAAAATATACTCTCTGACGGGATAACTAATATCTCCTATTTTTGCAATTCCCTTTAATGAATTGTTACTTCCATAGGGTTTTGACCTATCAAATAAACTCATTCCAATACCTTCAATTCCATTCCTTACATTAGTATTTTGTACATTCCTACAGGCTTGGAAATTTGAAGCAATTATTATGTAATCAAAAACATCATCTAGTTCCTCGTAAAGATGTTGTGTTACTTTGTGTTCACTAATAGCAATTTTTCCAGGTAATTTGCATTCGTCATATGTGTAAACAACATCTTCCTTATTTTTAAGAATGATTAAATTATTTTTGATTTCTATATTTGGGATTAAAGGTTTTGGCTGACAGGAATTATTCTTGCATTCATATCCCGAAAGACACTCAGAATTCCTACAGGTATGATTGAGTGGTTCTTCACAAGAATTATCTATACATTTTTGTTCCCCATAACATCCTGTGTCTAAACAACAAGTCTCAGAAGTTTCTCCTCTTTCAATTTTTCCATTACCACACTGGTTTTTAATAAAAAACGAAAAAATTAAACTTGAAAAGATAATTAAAATGGTGATTGAGAAGAAAATAATCATCCAAATAATTGTTTTTCTTTCCATAAATCTTAGGATGTTAAAGTACTATAAAAAGTCTTCTAAATAATTAATTAAACGAGCATTAAAATCGTTTTATTTTTATCAAATATCAGCAATTTGACCCCTCTTTTATTTTGATGAAAATTTACCGAATCTCCTTTCTTATCTCACTCAAAAGCTTAGCATTAATCACAGTCTTCGCTTTCTTAATTTTCTCTTTTGTTTCTGGTTTTTCTTTTAGGGATTTTTTTAGGTGATTTAGAGGTACGACATCTATTTCGTATTGGCCTTTTGTCATGTGTTGGTTTATGTTTGTGCTGATTGCTAAAAGCTCTGCTTTTTTTGGGGTTTGATTAATTATGTAAACTCCTAAAATGTGTTCTAGAATTGGGGTTAAGATTTTCATGGAGTCTTTTTTTATGTTTCTTGGAGGTCTTATTACAGCTACTCTTACGTCTGCGTCTAGTAATGCTTTTGGTAAGAGGACGCCTGATGAATTTCCTACCTTGATTGCCCGTCGGTAAAATACTTTTCTTATTGGATCTGCCATATGTTATAACAATGTTATAACATTTTTTATAAATCTTTCGTTTTTTGGGAATTAGTTACTACTTGGTAATAAACTAAATATGTTGTCACCGGAAAGTTTATAAAGTATAATCTGGTCTGAATTTTAACCTAAATTAATAAAAAATCAACAATGAAAACAAAGTTTGCATTGGCTTTTATGGTAGCAATTTTTGCTTTAGCTACTTTTGCAAGTTTGGCAAGTGCGGAATTAAACATTTCTGAACCACGTGTTAAGGTTAACGATTTAAGCGTTGCTTTAAATGAAGTGGCTGTTATTGGTGGTGAAACTTATCCTGTAAGTATTAAGTTTTTATCAAACCAAGAAGCAAGTGATGTTGAAGTTTCTGCATGGATTCAAGGTGAAAGAGAAGATAGAGTTGATAGAAGTTTCCAAGATTTAATCTCTGGAAGCGAATACAACGCTAGACTTTCAGTTGTAATCCCTGATGACATTGATCCTGAAGAAGATTTGACTCTTATTGTAAGAATAGAATCTGATGAAGGAAATTTTGAAAGAGAGTATACACTTAAGGCTCAAAGAGAGTCTGACAGAGTAGACTTCCTTTTAATCGATATGAATTCAGAAGCTAGACCTGGTGAAACTGTAGCTATTACTGTAGTGCTAAAAAACATGGGAAGACAAGAAGCTGAAGATACATTTGTGACTGTTAAAGTTCCTACATTAGGACTTGCAAGATCAGCGTATTTTGAAGACTTATTCCCTGTTGATGGAACTGGAGATAATGACGATGACGAAGACTCAAGAGAAAGAAAAGTTTTCTTGACAATTCCCGAAAACGCAACTCCAGGAATCTACGACCTTGAAGTTACAGCATTTAACGATGACGAAGACTTCGAAACTGTTGTATCGAAAACTCTTTCAGTTAACGATGCTTTAGTACAAGGTAGTATTATTTCAAGTCCATCTAACAAGCAATTCTCAGTTGGTCAAGAAGCTGTATATGAGTTAATCTTAGTTAACTCTGGTGATGAAATCACTGTATACAACTTAGCACCAAAAGGATCTGATGCTTTAAGCATTAGTTTGTCTGAGAGTTTCGCGACTGTGCCTGCAGGAATGAGCAAAACTGTTCAAGTATATGTGAAAGCTAACAGAGAAGGTACTCACAACTTTGCGGTTGACGTAAATTCTAACGGATTTAGCGAAACTGCAATATACAGTGCCTCAGTTGAAGGACGATCATTCGGTGGTGGTTCAAGTAATGTAGTTGCATTAACTATAGTACTTGCAATAATCTTCATCGTATTAGTGATAATCCTTGCTGTGTTACTTACACGAAAGCCTGACAGAACAGAAGAATTCGGAGAAAGTTATTACTAAATTGTTTTAGTTTTTCTTTTTTATTTTTTTTATTTAACTTTTTTCTTTCTTCTTTATATTGATGAGAGTGTGAATTATTCAGATTTATCACCTGACATTTCCTCAAGACGCAAGCTTGTTATCTTGCTAATGCCTTGATTCATTGAAACTCCGTAAAGAGTGTTGCTTCCGGAGATAATTGAATCA
>CEPX01033920.1_pt1 | contig 10352 bp, 15 predicted proteins | sample 361361 | NCBI WGS metagenome assembly CEPX01 (sample SAMEA2619974, study PRJEB7988) | marine metagenome | biome: marine biome (ENVO:00000447); feature: mesopelagic zone (ENVO:00000213) & marine oxygen minimum zone (ENVO:01000065); material: "saline water (ENVO:00002010), including plankton...
TTTTTTTCCTTGTATTTTTGTGTCGAGATATGCTATAGGGATAATGAGGTACGTAGATATGTAGATATGTAGATATGTAATCGGTAAATCTTAATAGTTGTGTGCTGTCGCTGGCGCAGGGGTGGAGCCTAGCAATACATCCACTTTTTTGTATGGAGGCGCGTATGGCGACACACAAAAACACCCCACCTCAGTTGGTTTCGCCTGAATCGTTTAAGGCAAACCATTTAGACCAATCCTTACCTTTTCCAACTCAATCGGTTCTTCGCAAAGAATTTTTCCCTGACTCCATTACTGAAGTTGATAATCGTAAGTTGCGATTCATCATTTCAACGGGGGGCATTGACAGGGATGCTGATTCAATTTCCCCGTCAGGGTGGCAGACCTCTAACTATCTAAAGAACCCTGTTGTTCTTTTTGCTCACGACTATACCAATCTGCCTGTTGCAAAAACAACACGGTTAGAACTCTCGCCAGAGGGATTGCTTGCGGAAGCCGAGTTTGCAACTGCGGAGCTTAATCCGTTCGCTGAATCGGTGTATCAAATGCTGAAACAAGGCTTTCTCCGCGGCACGTCTGTTGGATTTCGACCAATTGACCATGAGTTCAACTCCGAACGCAACGGAGTAGATTTTAAATCGCAGGAGCTTCTAGAGTTTTCTATTGTGCCTGTCCCGGCAAACAGCGAGACATTGATGGAAGCGAGTGCGGCAGGAATTGACATTGCACCGATTAAAGCATGGGCGAAACAAATTGTTGAAACCTCTGAGGCCAGTATGGGGGAAAGTGAGGGAGAAGAAGAAGACCTCGAACTTCACTATATCGAAAGAGGCACCCTTGATGTGATGCACGAAAAAGTTGACAGAATGTTGGAAGTCACTGGCGTTCTGACTCATGAGATTCAAATCATCAAAAGTTTCATGCGTAACACAAACACGGGCATGACGGGTGTGGAGAAATCAACGGCGGGTGCGTCTGTACCTCAAGACATCGAGGAATCAACCGTCGAAGACTTCTTGAAATCGCCAGACGGCAAAGAAATGCTGAGAGTTTCATTCCACAATGCCCTCGATACCATTCGTGGGCGCGTCTCATAATTAATGGAGGAAAAAATGGCAACCATGAATCAAGACGAATTGAAAACATATATGAAGGAATATATGGCTCCCATGTTGAAAGATATTGCGGGGCCAGTGGTGAAAGACATTGTGGAAGAGGCACAAGCCAAAGCCTCCCCGCCTCAGTGGGCTGACGCGTTGTTCGGCCAGCGCAAAGCGGAAGAGCCTCACGAGGCTCCACGCGAAAAAGGATTAGAGTTCGGCTCAATCATCCGCGCAACTGCCGCCGCGAAACTGGCAGGGCAACCCCCACAGTACGCAATCGAAGCCCTCAAGAAATGGGGCTATACCTCCACAGCGAAAACACTGGAGGATTATCAAAGCAAAGCCCTCGCCGCTGGAGATGCTACGGCAGGGGGGTTTTTGGTTCCGATCCAGTTTTCTCAGGATGTAATCGAAGTGCTCCGGCCCAAAGTCGTCATTCGTGCGCTGGGGCCGACGATTATGCCGATGCCAACAGGGACGGTCCAAGTCCCGAAAATTACAAATGGAAGTACTGCAACTTATATTGGAGAAAACGCGAACGTTGTGAAAACGCAACAGACTATGGGCCAGCTGACATTGACGTTTAAAAAACTGGCCGCTCTGGTGCCTATTTCCAATGATCTGATTCGGTATAGCAGCCCTAGTGCCGATACTGTTGTAAGGAATGATGTTGTCCGCGCTTTAGCGAGTCGAGAAAACTCAGCATTTTTACGTGGCTCAGGGACAGGAGCCGTTCCAAAAGGTTTGAGGCATTGGTGCCCACCGGCAAATGTGATTGCCGCGAATAGCACGGTCAACCTAGCAAACGTTACAACCGATCTGGGGAAACTGATGTTGCAGTTGGAAAACAATAACATTCCGCTATCAAATCCTGCATGGATCATGGCCCCACGTACCCGCACATACCTCATGACGGTGCAAGACGGAAATGGGAATTTCCCGTTCCGCCCTGAAATGCTCACGGGCAGGTTATGGGGATATCCATTCGGGTCGACAACTGATGTGCCGATTAATCTCACCGATGGGGGAGGCACGAACGAATCGGAACTGTACTTTGTCGACATGGCTGATGCTGTCATTGGCGAGTCCGAACGAATGATGGTTGATTCATCGAGCGAGGCGGCCTATCACGATGGCTCCAATGTCATCGCGGCATACTCACAAGATCAAACAGTCATCCGCGCTATAGAGGAACATGATTTTGCTATGCGCCGAGAAGAGAGTGTTGCAGTGCTGAATCAAATGACATGGGGCGGATAATAGGAAAAAACTCATAAGGAGAAGCGAGATGATTACACGAAATTTTCAAATAATGTCGAAACTGGGGGTCGACCATGCGTCTTATGATGCGTCCTGCGAAGGTGGGAGCGCAGTCACGGGAGTGATTATTGATCGGCTGATGCTGGGAAGCGGTATTAATGCCGCAATGCCATCGGTAGCGGGTGATGGCGACATTGGAACCAGCACAGCCGCTTGTTCGTTCGTGAGTGTTGAGGCAAAGATCCAGCACTCATCAACGACCTGCGCTGATGACTTTGCCGATTACAGCACAGGGTCTCAAGCAGGGACGAGGGCTGGATTTATCGTTACAAATACCACATCAACAGTTGCTGGGATTGGGTCCGGCTATTTGTCTACATCCACGGGACTGCTTTCCACATCCACGGGAGCATTTTCGATTGAATCAAACCCTGCATCGTATGACATGACGGCGGCCAAACGGTATCTAAGAATGGTCTTGACTCCGCATCTTGGGGCAACGTCTAGCGGTGGAAGCAAATTGAGAGTCCAAGGTCAAATGATCTTCGGTGCGGCAGATCAGTTGCCATACGCAACAACGAGCACGGAACGGGCGATCATCACAACGTAGAAAAGGGGTTGCCTAATGAGCAATGACATAGACCGTGTAACATTTCTCATTGACAGCCCACCGTACAACAAGGGAGAGGGGGCAGCGTTCCCCTCTCCTCTGTGCGATGAGATGGAACAGCGAGGAATTGCTCGGCGGGTTGAGGGACAAAGACAGACCCTAGCCCCAAAAGAAAGCAAAGTGTCCCGCAATACAATGATCAAAAAAACTAAAACAAAAGAGGTGGTATGAGTTCAAATACTGACATTCGTTTTGTCGCGCCGGGAGCCGAGGGCTACAACTACAACCACCCAGCGGCGGCGCATCCTGTCGTGTTGGATGCAGAGAAAGGTATCGTCCAAACTGTGCCTTCACGGAAAAAGGTGGCCATTGTAGGATTTGCCTCCAGCACCTTACGCTATGCCCCGTTTACTGATCCAACGTATGAATGTTGGGGCGTAAATCAATTATATCGGCACGTCCCTCGCCTTGATCGACATTTTGATATGCATCGAAATTGGCGGGAAGGCAATGTTGAAGGCACCGACCACCCTGCATGGATCAAGCAATGTGGAATTCCTGTGTACATGGTGGGAACGGAAAAGGGATATCCCAACACAGTGCGCTACCCCCTCGAACGAGTAATGGAAAATGTTAGCGGTGGCGTGGATTATTTCACATCTACTGTTGCGTTTATGATTGCGCTGGCTATTGATGAGGGGTTTGACACTATTGGAGTATTTGGCATCGACCTTATCGTAGGGACTGAATACGACTATCAAAAGTCGTGCGTGGAATTCTTACTTGGCATCGCGCATGGGCGTGGCATTAATTTAAATATTCCGATCCAAGCCGCTCTATTGAAATCAACATGGCGTTACGGCTACGAAAAAGAACCAGATTGGGGGGTGCGCCCATCATCAATAAAAAAATGGATTGATGAGCAAAACAGCACGCGGCAAGAACTGGTACACAAACTCTATGCTCTGGACGGGGCGATACAGGCGAGTGAATATTGGTATGCACAAATGGAACTGAAAATGCGTGGTGGAATCCCAACAGTAGATCAAGGACACGAGCATGTCCCCGAAACTCCATCAAGTGACGGCAAATTCGAGACAAAAAAAACACATGAACTAAACGGAGCCGGACCATTGCCTGGGGGAGTTGATCCACGACAGGAGATTGAGGCCGTCGCCGTTGCTGATCCATGATGTGCATGGAAAGGAACACGAATGAGCTTAACGGTTTGCGTTTCAGCTACTTCGACAGGAGGCAAGCTGGCCCTTACCTGTCAGTTGCGAGACTATCGAGGTTCAGCAAGCACGGAGAGAGATAGCGTAGAATCGGGGTCAATTAGCGCAGGGTCGCAATGGCTTGAGCGACACTATGGCCAACCTCTCTTAGCCCAAGTATATTCCGAAACCGTCGCAGGGTTCGGGGGCCGCAACCTTGTTCTCTCTCGCTATCCCATTATCAAAGTTTTTCGCGTATTCGATTCCACCAGCACCGACTCCGCAACGGAGATTCTATCTTCCGAATATAGAGTTGATGCCGAACAAGGCATGATCAACAGGAATGCAGGGTTCGGGTGGGATGCCGCGATCAGTCAGGGGCTAACTCAGTCAGTAATCCCAACAGAAGAGCGCAAGCCGTGGCTCGTTGAATATTCTGCGGGCTATTTTTTCCCCGGAACATCAAGCACTGAATACGGCGCAACGTCAACAGGTCAAGACACCCTTCCCCCTAATATCCATCAGGCGGTTTTAATGAAAGCCTCTCGATTGTTAGAGCGGTCAGGAAATGTGAAAAGCGAAGCCGTGGGGGATTTCAAAGTGACGTATGGGGAGTCAAACGATGATACTGACATCCTGGACCTGTTCTCTCAGAGGGTATTGTAGTGAGACCGGTCGAAAGTTTTCTACACATGATGCCGCACACTGTCACGATTGAATCATTGGGGAGTCGTAATGCCTATGGCCATGTGACTTATGGCTCAAGTGTTGCGTATCGAGCGCGAGTGGTAGGCAAACAGCGCATGGTCACAGACACGCAAGGCAAGGAAATTATTTCTACGCACACCATCTACCTTGCATCCAATGACATGATTGATACGACAGCACGCATTACGCTGCCTGCAGGGTTTGTTCCCTCATCTCCCCCGATTGTCAGCATTGGACGATATCCAGACGGGACAGGCATCTTTGCTACGGTGGTTTATGTAGGGTAACTATGGCGCTTAAAGTCCCCGTCACAGGTAATAGAAGTCTAAAAAATAAACTAGACAAAGCCAAGGGGGCAATGCGTCCTCGGATCATCGGACAGGTGTTGCGTGTCGAGGTGGAAAAAATCATGACAGAGGCAAAACGGCAAACCCCCGTTGATACAGGGGCGTTACGCGCTAGCGGTCATGTTCAAGGACCGGGACGATTAATGGGGAACATAGAAGTTATCGGGGGATTCGGTGGCCCTGCTGGAGTTGGCGAAAATCAGGATCACGTTGATTACGCCGTTACAGTCCACGAAGATCTCACAGCAAATCACACGGTAGGGAATGCGAAATATTTAGAAAATGCGTGGTTGTCAGCTCTGCCGGGATTAGAGCGGCGTATTGCCTCTCGCGTGCATAGTTTGCTGAAGAGAGGGATTGGCTAATGTTGTTGGATGATATCGGCGACATTCTCAGCACAGGGGGAATAGGAACCGTTGCAAGCACGGAAGATTGGGGCATCTTCTATGGATTCCTTCCCCCTAGTCCCGATAGAGCAGTGGCGATTTTTGAAACCGCAGGAAATGAAAGTATTCGTGCCATGTCAAGCGGCCCCGGCGAAGCTCCAGCCGAACAACCTCGATTCCAAGTACGTGTACGAGGAGAGGTGTATGACTACGTTGAGGCTCGGCGCAAAGCGAGAGATTGTTTCAATTTACTGGATCAGCTTGGGGGAGTCACAGTCAATGCTACGCGCTATCTCTGGGTGTCAGCATTGCAAAGTCCCTTTGCTCTGGGGCTGGACGATAATAACCGCCCGTCGGTGGTGTGCAATTTTTCTGTAGTTAAAGGACTCAGCACTGATACGGGATAGATCAGAAAGAGAGGAATGTATGGCGACAACATGGAAATTAGAAGCAAGTGCAAAAATTGATGGAGTCTCCTACGCTGATGCCTGCGCGAAACTTGCAGGGCATTTCCGCCGTGTCTCAGAAGGAAATGCTGAAATGACGGATATTTGCACCGTAGGGACAATCGCAGTCCAGCCTAGCGTTTTAACCTCAAACGATAAAGGCTCTGCCCCCGTAGCAGGAGCGAAGAAAAAAGGAAAATGACGCTGGTTTCAAATGCTGAACGGGTAAAAGAGCTGGAAGCCTCATTGCTCGTCTTGGGTGGGGAGTGTGAAAAAGTCAAACTCTCCCTTGATGGGATTCTGTATCGCATTGTCAACGTAATCGAAACATTGAGGCTCGATGAGAAACCCGCACAGGAGAAACAGGGAAAAAAACAGACACCAATAGCAACAAAGAAAAGTTCTGCTTCCGTGGTGATTGCGTGTGCTCACCCAGTAGAGAAAAGAATCGAAGCGGCGGCAATGGGGCATTTGTCTCGGTTTTTTTGCGATGAGTGTCAAACCATGATTGATGCCAATATTGTCCGGAAAGGCAATGAAAAGTAAAAGCAGGTAAGGGGGTGATACTGTGGGAACAACAGTTTTCAAAGATGCGAAAATTTTCCTCAAAGGGTTCGATTTGTCAGGCGACCACAATGACCTCGGATTGAACTTCTCCTCGGAAATGTTAGATGCGACAACGTTTGGAAATAGCACCCGTATTCGGAAAGGCGGCCTGAAAACCGCTGATATGTCCGGGTCAGGGTTTTGGCAAGGCGGCGCAAATGAAGTTGACGACGCTTTGTTCAATCGCATCGGGGTTGACAATGAATTGATGACGCTGTTCGGCGATGGCATTAATGGCGGCACAACGTGCGCGCCGGGCTATGCGATGAAATCAGTAGCGGCTAGTTATAACCCCGGCGGATCGGTAGGGGCATTGCTTCCTTTTACAATGACCGCAATGAGTGAATCAGAATTGGTGAGAGCGATTCCGCTTCAAAATGCAACAGAGACGGCTCTCTCTACTGGCGCGACTAATAGTACTCCGGTTGAAGTAGGCGCAATTGAAAGCGGCATGAAACTGTATGCCGGACAGCATGGCGTTGAGTTTGCGACATCGACAACAGGGGCGCGGCTGGACATGGCGGTGCAGAATGCGAGCAGCTCTGGAGCATCGTATAACACCGTCTTGAATTTTACGCAACTTACCGCAATCGGCGGCGAGTGGGGAACTCCGGTAACTGGCCCAAGCTCAACTGATCGCACATGGTGGCGTATTCAGTCGTGCAGTTGCGGAGCGAGTGTTAAGGCTTTGGGATGGGTGGGAATTCAATGATGATCGATATCATCTCATTCCTCGCATGGGGCGCGGGAGTGACGTGTATTAGTGTGGTATTTGGGGGGTTGATCTATCTACTCCTGACTACCCCACGATCAAACCATCCAGACCATCACAGAGGAGGAAAAGCATGATACGGCAATACGTCATAGTGTGCGTTGTTGGGGTGTTTGTTTTAGGGTCTGCGGGATGCATCGGTGGGATGGGTCTGCAAATCCAACAAGAAGAAGCCGCGAACGGGGCACGAGGGTGTTCGGCGAATTTGGAAGTTGAGAGCCGGTGGGGATTGTCGTTAGGAAATCGAGTAAAAGAACTTACAAAATATGGATGCATGAGCAATCCAAGCCTCACGGTGAATGCTGGGGAAGGTGGAACATAACTTAAAGAAAGAGAGGGGTATACGAAATGGCAACAGTTGTTTTCAAAAATGCACTGCTAGAAATTGACGGGTCGGATCTAAGTTCACACGTGACTGAACTGACGCTGAATTATTCTTCTGAAATGTTAGATGAGTCAGCGATGGGAGACAGCACCCGCGTTAGGAAAGGTGGATTGAAGGATTGGTCTGTTGACGTGACGTGGAATCAAGACTTTGCGGCTGGCACAGTTGATGCCACGCTATTCTCATTGCTCGGCACAACGAGCTGTATCGAAGTGCGACCGCAGAACATTTGCAGCACCGCAATTAATCCACGCTACTCAGGAATTGGAACGCTGGAATCTTATCCGCCCCTGACAGGTGGGGTGGGGTCGCTCTTGCAAGTGCGGAGTTCATGGAAAAGCTCTGGCGAATTAAGCCGTGCAACTGCGGCGACATAAAAAACAGGAGACCTCTATGAGTGATGAAACGTTGCCCGATGATGCTGATGGAGAACAAACAATCGTGGACAAAGCTTTTCTCCAAGCACGGCAAACAGAAACGACCCTGATCCATGTGCCTGATTGGAAGGGATGGATTCGCTGCAAGCGATTAAAGGTTAAGGAGAGAGATGAGATTTTTTCTAAAATCAAGCCGGGCGGCAATAAAGACCATACGCTCATGCTTTTCATTGTTCAAAGATCGCTGGTGGAACCGAAACTTTCAGCAGCGGAATTAGAGCAAGAGGATGCGGCGACAATTGACCAGATCGCTACGGAGCTAATGAAGCTCAACGGGTGGTCAAAGGAGGGTCAGGAGAAACTGGCCGAGACGTTTTCATAGAGAGGCCGAACTCCGTTATCTATTTTTTCTGGCGCATGAATTAAAAATGTCAGTAACTCAGGTGCAGGAGATGGATTGCGGTGAATATTTTCTCTGGGGAACCTATTTTGATTGGAAAAATGCACAAGAAAAACAAGCCTATGAGGATGCGAGGATGCGAGGGGGGCGAAGGTAAATGGCTTTAGTTATCGGCGACTTACTGGTCAAATTACGGCTCAACGAATCGCAATTCACTCGCGGACTTGATACGGCATCGTCTAAAGCCTCTGCAACTTCCGCAAAGATGGGAGTAGCAGGGGCGGCGATGGCAGCGGCGATCTCTGTCCCGCTCACGCTACTGACATCAAGCATTGTGCAAACTGCGGCAAGATTTGAACAGGAAATGAATAAAGTGCAGGCGCTAACCGGAGCCACTGCGCAAGAGTTTGAAGCGTTACAGCGTACAGCCAAAGACCTTGGAGCAACAACGAAGTTCTCCGCAACAGAGTCGGCTCAGGCGTTGTCGTTTTTAGCGATGGCGGGGTTCGAGGCCGATGAGGCCATGGCCGCCATGCCAGCAACGTTGAACCTTGCGGCTTCTGCAAATTTAGAGTTAGGCCAGGCGGCTGATGTTGTCTCGAATATTTTGACGGGGTACGGAAAGAACGTTGACGAGTTAGATGGGGTTGTTGATGTTCTCGCAAAAACATTCACCTCAACAAATACTGACCTTGTCATGCTTGGTCAGGCAATGAAATATGCCGGGCCTGTCGCCTCTGGGGCTGGGGTGGAGTTTACCATCGCCGCCGCCGCGATGGGCCTCATGGGGAACGCTGGCATTCAAGCGAGCATGGCCGGAACCTCGTTACGTGGGGCGATCGCAAAAATAGTCAGTCCCACATCTGAAGCATCGAAAATAATGAAAGAGCTTGGTTTATCGTTCATTGATGCGACTGGGAAGATGCTCCCGTTCGACCAAGTTATCCAGCAATTAGAGCCTCATGCGAAAGATACTAGCGTAATGATGGAGCTATTCGGTTTGAGGGCTGGCCCGGCCATGATGGGGCTGATAAGTCAAGGGTCGAGTGCGCTGAGAGAACTTACAGCAGAGCTGGATGCTTCAGGGGGAACAGCGAAGCGTATTGCGGATGTTCAGATGCGTGGGTTTAGCGGGGAAATGCTGCGGCTGAAATCGATGCTGGAGGCCGTGAAGCTTGATCTTGCCGATCTTGGCCTGTTGGCATTCTCTACCCGTGTGGTGAAGGCCTCTCGGTTGATACTTGAAGCCTTTAACGGACTAGATGATGCGACAAAGCGTACTACAGCAAAATGGATAGCAATCTTTGCGGCGGCGGGGCCGCTCCTTCTTATCTTAGCAGGGTTTGTCAAGATGGTCGGATATGCGTTTGGCTCCTTATCAGTAATGATCGGGCCGCTGCTGACAGTGTTTCGCACAGCATTGACGGCGGGGCTAGTCGCGGCCACCCTTGCAGGAAAGTTGGCGCTTAAACCGTGGTTTATGGGAGGCGCGATTATAACGGCGTTTGTTTTCTCTCATGAATATATGTTCGCTAAGGCGGTAGAATGGTGGGGAAAGATGCAAGCCCCTCTTGAAAACTGGCTCCGTTGGTCAACGGATACTTTGAGGCATTGGAGCGTTTATTTTGCAGCCGTCATGATCAAAACATGGCACGAGGTACAACGCTCAACGGCGGATATGTTTCAGCAGTTTGGACGATACCTAACGGAATTTATTACATGGACAAGTGAAACGATC
>CEPX01146106.1_pt1 | contig 10346 bp, 16 predicted proteins | sample 361361 | NCBI WGS metagenome assembly CEPX01 (sample SAMEA2619974, study PRJEB7988) | marine metagenome | biome: marine biome (ENVO:00000447); feature: mesopelagic zone (ENVO:00000213) & marine oxygen minimum zone (ENVO:01000065); material: "saline water (ENVO:00002010), including plankton...
GAAACCCCCGACTTTAGTCGGATTAATTTTGGGAGTATATTATTTTATTTCATTCTTTGCACTGGTTGAGTTTTTTTTAATATTCTTTATTCATTCAACCTTGTTAGATATTATTAAGATTGTTACTTTTACTAATGTTGCTTTATTTTTTAGTTTAATTATTTATTCAAGAAAAGAGTTTGTTAAAAATGGAATCACACCATAAACTGTCATTAGTTGTACCCTGTTATAACTGCGGAGATTACATCTATAGGAATTTGCATGAAGTAATTAGGACTTTAAAGAAGTTTGATATTAACCATGAGATAATTGTTGTTGATGATGGTTCAACTGATAATACTTTTAAAGAGGCGAAAGAGGCTGAGAATGGAAATTTAAAGGTTGTTGGGTATACTAACAATAAAGGGAAAGGTTTTGCTCTTAAGTATGGGTTTAAGCATGCTACAGGAGACTTTATTACCTTTGCTGATGCAGACCTGGATATCCATCCAAGGCAGTTGATGACTTTGATGAAGTATATGGATGGAAGTAATGCAGATATTGTTATTGGCTCTAAAAGACATCCTTTGTCTAAGATTGATTACCCTTTTAGGAGGAGATTGTATAGCTTTCTTTATCATACCTTTGTTAATGTACTTTTCAATACAAAGGTAAAAGATACTCAATCAGGGCTTAAGTTAATGAAATATGATTGTGCTAAAGCTGTATTGCCTAAGATTATTGTTAAAAGGTATGCATTTGACTTAGAGTTAATTGTTGTTGCTAATAAGCTTAGGTTTAAGGTGGTTGAAGCGCCTATTGTTATTAAGCAGCTGTTTAATGATTCACATGTGGGTGTTGAAGCAGTAAAGAATATGTTCATAGATACGCTTGGGATTGCTTATAGATTGTATATAATGAGATGGTATGATAAAGGGCATAGGATATCTAGGGTGGTTGAGAAGTGAAGAAAGTTTCTATAATAATTCCTGTAAAAAGAATAAATCAATATATTCGTGAATCTATTCCCCATTTGCTTAATCTGGATTATGATGATTATGAGATTTTAATCTTGCCTGATGAAAAAGAAGAGTTAGATAATATAAGGATTATTCCAACGGGAAATGTTGGCCCTGCTCAAAAAAGAGATATTGGGGCAAAACATGCTAAAGGAGAAATCTTAGCTTTTTTGGATGATGATTCTTATCCAAGAAAGGATTGGTTAAGAAACCTGGTTAAACATTTTTCAAATGAAAAGATTGCTGCAGTTGGGGGTCCTGCTGTTACTCCATCAAATGATAATAAAAGACAGAAAGCTTCTGGAGCAGTATTAAGTTCTTTTATTGGCGGAGGAGGAGTTACATATAGATATATCCCAGGCAAGAAGGTTATGGAGGTTGATGATTTCCCTACTGTTAATTTGTCTGTCCGTAAAGATATATTTGAGAAGATTGGAGGATTTGATACTCATTACTGGCCTGGAGAAGATACAAAATTATGTTTGGATATTATCAATTTAAAGTATAAAATAATCTATGATCCTTCTGTTGTTGTTTACCATCACAGAAGGGAATTATTTTTACCTCATTTGAAACAGATATTCAGTTATTCGATTCATAGAGGTTTCTTTGTTAAGAAATTTCCAAAAACATCTTTGAGACTTGGTTATTTTATTCCAACTTTCTTTGTTTTATTTTTAGTATTTGGAGCTGTATTAAGTTTTTTAATTCCTTATTTTAATTATTTTTATGTGTTTATTATGGGATTGTATTTTGCAATGCTGCTGTTCACAAGCATTGCTAAGAGAAATCTTTTAGTTATTCCAGGAATATTGTTTACTCATTTAGTTTATGGGGTAGGCTTTGTTAAAGGATTATCTGCAAGGAGGCTTAAAAGATGAAGATTTCGATTAGTTATCCTCCCTTGGAAAGTGAAAAAGGGACTGCCCTGCTTTCGCAGAACAGGCAGTTCCAATGGTTTAATAATCCTAGTTTTATCTATCCTATGGTTCCTGCTTATGCTGCCACTTTGCTTAAAGAGAAAGGATATCATGTTGTGTGGGATGATGCTATTGCTGAAAAGAAATCTTATTCAGAATGGTTAGATAATTTGAGCTGTGATTTAATAGCAATTGAAACAAAAACGCCAGTGGTTAAAATGCACTGGAAGATAATTGATGAGATTAAGGAAAAGACAAATTGCAAGGTTGTTTTGATGGGAGACCATGTTACTGCCATGCCTTTAGAGAGCATGGAAAATTCTAAAGTAGATTTTGTTTTAACTGGTGGAGATTATGACTTTTTGCTATTGAATATCTGTGAGCATCTGACTAAAGATAAGAAGTTAGAACCAGGAATATGGTATAGGGATGATGGAACGAGAAAAATTAAAAATTTTTCTGGTGTTGATAAAGTTCAAGCTTTACCAACTATAAAGAATACAGGAAAGTTTGTTTTAAACCATAATTTAGAAGAACTGCCTCTTATTGACAGAGAGTTAACAAAGTGGCAGTTGTATAAGGTTAATGGGAATTTTAAGAGACTACCAGGGACTTACACAATGGTTGGAAGAGATTGCTGGTATCATAAGTGCAAGTTTTGTTCATGGCCTACACTATATCCTGAGTTTAGGGTTAGAAAACCTGAACAGCTAGTTGAAGAGATTGGTTCTTTGATTGAAAATTATGGTATCAGAGAAATAATGGATGATACTGGGACGTTCCCAGTAGGTGAATGGCTTAAAAGATTCTGCAAAGAAATGATTGCCAAAGGTTATAATAAGAAAGTCAGAATTGACTGTAATATGAGATGCGGAGTTTTGAGTGCTGAAGAGTATTCTTTGATGGCGGAAGCTGGTTTCCGCCTTTTGTTGTTTGGATTAGAGTCTGCTAATCAGGATACATTAGACAGGATAGATAAAGGTGTCAAGGTTGAGCAGATAATGGAGAGTTGCAGACTAGCTAAAAAGGCTGGCTTGTATCCACATTTAACTACAATGATTGGTTATCCCTGGGAGTCTAAGGAAGATGCAAGTAAGACAATCAAACTAGCTAAGGAAATCTTTAGCAAAGGTTATGCAGATACTTTACAAGCAACTATTGTAATACCTTATCCTGGGACAAAGTTGTTTGATGAATGCAAAACTAATAATTGTCTATTGTTTGAAGACTGGGATAGGTATGATCAACGTGAAGCTGTAATGAAAAGTCCTTTAACAGACGAAGAAGTCAAAGAATTGACTTCTGAATTATATAAAGTATTCTGGACACCAAAGTATGTTTCAAAGAAAATAATCTCAATGAGAGATATGGATGATATTAAGTATGCTTTTAGGGGGGTGGGAAAAATCTTTGGTCATTTGACGGATTTTGGTGGAAGATGAAAAATATTTTAGTAACTGGCGGAGCTGGATTTATTGGCCGTAATTTTGTAAAAAGAATACTAAAAGAAAACTATCATGTAACTATAGTTGATAATCTCTATAGATGGGATAAAGAAGTTATTCAAGACATTTCGGATAAAGTTGAGTTTATTAAAGGTGATATATGTAATAAGAGATTAATAAACAGACTTGTAAAAAATAATGATGTAATATTGCACCTTGCTGGGATGTCTCAAGTAATAACAGCTATAAAAGAACCCCAGAAATGCTTTGATTATAATGTTACTGCCACACATGTAATTGCAAAAGCATGTGCAGAGAATAATAAGAAACTAATTTCATTTCGAGACTGATTGATGACTAAAGTAACCTTCATCAAAACAAATAGATTACTTGGTGGAGAAAACGAAAAATTTATATAAATGGTTATACTATGCCCTATAGTATGGCAAAAGGAGTTTGTATCTCAAAAAAGGAATATAAGGAATTAAAAGAAGACCAAAAGATAGTTGAGACACTATCTAACTTAGATAATTCTGTTGTTAAATCAATAAACTGCTCCTTAAAACAAGCTTCACAGGGACACATTAGAAGAGTTGCTTAAATTTCTTTTGATAAATCTTCAGCTAATTTTAGATATGCTTCACGATTTATTTTTATTTGTGCTATATCTTTCTTTTGGGTTTTCTTATCACCAATTGCAACCATAAGAACTAAGATATAATCATCATAAATTAGAAAATATACTCTTTTGCCCTTTATCCTTTTTTCCCTGAAGAACTTAAACCCTAGTGCCCTACCTTGATATGGATTTTCAGGAAGTTCTTCTTTTGTTAGTTGATTTATTTCTATTTGATCATCTTTAGAGAGTTCTTCAAATAATCTATCAAATTCAGGTGTAGTATAAATCTTGTAAGGCATTTTCTTGGATTCGATATAAAGAGCACATTTATTTAAATCTACCGCTCACTAAAGCAGATAATCTTATAGAGTTCCCATAAAAAGTCTAAACAAAGATTAGAAGATTCTCTAAATTCTGCTTGATTTTAATGGTTTGTGTTAAGTTCTATCTGAAGAAAAGGTTTTTAAGTATACTTCCATTCTTCTTAGTAAGAGGTGAGGAGGAAAGAAAATGGGATATAAAGTTGAAATTTATAAGACAGATTCTGATAATGAATTATATCCAACAGAGCTAAGAGAAAGGGTTGAAGGAGCAGGACTTCTTTATAAATCTGCTATTGCACCAATGTTTAACTCAGCTCGAGAATATATGTTCTATGGTAAAGGTATAGCTGGGAGTATTGGTTATGATAATACAATGCCAACACATGATGGATCACTACGAATGCAAGTTTTTTCAAATAGTCCTAGAACTAGTGAACAACAGAAGGCTGTTGTACAATTGCTTTTAAGATTGCCTATGTTCAATAAAGAGGAGTAAAACCTTAATTTATTCAGTGTTACCATTTTTAGATTAATATTAAGCAGAAAGGTTTATAAAATACCCTTGATTACCAATAAGTATGGCAACAGATATACTTGATATGTTCTGCGAAGCTGTTGGAAAGTTTGAAGGAGATGTTAATGAATTAGAAGGATTAACTCAAGATGTGAGTCAAGCTCTTCGACCATTAGTGGATAACCCAGATTTTAGAGAATTAATTACTAAAATGCATAAACTTTATTGGGGATTATCTACTGATGCATGTGTTGTAGGAGTAGGATCAAATAATTCTGAACTATATAAAAAATATAAAAGTGCTAGTGGTAATCCATTAGTGCAAGCAGCAGAAAGGATTTATGATGTATTTTATAAAGAGTAACAATGTCATTAGATGAAAAGGTAATTGAAATTAGTGGAAGGGATGGTGCATGTTGGGCTTCATTCAGTTCAAGTTTTCATGAAAAAGGAACAGTTAGTGAATTAAAGGATTATTTCTTATCTCATGTTAATACAGGTTATACCGTTTTCTCAGATGATAGTGAACATGGAACTGAAATGGTTTCTCCTGAGTTTTTTCAGGAAGTTGGCAAGTATTTAATTGAAACTTTAGAGTATGAAGATTTGATTGGTATGACTAGCACTTTAGAAACAATAAATAAACATCATCGAGATTGCGGTTATCCAACTTTTGATAAACATAATACATTATATCATACATATGGATTGATTGAGTCAGAAGAGTTTAAACAAGCAAGCCCTGAAGAACGTTTAGGATTGTTTGCTGATGTTCAAACAAAATATGAGTCTTTTTCAAGAGAAGCAATTATGTCATCTGCTTTTTGGACTGTTGCTTCTTCATTTATGGATATGGGGACATTTCATTTAGAAAAGAAGTATCCTTCATTAAAGGAAGGTATTCAGGATATTTGGGAAAAAGAAGCTTGTGAAAAGTCAATATTCCCTTATTTGGATAAGATTGCTGAAAAAATTGATTGAATAAGTTTTTTCTAGATAAAATGGTTAATGTTGGATTACTTGGTGCACTAAAGCGTGAACTTCCTAAGGTAGTACATTATAATAGATTGAAACATGTTTATAAAATAGGAAAGTATGATGTGGGAATTTTTCTTTCTGGTGTTGGCTCAAAAAAAGCTGAGAAAGCAACTGAAAGGTTGTGCACTAAGTTTAATCCTGATTATATTATTTTTGTAGGGTTCTGCGGATGTGTTGATCCAGAAGTGAATTTGGGAACTCTTCTTGTTGCAGGTAGGGTTCATTATAAGGGTGAAGAAGAGTCATTAGAAGGTCCAGAGTTGGAACATGTTAAAAGATGTCTAACTAATTCTTCAATCGATTATAAGGTGGGTAAGTTTCAGACTTTTGATAGTCCTAGGTTGTCTAAAGAAGGAGTTTTAGAAGGTGTTATAGGTGTTGATATGGAAGCTTATGCGATTGTAAGTAAAGCTAAAGAATACAAGGTTCCTACTATTGTGGTTAAATCAGTGAGTGATATATTGTCAGAAAAGAAGTATAAAATACTTCCAATACCAAGATTAATAGGTCGAATACTTCTAAATTTTAAGACTGCTAAAAAGGGATTGAATGATTTTGGTAAGAATTATTTTACTCCTTGAAGCTTATTCTAACTTTTCTTGGGTTAATGCAAATAACCTGTCTATAGAACCAACTTCACGCGCAAATACGTGGGCAGCCATTTCGTAGGCTTCAGATACTTCTTCAGATTGATAAACATTTAACTCTGTTTTTCTTCCCCTAATATTTTTTGCTCTAATTTCTTTTGGAACTCTTGTATCAGGCCGTCTTAGAATTTTATCGGTTAATGATCTTTTAGAATCATATTGAATAAATTTTGCTGCTTCTTTTTCGCTTATAGAATCTGGTTCATTTATTGTAGCTAAACCTCCTAATCCAGGGGTTCCATCCATTTCATAAGCAGATTGAACCATAGAAACAAATAATTTTCGTACATCTGTATTTTCAGGAAAAATTCTTACATCTAATGGAGTTCCTGCTGGTATTCCAAAATTAGCTCCACCAGGTTGTGGTTCATAGGTATTTAAGACTTCATATCTCATATTTATATAAAATTAGCTGATAGTATTTAAATATTTCTAGATTATAACTATCAGTTAGTAATAAAGCTCATTCTTCAGCGAAGAAACATTAATCTTATCCGTAAACTCTGCCTCTTTTGTCTATCTTCTCAATGTAAACTTTAGATGCTCCATAATCTATAAAATAAAGAATTCTATAATCTCCTGCTCTCACTCTGAATACCTTAACATCTTTAAATCCCTCAACTCTTTCGATATCCTTTGGGAAAGGATTCTCTCTAAGTTCATCGATTTTATTAGAAATTTTTCGTAGTAAATTTTTATCTTTAACAGATTTAAGGAACTTAAAAGCTGGTTTTTTTAACTCAATAGAAAACATTTTAGACTTCTAACTCTTTTTTTGCCTTTTCCCAGGAAACAAAACTAGAGGTATCACCAGCTTTTACTTTTTTTATACTTTTCTGTAACTGTTTTATTTCTTCTTCTGATAATTTTGTGTCTTCCATATATCCTGTTAAGTAATTAATGTCTTTCCTTAAATGTTCCAAACTTCTCTTCATATCCAAGAGTGTGTCAAAAATCTGTTTTTGAAATGCTACTTCTGTCATTTTAAGAACAATAAGATAAATGTATTTAAAAAGCTATCGGTGAGAAAAGATTTCATCTTCCCAAACCTATTCTTCAGCAAAGAAGTCTATCATTTTAGAGAATGCGCCTTTTCCTTCTTTCTTTTCTTTTACTACAACTTTTTCTTTCTTTTCCTTCTTTTTTTCTACTTTGTCTAGTCTCAATTTAACTTCTTCAAGGCTTTCAGGTATTCCTTCCAGCTTTTCTAATTCTAATCTTAGCTTTTCAAGTTTGTTCTCAAGCTTAACTTCAAACTCTATGGTTGATGTACTAATCTCTTCAGGTATTTTCTCTACCTTCTCACTAACTTCTTCCAACTCTAATTTGAACTTATCAAGAGAATTATCGTTTTCTATCTTAGCAAGCTTTTCATTAAAACCTTTCACTTCTTCTTTTAAGAAGTCCATGTCTTCTTTGATGCCAGAGAAAGCTTCTTTTAATTTAGCATCTAAGAGAGCGCTTCTGGATTCTATGTCTTCTTTGACAGCGGTAAAAGAATTCTTTATAGCTAAATGTCTCATAACTACTAGAAAATAGTATAGAATATTTAAAGATTATTATACTCTAAACTATCTAAGAGGATTATAATAAGATTGAATCCTTTAATTCGATGTGCTCTTATTAATTTATATCCCCCAACTGCAAAGTCAGTTGACACCTTGCGCGACATTCCTCATTCCATTCGGAAGTCCCATGTGCTCGCTCTGCTCGCATTAGGAAGGAAAATTAAGTCACCTCTGGTGACCAAGGGCACTTAATAGGGTTTCAGCTTAAACATAGCAAAGAATTTCTTTCTTAACCTAAAACAAGTAAAAGAAGCAGTTATTATTTAAAAAAATAAAAAGAATCACTGATTAGCTGCATGATAATTTATAGTTCCCTGTACTAAATCTATAAGCCCTTTTCCAGAAGCAGCTGGTTCTATTATATCAGCAGAAACTCTGGTGTATGTGCCTGCAGCTGACTGGCCGTTCAGGCTTTGCTCAGTTGTTATATCTGTTCTGTTAGCAGGGTTAGGGTCTCTTGTAAAGTTAGCAGCAACATTGCCTCCGCTAAGAGTATATTCAACACTAACATCAACAGGTATTGCTTTTCCTGTTAAAGGCAGGAAGCGAGCAACAATGTCATTTTCTACTGTTACTGGCCCTAATACATGAGCAAAATAGTTTGCTACTAATTGGCCGCTTCTCTGAGCAGTAGGAGGCGTAGTCAATAAACCGCTTAATTCATCAATGCTACTCTGGTTTAATGTAGAGGTGCTTGCTGGTGTAAACCTAATTGCATAATCAGCGTTTCCACTATTATTGCTGTCTGAATAGCCTTGTATTCCACCTTTAACCTCAAGTTCTGCATATATGCCACTCTGGTTTACTCCCCATGCAATAAGGTCTTCATTATTAGGATTAATCAAGTTTTGAATTGCTGTAAGCTCAGACTTTGCCTGTGCACCAAGCTGGCTTACCCAGAAGCTCCATTCATTATTATCTATTAATAATGTTGGAGGGTTTGCAAAATGTGATAATGAATCCAATTCTTCCAGAGTTCCATCCCTAAACTTGCCTGTTACTATGTAAGGTAATGTGGATATGCCTGAAAAGTTTTCAGCTACAAGCTCAAGGTGATTTATTCCTATACCTGGATAAAAAAGCTCACCATTTTCTCCTATATGGTTGCCATTACCGTCCTGATGATCCATTTTACCATAATTTTCACCAGTGCCTCCTAAAGTAGCAGCTGCTCCAGGGTTTACCTGTAATGGAGCTGTGGTTACTTCTAAATTTGTTATTGGACCCATTTTGCAGCCTGCAAAAAATAAAATTCCTACTGCTCCTGCTCCTAGGCTAACATATTTAAGAGTATTTAGTCCACTTTCTACTAAGTTAGTTAAGCTTTTCATTAATTTATCACCTGACTTATTGTTTGATCATTATTAGTTTCATCCATTTCAGCAACTGAAGCATCATAGTCAACTGTTGCAGTTAAATCAAATGTTCCTGCTGAACTGAATATTCCGCCTGTGAATACAACAACTTCCTGTCCTGGCACAATATCAACTGTTTCCTGAGATGTTTTTGTGGTTCCGTCCATATCAAACTGCCAGTTTACGTTTGTTGCTGACACAGTTCCTACATTTTCTATTGTGAACCTGAATGTTGTCCATCCACCGCTTGATGGGTTTGTTGGACCGAATAATTCTAAATCTTTAACTATTAAGTCAGGCATTATAACATCAAATGATGTTTCTCCTGAATAAGTATGAGAATTAATTGAGCCAACTGAATTAGCAGACAGGCTTAATGTGTGAGATCCTCCTGCTGGCTGTAATGTTGCTTTGTCTGCTGCTATAGTATAAGATAATGTGTCTGTATAACCATATTCCATGCCATAACCAAAGCTTGTGAACTCGCTTGTTGCTTCATCTGTTCCATTTAAAATCCCTTCTCCATAGTCTCCTCCGCTTGTAGGAGTTATTGTTATGCCTGCGCAGGTTGTTATTTTGCTGCCATCAACATTAAATTTGCATATTTCAGTTCCATCTAAAAGCAAACTTATATCTTCAACAGGGATTCTTTCATTTTCTCTGATTTCTATTGATAAGTCTGATTCTATAGTAGCATCCGTAGGAAGGTATTCAGCTTTATCTGTTGAAACGTTAACAGAGACAGCTCGTGCGAAGTTTGGAACGAGATAGATGCCAATAACTATTAGAGTAAGCAATAAGCTAACGATATTTTGTTTTCCTTTTCGATTCATGGTTATTTATGGTATTAACTCATATTTAAAGATTATGTTAGTTTAGGCTAATATGAAACCCTCTTCTAAAATAGAATATTATAATA
>CEPX01198034.1_pt1 | contig 10345 bp, 10 predicted proteins | sample 361361 | NCBI WGS metagenome assembly CEPX01 (sample SAMEA2619974, study PRJEB7988) | marine metagenome | biome: marine biome (ENVO:00000447); feature: mesopelagic zone (ENVO:00000213) & marine oxygen minimum zone (ENVO:01000065); material: "saline water (ENVO:00002010), including plankton...
GTCCACAAGGCTTGTTTGATCTCCAACCTTTTTCATGTAACCCTCTGCGACTCTTTGCTTTCTCTTTCTTCCGCCTTTTCCGGCGAGCTTTCCTGATAAAACTAATTCTATTCCTTGGGCGCCTGCACCCATAACATCTCTAACTGTTCTAAAGGCAACACTTCTCCAGCTGTAGCCTCTCTCCAAAAGTGAGGCCATTTTGTTAACGATTGCTGTTGAATTTAAGTCTGATTGCGGGGTTTCCTGTATCTCTAGTTGCGGGTTGTCAACTCCAAACATGTTTCCAAGGACCCCTGTTAACTTCTTAATGTTCTGACCCTCTTTTCCGATTGCCAAGCCTGGTCTTGTAACCTGCAAAACTATTCTTGTAACAAGCGGTGTTTTCACTATTTCTAGCCCTGTGAAACCTGCTCTGTTAAGTTCTTTTTTGAGATAATGTTCTATCTCAATCTGTCGCATTCCCTGCTTTATGAAAACTCTTTCAATCATTTTGCTTCCCTCACAATAACTTCTATGTGCGTTGACTTCCTTCGCCTTCTTTTGCCCGAGATTCTTCCCTTTGACTGGAAACTGTATCTCCTAAATCCTTGTGATGCAAAAGCATGGGCTATTAGGAGGTTCTCTGAATCCAAACCTTTGAAATCTGCGTTAGCCTGAACACTCTCTAACAGTTTTATGAAAGCATTGCACGCAAGCTTTGGGTATCTTCCTGATTTTACTCCGCTCTTACTTTCTCCTTTTCTATGTGCAACTTTTCTGTTATACTGTTTGAGCGGCAGGAATTCTTCTTGTGTAGCAACTCTACCCAAGAAAGCGACTGCTTTGTCAACTCGCTTTCCTCTTATCTCGCGGCAAATTTCTGTGGCATATTTGGTTGAAACTCTGCTGTTGGCTGAATAAGCTCTTGCAGAGTTCGCTGTGCCAATTTCCGCTTGATATGTTTTCTTAACCATGTCATCACTTTCTTGCCGTTATTGCTGTACTGCTCCTTGTTGCACCTATTCCTGCTTTTCCGTGCATAAGCTTCTTTCTGGTCATAACCATTTCACCCAAACGGTGCCCAAGCATCTCTGGCTTCACTTCAATGGTTTCAAAACTGTTTCCTCTATGAACTGCGATTCTGACTCCAACCATTGCGGGAATAATAATAATGCCTCTCTGGTGTGTTCTGATAACTTTTGGATTTTTTCCTTGTTTTAGTTCATCCTTTGCCTTTTGAACCTTTTTCAAAAGCTTTTTGTCCAGGCCACGTGTAATACCTCTTCTCGCGCTTGAAGTTGCCAAAGCCGCAAACTCATTCAATTCCATTGCCTCTAATTCCGGCAATGTTTTTCCTCTGTAAGTGAATTCTTTCTTTACCATAATCTCACCTTAGTTTTTCTTTTTTCTCCCTGTTCTTCTTGATGCAATATTACCAACCTTTCTTCCAGGATGTGCATGCCTACTGGTACTCTTGCTTCCTCCGGCATGATGTTGTCCACCACCGAAAGGATGTGCGATTGGGTTCATTGCAATACCACGCACAACTGGGTATGGTCTTGATCTTGATTTCATTCTGTGCCACATGTTTCCTGCTTTCACAAATGGTTTCTCTGTTCTGCCTCCGCCGGCAACACAACCTACTGTTGCTCTTGAAAGCAAATTTACTGCCATGCTCTTTCCGCTAGGCATCTTTAAGTTTGCGCGCTTACCGTCCTTTGAAACAAGTAGTGCATAACTTCCTGTTCCTCTAACAAACTTGCCTCCGTCTCCTGGAGACTTTTCAATGTTAAATACTGGGCAGCCCTCTGGAATGTTTGCAAGGGGCAAAGCATTTCCAATTACAATACCTGCGTCCTTACCATATTCCACGTGCTGTCCTACTATCATTCCTTCTGCAGTAACAATGTGTGAGATCTCGTTGTTCTCAAAAAGCATTTGAGCCATAATCGCGTCTCTTCCATTTTCCTTAATCAAATTGATAACCTGACCTTGTAGCACGGATTCCTTTTGCTTGTTTTCATAGGATACATAGGCTGATTCAAGCCCGCGTGCCTTTGCTTTGAAGACAGAGGTTCCTCTTCCCCTTCTCTGATGCTTTAATCTATTACCCATTTACAATACACCTAGTTTTGTTGCTATTTCATCTGCCTTAAATTTCTCGTTAATCTTGACAATTGCTTTCTTTCTTCCCTTTCGATCATTAAGAATCTTTACACTGTCAACTTTGATTTTATAATTCTTTTCAACTGCGTCCTTGACCATTGCCTTATTTGCCTTCATGTTCACGATAAAGCAAAGTTTGTTCTCTGTTTCAATCATGTTTATGGCTTTCTCGGTGATGAGAGGATATGTAACTATCTCGTACTGTGCAAGTTCTGTTTTCTTCATGCCTTTTCACCCAAAGCCTTTAACGCATCCTCAGTCCAAACAACCAGTCTTCCTGGCTCGCAGCCTGGTGCAAACAATTCAACATTCAAACTGTCAACACCACTTATTTCTACGCCTGGAATGTTCCTCGCTGCCTTGTAAACTTTTGCGTTATCCTTTGTAACTATCAAAATGCTTATCTTCTGCTTCTTGGTTCTACCGCGCTGCTTTCCTTTTCCCGCACGTGGCCTTCTCTTTGATTTCGCGTTCTCCAAATCCACCAAGATATTCAGGGTCTCACAACTCTTTGTAATATCCTTGGTCTTCTCGAAATCTGCAAACTTATCTTCAACAATAATCGGCAATTTAACTTTTTCATCCAGCACATGCCTTTTTTCAACAAGCTCCCTATTTATTGAAGCACCAATTGCGCTTCTAAGAGCCTTTCTCTTCTCTTTCTTGTTTATCTCCTCTGCCTGAACCTTCTCGCTCTTTGGCGGATGTGCTCTTACTCCACCCACAGCTTGTGGAACCTTTCCAACTCTTCCATAAAGCAAGTGTCGCCTATTCTTAAATCTAGGGAGCCTTGCTTTGCCAACGTTAGTTGTTCTCTCTGACTGTGGCAGTGATCTCTTTCCACGCTGCTCAGCAGTATTGTCCCTTCCAGCCTTCTTTTTTGTGCCCTTTGGCTGTTTTCTCTTGCTTTGAATGCTTAAGACAGCTCGTTTTATGAGCTCTTTGTTCAATGATTCATCAAAAACCTTTGGAAGCTCTATCTCGCGCAACTGCTTTCCTTCAACACTAAATACTGCGGCCTTCATTTCTTCTCACCCTTAACAGCAGCTTGTATCTCGTCTGCAACACTCTTCTTCTCTACTTTCTTTTCCTTTTCAATCTCTACTTTATGCAGGAGCTTTTCATCTGTCGCAAGGTTCTTTCCTGTTTCCGGTCTTGTTGCAATAAAATCGATTCCCTCTATCTTATGCTTTTCACCAGGCAATTTTCTATTGTGCTTTCTGAGTGCGATAACTCTTTTCGAAGGGCCTGGAATAGAGCCGGCTAAAATAACATAATTGTTCTTCACAACCCCATACTTTGTAAATCCGCTTGCAGGATTAATTCCCTCTCCGTTCTCTCCGAGCCTAAGAATTTTTTTGTTGCACTCTGTTCTAGTCTGGTAACCCATTTGTCCTGGGCGTGCAACAGTCCACATTACAGTGCTTGGGTTCCAAGGTCCAATTGAACCGACAACCCTTCTTTTCTTTGCCTTTGGCCTGTGGACCTTTACACCGAATCTTTTCACAACACCTTGCATTCCTTTTCCTTTGTCAACTGCTTTAACATCAATAAACTCGAGTTCATCAAAAGCATCTCCAATTACAACATCTTTTCCAAGAACTTCTTTTGCATAAGTAATCTGCTGCTCAACATTTCCGCTTAGAGTAACTTCCATTATATCTGGTCTTTTCTTTCCAAAGCCGCACAATCCCGGTTGGGTGTGTGCAAGCAGAACAATGCTAACAAGCTTTTCTTTTGCGGCATCAAGGTCTGAAAGAGTTTTTGCTTTCGTGGTTTCCTTCTTGTCCTTCTTCCCACTTTTCTTCTTAAAATTAGTGATTTTTTTCAACAATGATTTATCAGGCTTTTCAGCAAGAACATCAAAGCTTGCTGCAAGGCCATAGCTCTTATCAGATTTTGCATAAGCGCGGATTCCAAATACTTTGAGTGGTGGAGTTTCAATAACTGTAACAGGGATGTTTACTTCTTGCCCGGCTGTTGCTCCCTTTTCATGAGCGTCCTTTCCAAGAATATGTGTCATACCAACCTTGTAACCAAGAAATGTAATTGGCTTTGAAGTTTCTCCCTCTGCAACAGTAACAGTTGGTGTGGAGCTAAAGCTAGGTGTCTCACGCAGAGCCCGCTTTCTAGGATAGAAAGCCAAGCTTCCCGAACGGGGCTTATGCTTTTTTGCCATTTATTTTACACCACTATATTTACGACAGATACCATTCTGCCGTCTACAATGCAAAAAAAGCCAATCATTGGGATCCAAAAAATTGGTAAGATTGGCACTTACATCCAGGCCGGTTTGGCGCAGATGCAGTTTGCGTTCTGAATTAATACTTTCTAAGAAAGAAGGTATTTAAAGCTATCTATGAACCCCTTTCTGAAAAAAAAGAAAGGGCTTTTCAGTTCCTTTTTATTTTTGGTGAAGCTTTTTTTTAAAAGGTTCATTTGAAGAAACTGAAAGCTTGCTGTATGCTGTTACTTAAAGCAACTACTGGTTGTTTGTAGAAAGCAACTGGCTTTGGCTTAGCTCTTACTGTTCTCTTTATACTAGTTTTCTTTATTCTAGCTGCAGGAGCCTTTCTGACCTTTGTCTTTCTCTTCATAGCCTTTGTAGTTCTCTTTTTCGCTGTTTTTTGCTTTGCCATAGTATATTCACCTCTTTTAGAGTTGTTTAGTTTTTAAAAAAATGAGTTCTTTTCCCTCTTACTTGAGAAATGTTTGCTTCTTTGTCTTTGGCTGCTTGCTTGCAACGTAAAAAGCGTAAATCAATGCTACTGCTGCAACAAGCAATAGGCCTGCGTTGACCGAGTTTGCTCCAAGAACTGCGAATGCGGTTCCCGCGATTGCCTGTAAAACGTCTTCCTGCTCTTCTTCCTCAGGCTCTACGCTTTCCTCTTCCTCTTCATCATCCACTGGCGCTTGCACAGTGGTTGAAACAATTCTTGTGCTCTTCTTTGTCATGCAGTTGTATGTTTCGATTTCGTAATTCAGAGTGGTTGGGGTATTGTTAGCGAAAACGCTTATAGTGTAATTATCTTTCTTGAATCCTGCGGGGATAGAGAGTAGTGAAGGTTCTACTTCCAAACCTTCTCCCTTAAATCTTATTGTTGCCCTGTAAGCGGTATTATTCTCAATATTCAAGCTAATCGTGCTGCCTTGCTGTATTGTCTTGGTTGCAGGTGCGCTAAAAATGAGTCCTCTGCAGTAATCACTGTATCTTGGGAGTGCTGGCACAACAAATTCTGTCTCTTCTTCCTCTTCAACAACTTCTACTTTGAAATCCTCTTCGTTGCCTGAAAGCCTACAACTATCCCCGCCCTGAAAATGGCCTCTAACGGCAATATAAGCCTTATAATCGTCAATCTCCGCGTCCTCGTAAGCCCTTACTTTTACGCCTATGGTGCCAACGGCTTTTGCAAGTATCTTTTTGTCATAACCGTTGCTCTCTGACCTAATCTCGCTGCTCCTGTCATAAACGTCAACAAAATCAACGTAGAATCGCTCGTGTGAATTATTCTCTAAAACAAAGTTCTTTGTAACAGTGTCTCCTCTTTCAACTTCAAGGTTTGAGATTCCAATATCAAGGTCGCGGCATTCTCCGCCTCCAACAAATTCTCCGCTTGTGCCATCCTCTATCCTGACTGTGAAACTGTCTTCCTCTGTAGCACTAAAAGAGCAGCTGCTTCCTGACTGGAAATGTCCTTTTACCTTCACTTTTACACTAACAGTTCTATCGCTGCTTACTTCCTCACTCTCAAGCCTTAGTGTAAGTTCTCCCTCGTCATCAGCGGGAATTGAAGAATCGTGGTCATCAACATCTACATCAAGCAGACTTGATGATTCCACTATACCAATGTCGTCAACATAAAATCTCTTGTTTGAATTGTTCTCAATCCTAATATCTTCGAATACAACGTCTTCCTCGTCCATTGTAACGTTGCTTGCCACAACCTCTATGTCAGAGCACTGGTTGCTCTCGTTCTCAACAGTAACATCAAAGTATTCTGTGCCAATTGCACTAAAACTACAGTATTTGTCGTCATCAAAGCGGCCCCTTACTTTCACAAAGCCCTCGCTTCCATGGTTGCTGCTTACAGAGAAAGCCCTTATTTTTATTTCAAGGTCTCCCTCATCATTATCTCTTATTGTGTTGTCATAATCTGAAACCGTTACAGTGAACTTGCTTGAACTATCTCCTGCATCTATTTCTGTGATATCAAAGTCTTCATCACTTTCATTCTCAATTGTAAAATCAAAATAGTCTGTTGTGCTCTCTTCAATGGAAACATCATCTAACCTAATGTCAATGTCGTTACAACTAGCAGCATAGCTAAGCATGCTGAACAGTAAGAGGAATCCAATTGCGAGGTGAAACTTCATGCTATAAAGATTGCTACAGAAGAAGTATTTAAATGTTTCTATTTAACGTTAATTAGTTAATTAATGGTTATTTTTGAGTACTATCCTTTCATCACTGCGAGTGGAACATGCTTACTAACGCTTTTTCCAATGCCTGCAACTTCCACACTCTTTATGACTTCATCAACATCCTTGTAAGCTTCCGGCATCTCCTCGGCCAAGCCAGGCAGTGATGCACCCATTATCAGTTCGCCTTTTGCCTCAAGTTCTTTCTTAACTTGCTCTCCGCGCTTTCTTCTCAGTGCTTCATGCCTTGACATTGTTCTGCCTGCTCCGTGCGCCAAACTCCCAAAGGTCTCTTTCAAACCTTTCTCAGTTCCAACAAGCACATAGGATGCTGTTCCCATAGTTCCGGGTATAAGAGCGGGATGGCCGGTCGAAGTAAAATATTTTGAGTTTTCTGGTCTGCCAGCAGGCATTGCTCTTGTTGCCCCTTTCCTGTGCACCAATAGCTTCTTCTCCTTTCCATCAATAGTGTGGGTTTCTTCTTTTGCAACATTATGGCAAATATCATAGAGGAGGTCCATTCCAAGCTTCTCGGCGTCTTGCCCTAAAACTTTTTCAAATACTTCGCGCACCCAATGCAGTATTACCTGCCTGTTGCAGAAAGCATAGTTTACAGCGCACTTCATTGCCTCCAAGTAATCCTGGCCTTCCTCACTGTTTATTGGCGCACAGCAGAGCTGCTTGTCAGGAACACTAATACCATACTTTGTCATAGCCTTTGTCATCACATTCAAATAATCTGTGGCAACCTGGTGTCCAAAGCCCCTGCTTCCACAGTGAATCATTATTGTAATTTGCCCCTCACTCAATCCAAATTTTTTTGCAATCTCGCTGTCAAATACTTTGTCAACGCGCTGTAATTCCAGGAAATGATTTCCAGAGCCAAGCGTGCCGAACTGTGGCATTCCGCGTTTCATGGCTTTGTCAGAAACCTTATATGCAAGTGCGCCATCCATTTTACCATTTTCCTCGGTGTGTTCCAAATCTTTTTTCCAGCCAAATCCTTTTTCAACCACGTAGCCAGAGCCTTGTTCAAGGGCCTCTGCTAATTCCTCTTTATTTAAACGAAGCTTGCTTTTTTCACCCATTCCAGCCGGAACAGCTCCAAACAATGAATCCAAAAGTTCTTTCAACTTTGGCCTTATGTCTTTCTCAGTCAAATTGGTTTTAACAAGCCGCACGCCGCAATTGCTTACCACAAAGCAGTTTGCTATGAAATTGTGGTGGTCGCTTGCAACATTGAAATCATAAACAGGTTCGTTGAGAGTTATTTCTTCTTTTGAAATTATTTTGTTCCAAACTTGCCCGGTTTTTCCTAATCCTCTTGTCTTTTCCTTTATAAATTCGCTAAATTTTGGCGATTTAAATGCTATTCTCGGGCCTGTTTTTCTGTCGCCATAAATTGACCTTTCAACAAATCTCAAATTGCAACGTGGATAGGCCTTTTTGGTTCTGTAATAAATGGCCTTTGCCCCCAGTCCTCTTTTGTGCAATCTTTTGGATTCGGCTTCACATTCTTTTCTTTCTTTAATTATTTTCTGTTTGAGCCTAAGGTATTGCGCTGCAACCAATCCGAGAAATTGTTTCTCTTTGTTGTATTCGAACCCAATTTTTTCAAAGAATCCGATTAAATTGTGTCCGGCTGATGATATTTGCAGTCTCAATCGTATGGATTTTTCACCTTCCTTGTTCACAAACTCATCTCTCTCTCGGATAACGCCGCTTTTTATTCCGAATTCTTTCAAGAGTTTTGCTATTTGTTTGATGAACTTTCTCCCATTTGCAATATTTGCTTCCCTTTTATTCATAGACAATAATGGGCTTGCTATATTGAAGCCATGCCCTGTTACGCTACTTGGGCTGCTTAGCTCTGCCCCAAAAAAGCTTGCCAGATAGAGCCTCTTCATCCATGGTGGTGTGCTAAACAGCCATTTTGGAACCTTGCACTCTTCAATTGTCTTGTTTCCCGCGGTTGTTCCCAGGCAAAAAAGCAGTGTGGCAAGGGCGCTTGATCCTGTTCTTATAGAATATTCCGTTCTCTCAAATTCAATCGTATTGTAAGCGGTTTTTATTGAATGTTTTCTTTCTCTTTCATGTACTTTTGATATTTTAAAACCCGCGCTTTCTCCGTCTTCTCGTATCTTTTCCAAGTCAGCTGGTTTGCCATAAAAAGCAATTTGCCCAGCCCCTTTTTTTGAAAAGCTTAAATGCCCGTCTCCTTGAATAAAACCAAGCAGTTTAATCAAGTAAGGCAGTTTTTCATTGTTTTCTCTTAGGGGCAGCAATTCTTTCTTTTCGAGTATTTTAATAATTTGGTTTAAGCCGTTTTTGTTTCCGGGATATTTGGCCTCAATGTCTTTCCTGTTTACAATTATTCTGTTTGAAGGTTCTTCAAAACCGACTCCTTCAAAGGAATAAACTGAAACTTCATCGCCTGCTTTCAATTCTTTGAGTTTTACCATTCCTTTTTCTGTGAAGAAAGGATGCTCGGCTGTTGCCACAACCTCTTTCCCTGATTCTGTTTCAACCCTAAAAACCTTCCCCCTTGGCTTGAATTCCATGAACGCATTTATGCCTGTGTCAAGCACTTTGCTTGTTGGGTTCAGGCACTTGATTGAATCCTTGAACCAGGTTTTTTCAAAGTCTTTTATGGGTTTTGTATAACCCAGTTTGTGAAGAACCCTGGCGTCTCCTTTAAGACAATTAATATCAAATCCAATTCCACCAGGGCTCACGACCCCGGTTTCGTAATCGATTCCCGCTACTCCCCCAATTGGGAAGCCATAGCCCCAATGCATATCAGCTTGGCCTATAGCATATTTTTGTATTCCGGGAAGTGTGCTTACGTTTTTCAATTGCTGTATTGCTCCCTTCTCAATTTCATTAAATATTTTATCATTAGCATAAATTCTTGCAGGCGCACCCATGTTACCCTCTTTGGGGTGTCTCCAAATACCCTCTTCAATCTTCTTGAATTCCATCAAAACACCTATATATCAACTAATACCTGCGAAATCCATTTATTTTCCTCTTTTCTGACGAAAAAACTGTGCCAGGTAACAGCCTTAATCTCGGTTTTTAGGTTGTGTTTCTTTCTGTCCATTTTCTCCCCGTGCAGTTCTGCTTCAAGAGTGTTTTTGGCTTCATCCAAGTGAGTTATCTCAATTTTGCCAAAAACCATTTCCTTTAGCTCGAGTTCAAGGTGCACAGCCTCAAGAAAGTTATGTAGAAGTTCTTCTTTGTTGTCGCCGCTTGCATTAACTTTCACAGATTTTTTTGTCTCAACGCTTGCAACATCATATATTACACTTAGCATTGCTTCCGCACTATTAAGCAATAGTTCTTCAAAATTCTCTCCAAATGCTTGGAAGAGCGCGTCAGCAGTGTGTTCCAAGAATAAGTACTTGTCCACTAGAACACCTTGGCCAGGTCTATTATTTTCACGTAATCTTCCAAAGCCTTCTTAGTATATTCATCCATCTTTAGTTCTTTGAGTGCAAGCCTTGGTTGTATCCAAATGCCTTCTGTACCCTCTCGCCCGTCAACCTTGAATTCTGTGCTCTTTGGCTTGGCCAAGTAGTCAATCATTACAAAGTGCTTTTTCTTGTGAAAGTTCTTTGGAAAAATCGCGTCATGCAGAGTAAAAAGCTTTTCATCATATATATCCATGTTAGTTTCTTCTTTCACTTCACGGCGCAGAGCTTCAAGCCTATTCTCGCCCACCTCGATATGACCGCCTGGCACGATATACAATCCACCCCATTTTGGGCTCTTCATCAAG